>NPIF01001864.1_pt1 | contig 99690 bp, 99 predicted proteins | sample 8637461 | NCBI WGS metagenome assembly NPIF01 (sample SAMN07420641, study PRJNA396082) | bioreactor metagenome | isolation source: sample BR12 brine-fed electro-methanogenic bioreactor BR | place: Japan: Kochi | collected 2016-12-09 | reverse complement strand
GAAACTCGAAACTCGAAACCCGAAACTCGAAACTATCCTTCCAACCGGTCCAGCCGCCACGCCCCGTCGACGCCGTCGCGGCAGGCGCCGAACACGAACGGATTACGAATGCTGCGCAGTTCGAAACGCAGGTCGCTGAACCAGGCACAGGCGCCGGCGGCGCGCAGCTCCAGGGCATGCAGCGCCGGGTACCAGGCAAAACGGCGCATCCCCGCCAGCGCCTCCGCCTGCCAGGCGGCTCGGGCCACGGCAGTCCGCTCGTCTCCGCTACCGAACTGCGGATAATAATTCCAGCGCAAATCATCCCGCGGACGGTACAGAGCGGCGAGACGGACGAAGAAGCCCGCTGTACCCGTCGTTTCCGGCGCGGCTGCACGCCGCCGCATGTTCACGTCGGCGGCATGAAAACCGCCGGCATCGCGCACGATGATCTTCCAGTTGAACGGCGACAGCGGCTGCGGCAGTGCGATCACCTCCACTGCCGCGATACCCCGCGCAGCGGCAAGCTCAGCGCCCAGGCTGCGTGTCTGCTCCATCTGCCAGGTCTGCAGCGCCACATACCCCGTCAACAGCACCAGTCCTGCGACGGCAGGCACGCGGCTGCGCCATCCCCATGCGGCCAACAGGCCCGCCACGATGATCGCGCTGAACCAGGGATCGATGATGAAGATGGCCGGCAGCGCCATCTGATAGTCGCTGAACGGCGCCAGTACCATGGTGCCGTAGGCGGTGATCACATCGCCGCACACATGCATAAACAACGATGCCAGGGTTACGCCGTAAAACGCATGCCAGGGGTAACGCCTGCGCCACAACAGGGCAAACACGAAGGACAGCGGCACGGCCCACAGGGGCAGCAGAGGCAGGGAGTGGGTGACGCCGCGGTGCAGGTTCAGGTAGGTGAGCGGGTCGCTGAACAAGCGGATGACCACGTCGCTGTCGGGAAAGGCGGCGGCAAGAAATCCCGCCAGCAGGCGGCTGCGCATGTCGAGCTGATCGGCGCGCGGTGCAGCCGGCGCCGTGGCGCGCGCCAGCAGCATTCCGCTCAGGGCATGGGTCAGGGTATCCATACCATTATTGTAGGAGCGAATCGTATTCGCGACCGGACGCAGGATGCACCGCTGTCGCCCGATAATCGGGCTCCCACAATGCCGCCTACTTACCGGCGCGGATCAACCCGCCCAGCCCCGCCTCTTCCATGGCCTGGTTGAGGCGGGCCCGCACCTGCGCCGGCTCGTCCATCTGCAGCACCTCGCCGAGCAGGGCCTGCGCCTTCTTGCGGGTGATGGAACGGATCATCCACTTCACCCGCGGCAGGCTGGAGGAACTCATGGAGAGCGAGTCCACGCCCATGCCGAGCAACAGCACCGCCGCCGCCGGATCGCCGGCCATCTCGCCGCACACCGATACCGGCTTGCCGTACTTGTTGGCGCCGTCGACCACCTTGACCAGGGCCTGCAATACCGCCGGGTGCAGCGAGTCGAACAGCTCAGCCACCCGCGCGTTGTTGCGGTCCACGGCCAGCAGGTACTGGGTCAGGTCGTTGGTGCCGATGGAAAGGAAGTCCACCCGCTGCGCCAGCCGATCGGCCTGGAACACCGCCGAGGGCACTTCGATCATCACGCCGACGCGCGGCATGCTGACGTTCATGCCTTCCTCGCGCAGCTCCTCGCAGGCGCGGCGGATCAGCACCAGCGATTCATCCACCTGCGACAGGTTGCTCACCATGGGCAACAGCAGGTTGAGGTTGCCGGCGGCGGCATTGGCCCGCAGCATGGCACGGATCTGGGTGAGAAATATTTCCGGGTGGTCGAGGGTGATGCGGATACCGCGCCAGCCGAGGAAGGGATTGTCTTCCTTGATGGGGAAATAGGGCAGCGCCTTGTCGCCGCCCACGTCGAGGGTACGCATGGTCACCGGCCGCGGCGCGAACGACTCCAGCACCTGGCGATAGACGTCGAGCTGATCCTCCTCGCCGGGAAAGCGGTCGCGGATCATGAAGGGGAATTCGGTGCGGTACAGGCCCACACCCTCGGCGCCGGAATTGAGCGACGGGCGGATGTCGGACACCAGGCCGGTGTTGGCGTACAGCGGCACGCGCAGGCCGTCCGGCGTTTCCGCCGGCAGGTTGCGCAGCGCCTGCAGTTCGGCGGTTAGCTCCGCCTCCTCCTTTTGCAGGCGCTTGTATTCGCGGCGGATGTCCCTGGACGGATTGACGTAGACGCGGCCGGAATAGCCGTCGGCGATGATCTCGCGGCCGTGCACCTTGTTGACGGGCAGGTCGACCACGCCCATCACCGCAGGCACGCCCAGGGCACGCGCCAGGATGGCGGTGTGCGAGGTGCGCGAACCGCGCATGGATACCACGCCGGCCAGCCGCTTGGGCGGCACCTCCGCCAGCATGGAGGCGGTGACGTCCTCGCTCACCAGCACGGTGTTCTTGGGATACTCCACCGGCTTGCGTTCCTCGCCCAGCAGGTATTCCAGCACGCGGCGGCCGAGATCGCGGATGTCCTGCGCGCGCTCGCGCAGGTAGGCATCCTCCATCTGATCGAAGATGCGCACATGTTCCAGCACCGTTTCGCGCAGGGCGCTGGGCGCCCAGCTGCCGGCCTTGATGCGCTTCACCGTGTCGTCGATGAGCGAGCCTTCCTCCAGCATCAGCAGGTAGGCCTCGAACAGGGCGCTGTCGCTGGCCGGCATGGTGGCGCGCAGGCGCTTCAGCATGTCGGAGATGTCCTTGCGCACTGCGCGCACCGCGGCACGGAACTGCTTCAGTTCGGCGGCGCTGTCCTCCACCACCAAATCGGGCACGGTGTCGATGTCGGTGGAGGAATTGACCACCACGATGCTGCCGATGGCCACGCCCGGCGCACCGGGCAGGCCGGGCAGCGGGCGGTGATCCTCCAGCTGGCCCTGGCGCAGCAGCACATCGATGTCGCCGCTGGCCTCGGCATGGGCGATGGCGCCGGCCAGCTGCGCGGCGATGGTGACCAGGAAGGTGACCGCGTCCTCGCCGAAGCGCACGCTGGTGCGCGATTGCACCACCAATACGCCGTGGATGGTGCGGTGGTGGATGATGGGCACGCCGAGGAAGGCGTGATAGCGCTCCTCGCCGGTTTCGGGGAAATAGAGATAGCGCGGATGGCTGGGCGCATCGTCCTTGTTGACCGGCTCGGCGCGCTCGGCCACCAGGCCGACCAGCCCCTGGTTCCAGGTCAGGCGCACCTTGCCCACGGACTCCTGGTTGAGTCCCTCGGTGGCCATGAGCACCAGTTCGCGGGTGGTGTTGTGGGCGAGATAGATGGAGCAGACGTCCACCGCCATCTCTTTCTGCACCCGCTGCACGATGATGCGCAGCGCCTGTTGCAGATCCTTGGCGGCGTTTACCTCCTGTATGATGCGGCGCAGCGTCTGCAGCATGAAGATGTTCCGAGTGTGGTGTGATGCTTCGTTGTATGGCGGTATCCGACTACCGCTCTCGCCGTAGGAGCCCACTCCGTGGGCGAATTGGCGCCGATTCAGCCGCCGTTCGCCGAGAGGACTCGGCTCCTACACTTATTTCGCGCCGGCCCGCCGCAACCGCGCCGGCCGCTCCGCCACCGTCGGCGCCAGCAAGGGTGCCAGCTCGGTCAGGGCGCGCTCGTAGACCCGGCGCTTGAAGGCGACGATTTCGTCCAGCGGCTGCCAGTAGGACACCCAGCACCACTGATCGAATTCCGCCGGCATGTGCCGATCGAGCTGCACCCGGCTGTCGTCGGCCAGCAGGCGCAGCATATACCAGCGCTGCTTCTGCCCGATGCACACCGGCTTGCTGTGGTGGCGCACCAGCCGCTCCGGCAGACGGTAGCGCAGCCAGCCGCGGGTGGCGCCCAGCACCGCCACGTCGTCCGGCCCCAGGCCCACCTCCTCCATCAGCTCACGGTACAGCGCCTGCTCGGGGGTTTCGTTGCGCTGGATCCCGCCCTGCGGGAACTGCCAGGCGTCCTGACCGATACGGCGTGCCCACAAGACCTGCCCCTCCCGATTGCTCAGGATAATGCCGACATTTGCCCTGTAACCTTCCGAATCAATCACTTACAAAACCACCTTGAGGACATATATCAAGGATTTTTTCACAAGCGCCGCCCGCGCGCAAATATGTTTCGGGGCGGCGACAAAACCGGAAAATGCAACAGGCCCGGCCCCCGAATCCGCGGAAAAACCTGGCCGCGACCTTGGTAGAATGTGGCCCCCGACTAGCGAGCCCGACCCATGACCCTGGCAATCTTCGATCTGGACAACACCCTGCTCGGCGGCGACAGCGACCACTTGTGGGGCCGCTTCCTGGTGGAGCAGGGCATCGTCGACGGCGAGTACTACGAGAACGAGAACAACCGCTTCTACGAGGAGTACAAGGCCGGCACCCTGGACATCCGCGCCTACCAGCGCTTCGCCCTGGCCCCCCTGGTGGGTCAGGAGCCCGAAACCCTGGCGGCCTGGCACCGGCGCTACATGGCCGAGAAGATCGCCGCCATCATGCTGCCGGCGGCGCGCACCCTGCTCGACTGGCACCTGGACCAGGGCCACTATCCCCTGGTGATCACCGCCACCAACAGCTTCATCACCGCGCCCATCGTGGCGGCCCTGGGAGTCGAGGACTACCTGGCCACGGAACCGGAACTGATCGGCGGCCGCTACACCGGGGACATCACCGGCATTCCCACCTTCCAGCACGGCAAGGTGAAGCGGCTGGCGCAGTGGCTGGAGCAGACCGGCCACAACCTGGCCGGGGCCTGGTTCTACAGCGACTCCCATAACGACCTGCCGCTGCTGGAACAGGTGGACAACCCGGTGGCGGTGGACCCGGACGACACCTTGCGCAGCCACGCCGAGGCCAAGGGCTGGGACATCATTACCCTGCGCCGGGGCGAGCGGCCGATGCCGCTCGCCAGGGACGAGGTACGAGGGACGAGATACGAAAAATACGAGGCCTGATTTCAAAAATCCAAAATCTTAAAGAGTCAACCACGGGGGACACGGGGAACTCACGGGTATTAAAGGCAAAACAGGGTCATATCCCGGTATCCCCGTGGCTTGCTGTTTTCTTCTGCCAAATTTCGAGATGGTTCCAGTACCTTTGCTCTCGCGCCGCGTACCTCGCTGGCGCAGCCAACGCCAGGCAGGCACAATGACGGAACACCTCTGGAAGCTGCGCCCCTGATGCATCGTTTTTCCTTCTCCCTGATCACCACCCTGGCCAGCGCCCTGCTAGCGCTGATCTTCATACTTATAGGCTTTCTGTTCTGGCAGCATGACCGCCACGAACTGGATCAGACCCTGGCACAGGAATCCACCGCCGTGCGCACCACCTTCGAGGTGGCGCTGGCCGATCTGGAACAGCAGATGCTGACCCTCGCCTCGATGGTGGCGGCGGACCCCGAGGTGCAGTCGCTGTTCCGGCGCGGCAAGGAGGCCCTGGCGGCCGAGGGCGGCGGCCCCGGCGGGGTACGAACCGCGCGCCTGCGTGATGAACTCTACGCCCAGGTCGCCCCGGCCTGGATCGATATGCAGCAGCAGTTCGGCCTGCGCCAGCTGCACTTCCAGTTCGGCCCGGGCTCGCTGTCCTATCTGCGGGTGCACACGCCGGAAAAATTCGGCGACCGCATGGACGGCCTGCGCCACATCATCGAGGACGTCAACACCGACCAGCGACCGCGCACCGGCTTCGAGACCGGCCGCATCTACTCCGGCGTGCGCGGCGTGGTGCCCGTGTGGTACGGCGACGACGGCAAGCACGAATACATCGGCGCCCTGGAGGCCGGTACCTCCTTCGCCGCCCAGCTGGACCGCCTCGACCGCCAGTTCGGCGCCGGCTTCGCCATCCTGCTCAAGCAGCAGCACGTGGAAGACGCCGTGTGGGATCAGTACCGTCCGCTGAGCGGCCCCCGCGCCGAACAGGGCTGCGGTTGCTACCTGGAGGCGACCTCGCGCGACGAGGTGCGTGCCTGGATGAACGACGCCCGGCTGCCCAGGCTGGACGGAAGCGGCAAAACCCTGTCGCAACTGCTGCCCGAAGGGGACAAGACCTGGCACCTCACCCGCTTCCCGCTGCGCGACTACCTCGGCAGCAAGGATCCGGCTCGACCGGCGGTGGGCTCGGTGCTGGTATGGCGCGACAAAACGGCGGTCATGGCCACGTGGTGGCAGCACCAGGCCTATACCATGCTCGCCCTGCTGCTGGCCTACCTGCTGGCGCAGGGACTGCTGGCCTGGCTGCTGCGCATCACCCGCCGCGGCCTGCAAAACCGCATCGACGAGGCCACCGCCGCCCTCAGCGTCGCCGGCGAACGGCTGGACATGGCCCTGCGCGGCGCCGACCTGGGCCTGTGGGACTGGCACGTCCCCAGCGGCAGGGTCACCTTCAACGCACGCTGGGCGGAAATGCTGGGCTATGCCCTGGACGAAATCACGCCCCATGTTTCCAGCTGGGAAAAACTGGTCCATCCCGACGATATGCCCGGCATCGAGGCCACCCTGGCGTCGCACCTGAAGGGCGACACGCCGCTGTACGAGTCCGAGCACCGCATGCGCCACAAGGACGGCCACTGGGTATGGATACTGGATCGCGGCCGGGTGATGGAGCGGGCCGCCGACGGCACGCCGCTGCGCGCCGTCGGCACCCACCTCGACATCACGGCACGCCGAACCGCCGAGGCCCGCCTGCGCGACAGCGAGACCATGCTGCAACGGGCGCAGTCGGTGGCCCGCGTCGGCAGCTGGGAACTGGACGTCGCCAGCGGGCGGCTGAACTGGTCGGCGGAAACCTGCCGCATCTTCAGCCTGACGCCCGGCACGCCGACGGATTACGCCCTGTTCCTCTCCTTCATCCACCCCGACGACCGGCCGCACGTGGACGCCGCCTGGCAGGCCGCCTTGCGCGGCGCACCCTATGACATCGAGCACCGCATCATCGTCGAGGGCGAGACACGCTGGGTGCGCGAAATGGCGGAGCTGGTCACCGATGCCGACGGTGCGCTGGTGTCGGCCCTGGGTACGGTGCAGGAGATCACCGATATCAAGCAGGCGGAGGCGGCCCTGCACGAGGTATCACGTCGCAACGAACTGCTGCTCACCGCCGCCGGCGAGGGAATTTACGGCGTCGGCCTCGACGGCCGCACCAGCTTCATCAATCCCGCGGCACTGGCCATGCTGGGCTACGCCGAGCATGAAATCATCGGCGTGCCGCAGCACGACCTGTTCCACCATCACCACCCCGACGGCAGCGCCTACCCGGAACACGAATGCCCCCTGTGCCTGACCCTCGCCGACGGCCGGCCGCGCCGCTCCGACGACGAGTGGTTCATCCGCAAGGACGGCAGCTTCTTCCCCGTCACCCTCACCGTGACCCCCATGGAGGAAGGCGGCCGGCGCACCGGCGCGGTGGCCATGTTCCAGGACATGACCGCGCGGCGTACTGCGGAAAACGCCCTGCACGCCGCCCGCGCCCGCCTCACCACGGTGATCGAAAGCTTTCACGGCGGCATCCTGCTGGAAGACGAGACGCGCCATGTCGCCCTGGCCAACCAGACCTTCTGCAATCTGTTCGGCATTCCCGCACCGCCCGAGGCGCTCATCGGCAGCGACTGCGCCGCCAGCGCCGAACAGGCCAAGCACCTGCTGGCGCAGCCGGAGCGTTTTGTCCGGCGCATCGATGAGGTCATCGAACGTGGCACGGCCGTCATCGGCGAAGAACTGAACATGGCCGACGGCCGCGCCCTGGAACGCGACTACCTGCCCATCGTCAGCGGCGACGCCTTCCTCGGCCACCTGTGGCTGTACCGCGACATCACCGAGCGCAAGGAACGGGAACTGGAACTGCGCCGTCTGGCCACCACCGACATCCTCACCGGCCTGCCCAACAGGCGCCATTTCCTCGAGCGCATGGAGCAGGAGCTGGCCCGTTTCCATCGCTTCGGCAAGGCCACCGCGCTGCTGATGATCGACATCGACCACTTCAAGCAGGTGAACGACCGCCTCGGCCACGCCGCCGGCGACGCCGTGCTGCGCCACTTCGCCGCCATCACGCTCGGCACCCTGCGCAAGATCGATCTCGTCGGCCGGATCGGTGGTGAGGAATTCGCGCTGATCCTGCCCGGCACCGACGCGGAAGGCGCCCGCCTCTACGCCGAGCGCCTGCGCCGCTCCGTGGAGGGGCACGCCTGCCTCGTCGGCGCAACGGAAGTTCCGCTCACGGTCAGCATCGGGCTCACCCTGTTCACCGCCGACGACGGCGGCAACGACCTGCCCCTGGCCCGCGCCGATGCGGCCCTCTACCGCGCCAAACAGGAAGGCCGCAACCGGGTGGCATCGGCATGACGCTCCGCGCCGGCCTGCTGCCCCTCCTCGCCCTGCTCGCCTGTGCCAGTCTCACCGTCGGCCTGACGGTGGGCAGCGTGTCGGTACCGCTGGGTGAGGTGTGGCCGGCGCTGTGGGACGGCGCCGCGCCCCACGCCGCCGTGGTGCAGGAACTGCGCCTGCCGCGCCTGCTCGCCGCCTTTGCCGTGGGCGGCCTGCTGGCCGTGGCCGGGGCACTGCTGCAGGTGCTGCTGCGCAATCCCCTGGCCGATCCCTACATCCTCGGCCTGTCCGGCGGTGCGGCGGTGGCCGCCCTGCTGGCCATGCTGGCGGGACTGGGCAGTTACTGGATCAGCGGCAGCGCCCTGATCGGTGCCTTCGGTTCCATGCTGCTGGTGTTCGGCCTGGCCCGCGGCGCCGGCAGCTGGACGCCGACGCGGCTGCTGCTCACCGGCGTGGTGGTGGCCGCCGCCTGGGGCGCGCTGATCAGCTTCCTGCTGGCGGTGGCGCCGGAGCACAACCTGCGCGGCATGCTGTTCTGGCTGATGGGCGACCTGTCCCACGGCGGCGAGTGGCGCGCACCGCTGGCGCTGCTGGGCCTCGGCCTGCTGCTGCTGTTTCCCTTTGCCCGCGAACTGAACCTGCTGGCGCGGGGCGAGATCACCGCCGGCAGCCTCGGCGTCCACGTCGGGCGCCTGCGCCTCGTGGTCTACTTCGCCGCCTCCCTGCTCACCGCCGCCGCCGTCACCACCGCCGGCAGCGTCGGCTTCGTCGGCCTGGTGGTGCCGCACATCCTGCGCCTCGCCGCCGGCTCCGATCACCGCCAGCTGCTGCCCGCCAGCGCCCTGCTCGGCGGCAGTCTGCTGATGCTGGCCGACACCCTGGCGCGCAGCATCATCGCCCCGCAGCAATTGCCGGTGGGCGTGCTCACCGCGCTGCTCGGCGCACCGGTGTTCCTCTATCTGTTGCGCCGGGAGGCCGCCCGCTGATGGAACTGCTGCGCGCCGCCTCCCTCGACGTGGCCGTCGCCGGCCGGCGCCTGCTGCACGGCCTCAACATCGCGGTGCAGGCCGGCCAGTGCTGGGCCCTGCTCGGCGCCAACGGCAGCGGCAAGACCACCCTGCTGCACACCCTCGCCGGCCTGCGCCCGCCCCAGGGCGGCAGCCTCTGGCTGCGCGGCTCCCCCCTCGCCCGCATGCCGCGGCGGCGTGTGGCGCAGCTGCTCGGCCTGCTGCCGCAGGACAGCAGCGACAGCTTTCCCGCCACGGTGCTGGAGACCGCGCTCATCGGCCGCCACCCCCATCTCGGCCGCTGGCGCAACGAGGACGCCGCGGACATCGACAAGGCGCGCCGCGCCCTGGCCCGGGTGGAACTGACGGCACTGGAATCGCGCCCCAGCCACACCCTGTCCGGCGGCGAACGCCGCCGCCTGGCCCTGGCCACCCTGCTCACCCAGGAGCCGCAACTGCTGCTGCTGGACGAACCCACCAACCACCTCGATCTCAGCCACCAGATGGCCGCCCTGCACCACCTGCGCGCCCTTGCCGACAGCGGCGACCACGCGGTCCTCATGGCGCTGCACGACGTCAACCTCGCCGCGCGTTACTGCGACCATGTGCTGCTGCTGTTCGGCGACGGCAGCTGGCAGGCCGGGACCGCCGCCGAACTGCTCAACGAAGCCGCGCTGTCCCTTCTCTACCGCCACCCGGTGGCGCAGCTCACCGGGCCGGACGGACAAAGAGCGTTCCTGCCGCGGTAGGAATGGCCGCAACCGAGCATGTGGGCCGGGCTTATGTCCATGGATGGACGGTATTTGGCGAGAGGCACGATGCCGAAAGCCATCAACCCGACAGCCCATTTTCTCTGCCCGTGTCCTTGCCCGCGCATTTTCAGGTACAGTTATCTCCATACAAGGAGAGGGCCAATGCAGCTCTGGGAGAGGAGGGAATACCTGAAGTTTTTGCTGCTGGCGCTGGCGCTGGTAATGCTGGTGGCCACGCTGCAATCGCTCTTCTTCGTGGCACGTCCCGACTGGCGTTTCTTCGTCATGCCCAGCATCGTTGCCGTCCTGTTCGGGCTCCTGCTCGGCCACGTCGCGGTACTGAAGCGGCGCCTGGAACTGGCCCGGGCCGAGCAGGAACAACTGGTTGCGGAACGCGCCTGGAAGCTGGCGCTGCAAAACGCCGTCCTCGACCAGATCAGCCACCGCCGGCCCCTCGCCGAAATCCTCACCAACCTGATCGAGCGCTTCGAGCAGCGCCATCCCGAACTGCTGTGCGCCTTGCTGCTGCTGGACCGCGACGGCCGCCGCATCGGCGCCACCGTGGCCCCCGGCCTGCCGCCGCTGATCCCGCGCCCGCTGCACGGAGCTGACTTCAGCGCGCCGGAGTTGCAGGGTTTTCTCAACGTTCCCCGCATCGTGGAAGATATGCGCAGCACCGATGTTCCGGCGCCGCTGCGCGATTTCGCCGCCGGCGCCGGCATGAATGCCTGCTGGTCCCAGCCCCTGTGGGGCCACGACGGACCGCCGCTGGGACTGTTCCTGCTCTGCCGCCGCACGCCCGACCTGCCCAGTGCCGAGGAACAGGATCACTACGACATCGCCGCCCGCCTGGCCCTGCTCGCCATTGAACACATGCGCGCCGATGAGAGAATCGTCACCGTCAACGACCAGCTCACCGCCCTGATCGAGGCCATACCGGACGCCATATTTTTCAAGGACGGTGCCGGCCGGTGGCTGGTCACCAATGAAGCCGCCAAGCAGCTGTTCCAGCTGCACGGCTGCGCCTGGCAGGGCTATACCGACGCGGAGCTGGCGGCGACGCGACCCGACTTCCGCGCCGCTCACGAGGCCTGCCTGGACGACGACGAACGCGCCTGGCAGGCCGGCGAGCTGATGTTGTTCGAGGAACGGATCGGGGAACAGGACGGCAACACCTCCACCTTCGAGGTGCGCAAGATGCCGCTGTTCCAGCCGGACGGCCAGCGCAAGGCGATGGTGATCATCGGCCGCGACATCACTGCGCGGCGGCAGAGTGAACAGGAACTGCGCATCGCCGCCATCACCTTCGAATCCCAGGAAGGCATGCTGGTGGCCGACGCCGACGGCGTCATCCTGCGCGTCAATGCCGCCTTTACCGCACAGACCGGCTACGGTGCCGACGAGGTGGTCGGCCTCAAGGTGGGCCTGCTCAAATCCGGGCGCCACGACGCCGAGTACTACCGCGGCATGTGGGAGGCATTGAACAACGACGGTTACTGGCAGGGCGAAATCTGGAACCGGCGCAGGGACGGCGAGATCTACCCGGTGTGGCTGACCATCACCGCCGTTACCGACAGCGGCGGCCGCCTCACCCATTACGTCGGCACCTATTCCGACATCACCGAACGCAAGGAAGCGGAGGAGCGCATCCGCCACCTGGCGTTCTACGACCCGCTCACCGGCCTGCCCAACCGCCGCCTGCTGCTGGATCGCCTGCAACAGTCGCTGGCCGGCAGCAACCGCAGCGGACGTCACGGCGCCCTGCTGTTCATCGACCTGGACAACTTCAAAACCCTCAACGATACCCAGGGTCACGTGGTCGGCGACATGCTGCTGACCGAAGTGGCGCAGCGGCTGCAAGGCTGCGTGCGCGAGGGCGACACCGTGGCCCGGCTGGGCGGCGACGAATTCGTGGTGCTGCTGGACGGTCTCAGCAACGAGCAGTCCCATTCCGCCGCCCAGGCCGAGGCCGTGGGCGAAAAGATCTTCGCCGCCGTCAACCGGCCCTATCTGCTGCGCGGGCGCGAACACCACAGCACGCCCAGCATCGGCGTCAGCCTGTTTTTCGGCCACCGGGAAAGCAGCGAGGAACTGCTCAAGCGCGCCGACCTCGCCATGTATCAGGCCAAGTCCGCCGGGCGCAACACCATCCGCTTCTTCGATCCGGCGATGCAGGCCGCGGTGGAGCAGCGCGCCGAAATGGAGGTCGACCTGCGCCATGCCCTGGACCAGGACGAGTTCGCCCTGCACTACCAGATCCAGCTCGACAGCGACGGCAGGCTGCGCGGCGCCGAGGCCCTGCTGCGCTGGACCCATCCCGGGCGCGGCGCCGTCGGGCCGTCCGAGTTCGTGCCGCTGGCGGAGGAAACCGGCCTGATCCTGCCCATCGGCCAGTGGGTACTGGAAACCGCCTGCGCCCAGCTCAAGCAGTGGGAAAGCCATCCCCAGGGCCGTGACCTGAAACTGGCCGTCAACATCAGTGCCCGCCAGTTCCGCCATCCCGACTTCACCGAACTGGTGCGCACCGTGCTGGCACGCAGTGGTGCCGATCCGAGCCGGCTGAAACTGGAACTGACCGAAACCCTGGTGCTGGACGACATCGACGACACCGTCCGCAAGATGGGCGACCTCAAAGCGCTGGGCTGCCGCTTCTCCCTCGACGACTTCGGCACCGGCTATTCGTCCCTCGCCTACCTGCGCCGCCTGCCGCTGGACGAACTGAAGATCGATCAGTCCTTCGTGCGCGACATCACCATCGACAGCAACGACGACGCCATCGTCCGCGCCATCATCGCCATGGCCCACAGCCTCGGCCTCGAAACCGTCGCCGAGGGCGTGGAAACCGAGGTGCAGCGGCACTTCCTCCACCGCTACGGCTGCAACGCCTTCCAGGGTTACCTGTTCGGCCGGCCCGTGCCGCGCGATGAATTCGAGGCACGGCTGTCGCATACATCACGCTGACCCGCCGCTGCGGGCTCACGCACACAAAACATCCCTGACAAGATTCACAAGATGACGCAGGATGAACAGGAACTCTTCGTTCTTGTTCATCTTGAGAAATCTTGTCCATCCTGTCAGCGCAGCGTTCCTTGAACAGTCACGTAGGATGGAGAGCAACGCGAAACCCCTCGCCTTCCGGTGGCAATGATGGGTTTCACTGCGTTCTTCCCATCCTACAAAAACGCTGCTTTCTGTCTTTCCGCGCCCGGCGGGCTCACGCACACAAAACATCCCTGACAAGATTCACAAGATGATCCAGGATGAACAGGAACTCTTCGCTCTTGTTCATCTTGAGAAATCTTGTCCATCTTGTCGGCGCAGCTGTTCATTGAACAGCCGGTGCTTGAGGCGGTCGGCTGGATCAGCCTTGCTCCAGCCAGCGGATCAGCGCTTCCCATTGCCGCTGATCCTGCGCGGCGCCGGAGCGCTTGATGTCGTGCACGCCGACACCGGTTTCGGCGGCGCGCACGTAGTTCTGGGTGTCGCGCAGACGGGCGACGAAGGGGATGTTGAGGGAGTTGAGGAATTTTTCCAGCGACTGGTAGACCTTGGTGTTTTCACGCACGCGGTTCGCCACCACGCCGACGCGGATGTTGCGCGCCCGCACCTTGGCCACCAGCAGGAGATCCTGGATGAAGCGCGAGGCGGCGTGGATGTCGATGGGCGAGGGCAGCACCGGGATCAGGATGGCGTCGATCTCGCGCATCAGTTCGATGAGCTGATGGCCCTGCACACCGGCGGGGGCGTCGAGCACTACGCGTTCGGCGCCGTCTGGAATGCGCAACAGGAAGGAGCGGGTGACGCCGGACACCACCGGGCGGTGGGCGGACACGCCGTGGATCGGCCTGGCCTCCTTGCTGCGCAGCGACAGCCACTGCATGGAGGAACCCTGCGGGTCGTGATCGATGAGCACGGTGCCGCGGCCCTGGCGGGCGTAATAGCTGGCCAGGTTGGTGGCGATGGTGGTCTTGCCGCAGCCGCCCTTGGCGTTGATGACCAGGATCTGGCGCACCGACGAATGCAGGCTGCCCGCCCGGCCCAGGGGCTGGGTGGCACCACGCAATGCTGTCGGCATGCCCTGTTCCATTACCCGTGACGCTCTTTCCATAAAGATACAGACCAAACCTAATCCATTACGACAAGTTATGGCTGTAACTTTAACACATACTTGGATTTTTTCTCCAAGAGGATTTTATCCCATGGCCTCTGCCGATGTCGGGATATGCCTCACAAATGCGTGTTATCGCCGCTGCCTGACGCCCGGTGACATAAACGTAGGCCGGACATAGCGACAGCAGTGTCCGGCAGCCTGCGCCCACCGCTCTCCCGTTCACCGCTCGATGACGTAGAACAGGTCGGCGCCGCTCTGCTCTCCCTGCTCCATCTTCAGGCTCCAGTGCGAGGACAGCTGGTAGCGCAGCCGCAGCCGGTTCGCCGTCTCCCACAGGCCCACCGCATACTGAAGGTATAGACGCGGGCTGAGGTACTTGCCCAGTACCACGGCGGCCTCGCCGCTGGCGCTGCCCTGTTCCAGGCTCACCTCGTCCAGGCCGAATTGCAGGGCGATGCCGCGGGCGGCACGCTCACCGCCCAGGGCGAAGGCGGCGCGGTAGAGGGCGTCGGCCTCGGTGCGCGAGGTGGCGGTGAGCGGACGCCCCAGCACCAGCCAGGACAGGGCCTCGCTTTCCTCCAGCACCGGGAGCGAAAACAGGCGCAGGCGCGGATCCTTGAGGCGGCCGCCCACCTCGACCCCCACCACCTGGTCCGGATCGGGCAGGGGCCGCACGGCGCGGATGTCCAGGCCGGGGTTGTCCGGCGGGCTGTCCACGAACAGCAGCCGGCCGCGCTCCACCGCCAGCTTCTGGCCGTAGGCCTCGTAGCGGCCGTCATGGATGTTGAGTTCGCCCTGGGCGCGCGTCAGGCCCGGCGTTTCGCCGCGCAGCGTTACCGCCCCGGCGAGGCGGCCGGAGAAACCGTAGCCCTCCAGGCGCACCCGCTCGCCCGCCACCAGGCGCAGATCCAGCACCAGGCGCCAGCGGCGCAACGCCGCCTCCTCCTCGACCGCGTCGACGATCACCTCGTCCGGCGACACCTCGACCACGGTGGGCAGGCGCGGCAGGTTGATGTCGGCCTGCGGCACGGCAAGCTGGCCGCTGATCGTGGCGCGGATGCCACCGGTGGCGGCCCGGGGCTGACCCGCCTCACGGCCCCACTCCAGCACCACCTTGAGGTCGGGCGAGACCAGGGCCCGCGCCTGCACCAGGCGCACCAGTTCGAACTGCTCGCCCTTGAGCGTCACCTCGGCACGCCAGCGGCCGAGACGCTCGGAAACCAGCCGCCCGCCGACCGCCAGGCGCCCCGGACCGGAGCGGGCGCTGCCGCTCAGGGTCAGGCTGCGGCCGTCGACGGAGCGCCCCTCCAGGGTGATGTCCTCCAGGCGGGTGCCGGCCGCGGGCAGCAGCACCGCGCCTTCGCGCAGCGCCAGATCGCCGGTGAGGGCCGGACTGCCGACGCTGCCGGCCAGATTCAGGTGTACCTGCAAACGTCCCTCTGGACGCAGCAGGTTGGGCTCGAGGTAGGTCAGCCATTCCAGCCGATCGGCCTCCAGATCGAGGCGTCCCTCCACCGGCTGCGTATCGGCCAGGACCAGTCCCGGCATCCAGCCCGGCAGGACGACGCGGGCGGTCATGCGGCCGCCGTCGTCGGCCTCCGCCTCCAGCCGGGCGGCAAGGCCGGCACTGTCGCCGTCCATATCCAGGCGCAGGGTGCGCAGGGCGCTGTCCACCGCCCCGTCGGGCAGGCGGTAGAGCAGGCGGCCGTCGGCCACCGCCAGGCGCGCGGTGAGGGCGGTCATGCGCGTCCTCTCGCCCGCCGCGGCCACTGCGCCGCCGGCGCTGCCGCTGAGGGCGATATCCGAGCGCGGCAGCCAGGGTTCCAGCAGGGCCAAGGGCACGCCGGCCAATGCCGCCGAGGCATTCCAGTTCCCGGCGACGGCATCGGCGCCGAGACAGGCGTGGGCACCCTCGACATCGCCCTCCCCACGCCAGCACCAGGGCTGCAACAGGCCATCGTCCGGCCCCCATTCCAGCCGGGCGGGCGCGGCGCGCCAGCGGCCCAGGGCGGGCAGCTCCAGGCGCCCGTCGGACAACTCGCCCTGCCAGCGCGGCGTCGTCCAGGTGCCCTGGGCGCGGACGGCCAGGGTGCCGCCACCGGCCAGGCCGACGTCCAGGCGAAGTTCGTGCCGCGCCGCACCGCCGTCCAGACGCAGGCGCGCCGTCTCCAGCCGCTGTTCGCCGCGCTCCGCGCCGCGCAGCTGCAGGTCCACCGCCCAGGGCAGGACACCCGCCAGATCGACGTCGGCCCGCAACTGTCCCTGGGCCAGCATCGTCCCGCCGTAGGCCAGGGCCTTGCCCCCGCCCTCCAGGCGCAGACGCGGCTCCCGCAGCGGGCCGTCGAGCCGTCCCTTGAGGCCGAGACTGCCCGCGGCGCCGGGCCACAGGTCGGCGAGATTCCCGGCATCCAGCTGCCAGTCCACCGCCCAGGCCTCGCCCAGTTCTCCCCGCGCCGACAGGCGGGCCGTGCCGCTGCGCAGCTCCAGGCGCCGGACCGTAAGCTGCCGGCCGTCGAGACCGGCGGCGCCCTCCAGGCGCAGGGGCCGCCCCGTCAGGGTGCCGCGCAGCTGCAATTGGGTCAGCTCCAGCCCCAGGCGGCCCTCGCGCAGGCTGCCCTCGGCCTCGGCCCCGACGGCCAGTTCGCCGTCCCAGCGTCCGTCCAGCAACCCTGGGTTGACGTGGGCGCCGTCCAGCCGCGCGCGCCAGTGCAGGCCGTCGCGCCAGCCCAGGGTGCCGCTGCCCTGCCAGGCCCCGGCCAGCCATTGTCCGGTCAAGGCCGGGAGCTCCACGCCGTCGGCATTGCCGGCGAAGTCGGTACTCACCTGCGCCGGTGGCAGGCCCTCGCGCGTGGCCGCCAGCGTGGCCCGGCCGCGGTAGTTGTCCGGCAGGCCGGCCGCGTCCAGGCTGCCGTCGCTGCGCCAGCCCGGCAACAGCGGATGGCTGAAGTCGCTCCAACGCGCCTCGATGACGGGCTCGTCAGCATCGCCGTCCCAACGGCCCGCCAGCACGACCTCGCCGCCGCCCCCGCGCGGGTTCAGGGCCAGCCGCTCCAGGCGCCAGCCGGGGGCCTCGTAGGCCAGGCGGCCGGCATAGCCCCAGCGCCCGGTCTGCCCCTCCGCCGCCTCGCCGTCCGCTTCCAGAATGAAGCGGGGGCCGCTGCCCACCAGCCGGGCGCGCCCGCCCAGTTCCAGCGCCGGCCATTGCGCCTGCACCGTAGCCAGGACCAGGGGCGGCAGGTCCACGCTGGCCTGCCAGCGCAAGGGGGCGGCCTGCCAGGCCATGCTGCCGGTGGCGGCGAGGGTGAAGGGGGCGCTCAACTGCGCCGCGAAGCGAGGCTCGGCAAAGGTGCCGGTGACGCGGCCTGCGCCGCTCACCGGCAACGGGGCAACGGACTCAAGTCCGACCTGGACCGCATCGAAAGTCAGCGCCCACTGCGCCGCCAGGTCCGATGCGATGCCGGGGCCGGTGGCGAGCTGGCCGTCCAGGCCCAGGCTGCCCCAGGGGCCGCGGGCGTGCAGCGGCGCCAGGCGCAGGCGGCCGTCGCGCCACAGGGCGGCCAGGGTGAGCTCCTCCACGGCCAGGGGGGCGGCGTCCGGCAGCAGCAGGACGAGGTCACGCAGCACGCCGTCCTCCACCCCCAGGGCCAGGGGCAGAATCAGCGCGGTGGGCAGGGCGGCGTCCGGGTCCTGCGCCGCCGCCAGCTCCAGCCGCACGCCCTCGGCCGCCACCCCATGCAGGGCCAGCCGCCCGCCCAGCAGCCAGACCGGCCGCCAGTCCAGCACCAGGCTGTCCACGGCCAGCCGCATCCCGTCGTGTTCCAGCCGCATATCTTCCAGCCGCAACGGCCCCAGCAGCCGGCCGCTCACCCGCCCTGCCGCCAGCCGTCCGTCCAGCGCAGCGGTGGTCCGCCCCCAGGCCCAGGCCAGCCCGGCCTCGGTGGCCAGCAGCCACCAGGCGGCGGCGCCGGCCAGCAGCAACACCAGGAGCAGAATGAGGCGGAGCGGGCGTCTGAACCTCATGGCGCCCCCCTGACCGGCCGCCATCGCCCGATAAATCGGGCTCCCACAACAATCGGACCGTGCGCGCAGCGCACCCCGCTACTTGCAACAGGCCCCTTCACAGGTCCGGCCCCACGGTGATGTGCAGCCGCCATTCCGGCTTCGCCTCGTGCACCGGGGAGGCGACGTCGAGGCGCAGGGCGCCGAAAGGCAGGCGCCAGCGCAGCCCCACGCCGGCGCCCTTCATCAGCACGAAATCGTCGTCGTTGAAGGCATTGCCCACGTCGTAGAACACGGCGGAGCCGAAACGCGGGCCGAAGTAATACTCGTACTCGGCGGACATCACCAGCAGGTGGCGTCCGCCCACCACTTCCCCGGCGGCGTTGGTCGGGCCGAGGGATTTGTAGGCAAAGCCGCGGATGGAGTTGTCGCCGCCGGCGAAGAAACGCAGCGAGGCCGGGATGCGCTCGAAGTCCGGGGTCTGGCTGCCGCCCAGATCGACGCGGGTGATGAGACGGCCGCCGGCCAGGGGGACCACGGCCTTGGCGCGCAGGATGCCCTGCAACAGGCTGGCGTCGGAGCCCAGGGTTTCGCTGGCGCCGCGCAGTTCGGCACCGAGGCGCCAGCCGCGGGTCGGGAACAGGCGGTCGTCTGCCTCCACCCGCAGCCAGCTGGCGCTGGGCAGCACCAGGGTGGTGGTGTCCTCCTGATCGGCCACGGTGTAGCTCTCGTTGTGCACCGTGAGCGCCAGGGTGCGCTGCCAGCGCGCCAGCATCAGGGTGAACCCGGCGCCGACGGTAATGGTTTCGCGCGTGCTGGTGTCGAGGTCCTCGCGTTCCCAGCCGCTGGTGAAAGAAAGAAAGTCGGTGGTGGGGCGCGACAGCGGGATGCGGTAGACGCCGCGTATGCCGGACTGGACCTCGGAGATCGTGGTTTCGACGGTGAAGCGGTGGCCGTCGCGGTTGACCCGGCGCCGCTCCATGCCGACGCTGACGCGCGGCCCGGTGTCGGTGCCGTAGCCCAGGCCGAAGGTATAGCGGTTGTCCGGTTTGAGGCGCAGGCGCACCTCCACCGGCACCTGCCCCGCCACGGCGGTTTCCGGCTCGGCCCGCACCTCGATGAATTCGAAGTAGTCGCTGTCGGCCAGGGCGCGCTGCAACTCGAACAGCCGTTCGGCGTCATAGGGCTCACCGCTGTCGAAAGTGAGGTAGCGCCGCAGCAGTTCCTCGTTCAGGCCGACCGCATCGAAATGTATCGGGCCGAAGGCATGGCGCGGCCCGCTCACCAGGTGCAGCTCCACCCGCGCGCTGTCGTCGGCCAGGGTCACCTCCAGCGCCTGGCGCAGCAGCTGCGCGCCGAAATAGCCGCGATCGCGCGCCAGCTGCAACAGCTCGCGCTTGGCCCGCTCGTAGGGCGCATGCTCCAGCACGCTGCCCACCCGCAGCGGAAATGCCTCGCGCCAGGCGATGAAGGCGGGATCCGTTCCCGCCGCGCCCTCCACCTCCAGCACCAGTTCGCGCACCCGCACCGGCGGTCCCGGCGTAACGCGGTACTGCGCCAGCCAGCCGCCGTCGCGTTCAGTCAGATCCGCCTGCACCTCGGCCTTGTAATAGCCGAAGGGACGCAGCGCCTCACGGATTTCCCCCGCGGCGCGCTGGTGCAGGCGACGCAGGCGATACACCTCCAACAGCGGATGCTCGCGCTCCGTCGCCAGGGTCAGGCGCTGCATGACGTTGTCGTGCAGCGCTCCGTCGATGCCTTCGACGCGCACCTCGACCGCCAGCGCGCCCCACGCCACGGCGGGGACGAGCAACAGCAGGAACAAAGGGAGGTGGATACGGTTCATGGGATGAGCGGTGTCGAAGATACCCATATCCTAACTCATAGGCTGGTGTGTAGGCCGGACATAGCGCAGCGATGTCCGGCGGGCGCCGCCCGATACCGCTACGCCATATCGGGCCTGCGGAACCGTCTTCTTGACCTTCCCTCCCTGCCGCGCGTAAAGTGCGCCCCACGTTTCAGGTGTTCCAACGGACAGCCGTCCGGCGGAATGAAACGGGAAGCCGGTGCGCGAAGTTCTTCTTCGCAATTCCGGCGCTGCCCCCGCAACGGTAGGCGGTGAGGGTCTGGCCACAATGCCACTGCGCGCAAGCGTGGGAAGGCGTCCAGCCCGGGGATCGAATCCCACACCGCGAGCCCGGAGACCGGCCCGAGACGTTACTTTCCAGTGCTGCGGCGGGCGGCATGGCGGGCCGACACCCTCGACTCTCCTTCTCTCCCTCCCGTACTGGGTCCGCCCCATACATCACGCGCGGGTGAGCGCGAGAGGGAAACATGAAATACACACTGTCACTGGCCGCGGCGCTGATCGCCGGCGGCGCATCCGTATCCATCCACGCCGCAGAAACCACCGCTCCGGTGTTGGTTACCGCCACCCGTACCGAGTTCCGCGACACCGAGGCGCCCTATGCCTCCGAAGTGCACGGCCGCCGCGACATCGAACGCTCCGGCGCCGTCAGCCTGTACGACTACCTGGACCGCCACAGCTCGGTCAACGTCACGCCCAGCTTCGGCAATCCCTTCGTGCAGAAGATCGACATGCGCGGCTACGGCATCGGCGACGGCCACCAGAACATCGTGGTCACGGTAAACGGCCGCCGCCTCAACAACATCGACATGGTGCCGCAACTGCTGAGCGCGATCCCGCTGGCCAGCATCGAGCGCATCGAAATCACCAAGGGCAGCGGCTCGGTCATGTACGGTGACGGCGCCACCGCCGGCGCCATCCACATCATCACCCGCGACATCGACGGCGCCGCGATCACCGCCAGCAGCGGCAGCCACGGCATTGCCGCCAGCAGCGTCGCCGCCGGTATCGGCGGCGACAGTGCGGCCCTGTCGGTCACGGCGGAAAACTACCGCCAGGACGGCTTCCGCGATCCCGACACCGCCGGCAAGCGCGACGCCGCCGACAGCGACAACATGCAGGCCCAGCTGCGCGTCTATCCCAGCGACAGCGTGGAGCTGCGCCTGGGCAAGGCGCTGACCTGGATCGACACCGTCTACGGCAAGAGCCTGACCGAGGCGCAGTTCAATGCCGACCCGGCGCAGAACGGCGGCAAGACCTACACCGGCCAGACCTTCCGCGCCGACAACTCAAGCATCGGCGTCAGCGCCGATCTGGGCGACGCCTTCCGCTTCAGCCTCGATCACCACCGCGAGGACAAGCGCTCGGAATTTTCCAGCGGCTGGCGTTCCGACTACGACTACCGCTCCACCGACCTCGCCCTGCACTACACCCGCGGCGCCCTCGGCCTGGTGGCGGGCATGCAGAACTTCGACGGCACCCGCAAGGGCAGCTACGACACCACCGGCAAGGAAAACACCGGCCATTATCTGCAAGGCCACTACCGCGCCGGCGCCACCACCCTCGCCGCCGGCGCGCGCCGGGAGAAGGTGCAGTACAGTTACCGGCCCACCGCCGGCAGCGCGCTGGAAGACGACCACAACCTCGATGCCTGGGATATCGGCGTCAATCACCGCATCGATGAACAGCTCACCCTGTTCGCCAGCTACAACAGCGCCTTCCAGGCGCCGGACATCGATCGCTTCTTCAGCGGCGGCAGCTTCAACGCCTTCATCGTGCCGGCGCGCAGCCGCACCGTGAATCTCGGCCTCAACCACGACGCCGGCGGCAACGCCCTGAAGCTCACCGCTTTCCACATAAGCCTGGACAACGAGATTTACTACTACAGCACCGGCAACTGGCTGACCAGCTACAACACCAACATCGACAAGTCGCACAAATACGGCCTGGAGGTGCAGGACCGCTACAGCTTCAGCGATCGCCTGCGCGGCTCGCTCAACTACGCCTGGACCCGCGCCGTCATCGACAGCGAAAACGAAGGCGGCGGCACCTACGACGGCAAGGATCTTCCCGGCGTGCCCGAGCACAGCGTCGTACTGGGCCTGGACTGGGCGCTCACTCCGCACTCGCTGCTGACGCTCGGCCACAGCTGGCGCAGCGCCACCTGGGCCGCCGAGGACTTCGCCAACAACTTCAGCCAGAAACAGGCGGCCTACCACAGCACCGATATCGGTTACAGCCACAAGCTGGAGCGCATGGAGCTGTTCGTCCGCGTCGACAACGTGTTCGATAACGCCAACGGCCTGTGGATCAGCGACGACAACATCTACCCGGTCAATTTCACGCGCACCTGGCGCGTGGGGATACGGGCGGAACTGTAGGATGAGCGGCGCGGCGCGCATGCACGGCACGGAGTCGCCCGGCGGCTGGCGCCGTCATGCTCTGCCGCTGTTCATTCTGGTTTCCGTGGCGGCGCATGCCGCGCTGCTGGCGGGCTGGGCCACGGCAACACCCCGCGCCGGCGCCGAGTCTTCCGCCACGGCCACATCCCTCGCCGTCGTCATCGCCGCACCGCACACCTTGCCGCCGGCAGAACAGAAGGCACCGCCGCCGCAGGCAGACAGGCAGCCGCCGCGCCGCGCCCGCGCCGAACGCAACGAACGGCGGCACGCACAGCCTGCGACTGTTGCCCGCACCGTACCGGCGCCGCGCATCGCATTGACGGAAAACATCGAACCGGCACCCGACCGCGCCACCACCGTCGCGGCCGACGTTGAACAGAATGCAAGCCGCCAGGCAGAAAACCTCAGCGCCCGCGTCGATCTGGAACTGGCGCGCCATTTCAACTATCCCTCGATCGCCGTGCGCCGCAACTGGCAGGGCACCGTCCTGCTCGGCTTCCGCATCGGCGTCAACGGCGACATTGAGGCGGTCCACATTGCGCGCAGCTCCGGCTACGCCCTGCTGGACCGCGCCGCCCTCGGCGCGCTGGGCAAGGTACAACGGGTGGCATTGGACCACGGCCCGCTGCGCGCGGCCCTCGATCTGCAATTGCCGGTGATCTACCGGCTGGAGGAAAGCTGAGATGGGACACCGTCTTTCGAAGATCTATACCCGCACCGGCGACAAGGGCAGCACCGGCCTCGGCGGCGGCGTGCGCGTCGACAAGGACCACGCGCGCGTCGAGGCCTTCGGCACCGTGGACGAACTGAACAGCGTCATCGGCATGCTGCTGGCCTGCGAACTGCCCGACGCCATCCGCGCCGTGCTCGACGACGTGCAGCACGATCTGTTCGATGTCGGCAGTGAACTGGCGCAGCCGGGCCGGGAATTGATCCCCGCCGCCTACGTCGAACGGCTGGAGCAGGTGCTCGACGGCTTCAACGCCGACCTGCCGCCGCTGAAGGAATTCATCCTGCCCGGCGGCGGCGTGGCCGCGGCCCATTGCCACCTGGCGCGCACGGTGTGCCGCCGCGCCGAACGGCGTGTCGTTACCCTGGGCAGGAGCGAGACCATCAACAACGACAGCTTGCGCTATCTCAACCGTCTGTCCGACCTGCTGTTCGTCCTCGCCCGCGTGCTGGCACGCGCCGACCGGGGCGAGGTGCTGTGGCAGCCGGGCAAGAACCGCACGGCCTGAGAACTCCGCCGGCAATGACCCACCGCTATAACGACGCCGATCGCGCCGCCGTCTACCGCACCATCGCCGAGCGGCGCGACATGCGCCATTTCCTCTCCACGCCCGTTGCAACGGCAACCCTGCAACGCCTGCTGGCGGCGGCGCACCAGGCGCCCAGCGTCGGCATGATGCAGCCCTGGCGTTTCGTGCGCATCACCGACACCGACCTGCGCCGCGACATTCATGGGCTGGTGGAAAACGAACGCTTGCGCACCGCCGACGCCCTGGGCGAACGCCGCGACGAATTCATGCGTCTCAAGGTGGAAGGTATCCTCGACTGCGGCGAACTGCTGGTGGCGGCGCTGATGGACGGGCGCGAGCGTCATATCTTCGGCCGCCGTACCCTGCCGGAAATGGATGCCGCCTCCCTCGCCTGCGCCATCCAGAACATGTGGCTGGCGGCGCGCGCCGAGGGGCTCGGCCTGGGCTGGGTATCGTTGTTCGATCCCGACGCGCTGGCGCGGCTGCTCGCCATGCCCGAGGGCAGCCGGCCGCTGGCGGTGCTGTGCATCGGTGAGGTACAGGAATTCTACCCGCGCCCGATGCTGGAACAGGAAGGCTGGACCCGCGGCGGCGACATCGAGCAGTTGGTGTTTGAAAACCGCTGGGAACAGGCCGGCTGGCCGGAGCGCACGACGTAAACGCACAACACCCTACAAGACTTGGGGGCGAATTCCACCGTAGGCCCGATATAGCGCAGCGGTATCGGGCAGCAGCGCCGGACACCGCTGCGCTATGTCCGGCCTACGGAATCAGACTAAATAGATGATGTAGGGTGCGCTCCGCGCACCGAACCAGAGACTAGAGCACCGGAGTCCGCAAATGAACGCGAATGGACGCAAATCAAGGTGGGGGAATTAAAATCATGACGCAATCGGACCACGCTACCCACCGAGCTGGCAGCCTGTTTCTTTGTAGCACCAATATTCGCGTCTATTCGCGTTCATTTGCGGACTGACCAAGATTCGCAAGATGAAACACACGCTGATGATTCAGGGCACCGGATCCGACGCCGGAAAATCCACGCTGGTGGCGGGACTGTGCCGCGTACTGTACCGGCGCGGCGTGGCCGTGGTGCCGTTCAAGCCGCAGAACATGGCGCTGAACAGCGCCGTCACCGTGGACGGCGGCGAAATCGGCCGTGCCCAGGCGGTGCAGGCCCAGGCCTGCGGCCTCCCGCCACACACCGACATGAACCCGGTGCTGCTCAAACCGAGCAGCGATACCGGCGCCCAGGTAATCATCCACGGCCGCGCGCTGACCGATCTCGATGCCGTCGCCTATCACCGGTACAAGCCGCGCGCCATGGCGGCAGTGCTGGCCTCCTATGGACGGCTGCGGCAGCAGTACCAGGTGATCATGGTGGAAGGCGCCGGCAGTCCTGCGGAAGTGAACCTGCGCGATCGCGATATCGCCAACATGGGCTTTGCCGAAGAAGTGGACTGCCCGGTGGTGCTGGTGGCGGATATCGACAAGGGCGGCGTGTTCGCCCAGATCGTCGGCACCCTTGAGCTGTTGAGCGACAGCGAACGCGAGCGCGTGCGCGGCTTCGTCATCAACCGCTTTCGCGGCGACCTCGCCCTGCTGCAACCGGGCCTGGACTGGCTGGAACGGTACACCGGCAGGAAAGTCTTCGGCGTGCTGCCCTATCTGCACGATCTGCACCTGGAGGCCGAGGACGGCCTCGGCGGCCGGCTGCACTGGCAGGCCGACAGGGCCGACCGGATCACCGTCGCCGTGCCCCTGCTGCCGCGCATCAGCAACCACACCGACTTCGACGCCCTGCGCCTGCACCCGCAGGTGGAGCTGCACTTCGTCGCGCCGGGCGAGACGCTGCCGCCCAGCGATCTGATCATCCTCCCCGGCAGCAAGAGCGTGCGCGACGATCTCGCCTTCCTGCGCGCACAGCAATGGGACACGCAGCTGCTGCGCCACCTGCGCTACGGCGGCAAGGTGCTCGGCATCTGCGGCGGCTTCCAGATGCTGGGCAGGGAAATCCGCGATCCGCGCGGTATCGAAAGCGCACCCGGCAACAGCGCCGGCCTCGGCCTGCTGGACATGCACACCGAGCTGTACCCCGACAAACAGTTGCAGCGCGTGCAGGGACGGCTGGCCCTCGACGGCGCCGCTGTTTCCGGCTACGAAATCCACTGCGGCCTGAGTGCCGGTCCGGCGCTGCAACGTCCGGCCGCGCATCTCGACGGCCGCGACGACGGCGCGGTCTCCGCCGACGGGCAGATCATCGGCAGCTATCTGCACGGTCTGTTCGACCAGCCTGCCGCCTGCGATGCCCTGCTGCGCTGGGTCGGGCTGCATGACGTACGCAGCCCCGACTATCCCGCCCTGCGCGAGATGCAGCTCGATCGCCTCGCCGACGTGCTGGAACGGCACCTCGACCTCGCCGCCCTCCTCTCGATGTAGGGTGCGCATTGCGCACCGAAAGAGACCTCCGTCGTCCCGCTGCTGGTGCGCATTGCGCACCCTACAATCCTGCGGGAGCCCGATTCATCAGGCGACAGGCCCGGTGGATATGCCGCAGCCGCAACACATTCCCGTACAATACGCCGCACACGAAACCGGAGAAAAACATGACGACATTTGCGGAAATACTGCCCACCCTGCCGTCGGTCGACGGCATCGCACGCATCGAATTGACGCCGCACGGCGGCAATGGGACGGCGGCAGTGATCGAGAACAAACCGGGCCAGGCCGGCTCACTGCGCGTCTACCATGCCCTGTGGCAGAAACACGGCACCATCAACGCCGCCGCCGCCGCCGAAGGGTTGCAGCTGTACGCCGAACACACCGCCGATGCCCGCACCCATCCCGGCAAACACCCCAACATCGATCGCCTGCTGGACATCGTCGCCCGGGGAGTGGACTACGACGTACGCGTGGTCACGGCAGCCTAGACACGACACTTGTTCCGGACGCTGTCCGCGCCCGCATCACGAGGACCACACCATGGATCAATCCATCATCGTCATCGGCACCGGCGAAATGGCCGGCGTGTTCAGCCGCGGCCTGCTCAAGCTGGGCCATCCCGTCATCCCGGTCACGCGCCGGATGGACATGGAGAAGGTCGCCGCCGCCGTGCCGCAGCCGCTGCTGGTGCTGGTCACCGTAGGCGAGAACGATCTGCAGCCGGTGCTGGCGCAGATCCCGGCGGCCTGGCGCGATCGCCTCGGCCTGTTGCAGAACGAATTGCTGCCGTGCGACTGGCAACGCCACGGCATCAGCAACCCCACGGTCATTGCGGTGTGGTTCGAGAAGAAGAAGGGACAGGACTACAGGGTGCTGGTCCCCTCGCCGGTATACGGACCCGCCGCGCCGATCATCGGGCGCGCACTGGAGTCACTGGACATCCCGGCCTGGGAACTGCGCAGCGAGGCGGAACTGACCTTCGAGCTGGTACGCAAGAACGTCTACATCCTCACCACCAACATCGCCGGCCTCGCCCTGCCCGCCGGCACCGACGTCGACGCGTTGTGGAACCGGCATCAGGCGCTGGCGCGCGAGGTGGCCGGCGAGATCATGGACATCCAGTTCAAACTGATCGGCGAGGAACTGCCGCGCGAGCCGCTGCTCGCCGGCATGGTGGCGGGCATCGAGGGCGACCTGCAACACAAGTGCATGGGCCGCTCCGCCCCGGCGCGCCTGGCCCGCGCCCTCGAACACGCCGATCAGTTCGGCCTCGCCGTGCCGCGCCTGCGCGCCATCGCCGCCGGCTAGTTCAGCGCCGCCGCGCCTGCTCCAGCGCCGCACACAGGCGCTCGGCGCCGTCGATGAAACGCGGCCCGGCACGCTGCAACAGATCGGGCGGAACGAAGTACAGATTATCGTGCCGCACGGCGGCCAGCTGCGGCCAGCGTTTCCAGTCGTCGAGCCAGTCGGGCCGCTGCTCCGCCATGCCGCTGGCGACGATCACCTGCGGGTCGGCGGCGAGTACGGCTTCAATGGAAATCTGCGGCGCCAGCGCCGGCAGTGCGGCAAAGACGTTGCGGCCGCCGCACAGTTCGATGGCGGCGGAGATCAGGTGCGCACCGTTTACCGTCATCAACGGCTGGTGCCACACCTGGTAGAACACCGTCAGCGGCGTGGCCTGTGCATTGCGTTCGCGCAGACGTTGCAGGCGGGCACGGAAATCCTGCGCCGCGGGCTGTGCCACTGCATCGGTGCCGGCGAGCCGGCCCAGCTGTTCCAGCATCCGCGCGATGTCGTCCGGCGTGCGCGGCGCATGACGCAGCACGGTGAGGCCGAGCCGCTCCAGCCGTTCCAGTTGTGCGGGGTTGTTGCCGCTTTCCCAGGCGACCACCAGATCGGGCTTGAGCGCCAGGATACGTTCCATGTCCAGCGCGCTGTAACTGCCCACCTGCTCAATTCCGCGTGCCGCGGGCGGCCAGTCGCTGTAACTGACCACGCCCACCACGCGTTCACCGGCACCGGCGGCAAACAGCAGTTCGGTGAGGTGCGGGGCCAGGCTGACGATGCGCTGTGCCGGACGTTGCAGCGTTACGTTGCGGCCGTTGCTGTCGACGACGCTCCACTCTGCCTGCACCGGCAAGGGCAGGCACAGCAACAGCAGCACCAGCCGCCAACGCCTCACGGCGCAACGCCTTCGCGCAGCAATGCCGCCACCGCCGTGCGCTGCTCGCGCTGCGCCCAGTCGAGCGCAGTCATGCCCTCACCGTCGCGCAGGTCGCGCCGCGCACCGGCGGCGAGCAACAGGCGCACCACATCGATCTCGCCCTCCTTGGCGGCCCAGATCAGCGCAGTCCAGCCCATGCCGCGATCCTGCACGTCGACCGCGGCGCCGCGCGCCAGCAGCAGCTGCACGGTGTCCACGTAGCCGTTGGCGCCCGCCACCATCAGCGCCGAGTAGCCTCCCTTGTCCAGGGCATTCACGTCGGCGCCGTGTTCCAGCAGCACACGCACCACCGGCGTGTGGCCGTTGCCCGCCGCCTTCATCATCGCGGTCCAGCGGCAGTCGTCGCAGGCATCCACCTCCGCGCCCCGCGCCAGCAGGCGCTGCACCTCGGCCAGCTCACCGTCTTCCGCGGCGCGGATCAGCAGGGTCCGGCCATGGCCGTCGCGCTGTTCGGTATCCAGCGCCTGCGACACGACATAGGCGGCCAGCGCCGTCAGCGTCAACAGGGCGATGAAAAGATAGGGACGGCGGTAGGCGAAGTCACGAATCTTGTGCAACATCATAGCCCTCAGATCATGCCTGGGTAGGAGCCGAGTCCTCTCGGCGAACAGGATTTACACCAGGCACCCTTTCGCCCACGGAGTGGGCTCCTACAAAATGCAGCGCAGCCTGTAGGCGCTGCCATTCCGCCTCGTCGCCGGGCAGGCCGAAACGCAGTGCGGCAGGCTCCTCGAATCGGCGCACCAGTATGCCCTGTCGCGCCAGCGCGTGCTGCATTGCGCCGGCGTCCGGCGTGACCACGTAGTGAAACAATTCACTGCCGCCCTGGGGGGACAGACCCGCCTGCGCCAGCAGGGCGGCAAGACGGGCGCTGCGCTGCGCCAGTTGCCGGCGCGCCGCCTGCTGCCACGCTGCATCGGCCAGTGCGAGGCGCGCCACCTCGCGCGCCGGGTGACTCACCGCCCACGGCCCGAATACAGCGGCCAGCGTATGCCGCAACGCCGGCCAGGCAAGAACGAAGCCGACCCGCACACCGGCGAGGCCAAAGAATTTTCCCAGCGAGCGCAGCACGATCAATCCCTCCATTCCGGCCTGCGCCGCGATGCTGTATTGCGGCGTGGCGTCCATGAAGGCCTCGTCCACCACCAGCCAGCCGCCGCGCGCGGCGAGCCGCGCATGCCAGTCCAGCAATTGCGCCGGCGCGAAACGCGTGCCGGTGGGGTTGTTGGGATGGACCAGCAACAACACGTCGAGCGCGTCGAACTGCGCCTCAACCATGTCCGCCTGCAAAGGCATCACCGTATGACCGGCGCGACGCCAGGCGTGGGCATGCTCGGCATAGCTGGGTTGCAGCATGCCGACGCGGCCGGGCGCGCGCAGCTGCGGCAGGGCCTGAATCGCCTGCTGCGAACCGGCGCAGGGCAGCAGGTGCGCCGTGCCGTAATATGTGGCGGCCGCCGCGTGCAGACCATCGTCATCCTCCGGCAGCCGCTGCCACACCTGCGGCGGCAACGGCGGCACCAGCCAGCCCTGCGGATTGATGCCGGTGGAAAGGTCCAGCCAGCGCTCCAGCGCAATGCCGTAGTCGCTTGCCGCCCGGCGCAGGCGGCCGCCATGGTGCAACGGAGCGGTAAGCGTCATGGCGTTTTCCCTGTACGTGTCACGCGGCGCGGATTGCCGCGACCAGAAAGATCAATCCCAGCCACAACCACAGGCTGTGCTGAACCAGGCGGATCGCGCGTGCGATATCTGTCGCGGTCGGTATCGCGCCCTCACCCAGCCGGGGCCGTTGCTCGCTCACGCCGTGATACACGGCCGGACCGCCCAGCTGCACACCGAGCGCGCCGGCACCCGCCGCCATCACCACACCGGCATTCGGGCTGTCGGTAAGCCGGCCCTGCCCGCGCCAGCAGCGCAGCGCCCGGCCGCTGTCGCCGAGCAACGCGTAGCCAAGCGCAGTCAGGCGTGCAGGAATCCAGTTGAGCACATCGTCGAGCCGCGCCGCGGCCCAGCCGAAGGACAGGTAACGCTCGTTGCGGTAGCCCCACATGGCGTCGAGGGTGTTGACCAGGCGATACAGCACGGCACCGGGGGCTCCGAGCAGCAGAAACCAGAACAGCGCACCGAACACCGCATCGTTGCCGTTCTCCAGCACCGACTCCGTAGCCGCCCTGGCCACGCCTGTCCCATCGAGCACGGCGGTGTCGCGGCTCACCATCCAGCCCACCCGCTGCCGCGCCAGGGCCAGGTCACCCCCGGCCAGGGCCGCGGCGACCACACGGCCGTGCTGCGCCAGGCTGGTGGCGCCGATGGCGAGATACAGCAGCAGCGTCTCCGCCAGCACGCCCAGTTGCGGCAAAGCGGCCAGGGCCGCAGCGAGCAGCACCGGCGGCAACACCAGCACGGCCAGCGCCAGCACCCCCGCCGCGCGACGGCGCCGGTTGAGCCTGGCCTCGAGCGCGGCGGCCAGACGGCCGAATCCCGCCAGGGGATGAAAACGGCGCGGCTCGCCCAGCCAGAGATCGAGCAGCACCGCGCATATGCAAATCAGGGCAGTGGTCATGGTTGCATTCGGTTGTGGGCAACGCAGCGCCGGGCCGGCTCCAAACAACCGTCATTCGACACACAAACATTTTTTTGTGGGTCGGGCTTTAGCCCGACATCGGCGTTCAAGCAGCCTAAAGCCCGACCCACGAAATTCCCATAGGCTGTTCTGGTTACCATATCTGGAGCGGCTATTCAGGTCGCGCGGCCGTCGGCGATGCGGCTCAATTCGCGCAGGGTCTGCACCAGCGCATGGGATGCCGCGGCATATTCATGGTGCAGCACACGCTCCGCCTCGGCGCTGCGGCCCGAGTCATGCAGATGGACGACCTCCCCGGCATGACGGTGGAAAGCGGTGTGTTCCTCGATCAGCCGCCAGTACAGAGGCTGGTCCTGCCACAGGGCGAGGTTATCGTAGAGCCAGCGGCCCAGTTCACAGCGGTTGTCCTGCGCCACGGTATGCACATCGTAGTCCGCCCCGGACACGCCCAGCAGATATTTCTGCAAACGGACCTTCCAGGCCACATGAATATTGATGGCATCGAAGAAATTCATTCCTACCCGCGCTCCGGCGACGCCCTGCCGCCCCCGCGATTATACGGCACCGCGGCGGCGCAATTGGAGTAAACTGGAGCCATCCCACAGTAGAGCATTCAATGCCATGGATATCACCGCACTGCACGCCGCCCGTGATCGGATCGCGAGCGATCCCCGTTCCGGCCAGTCGCTGCTGCTGTATGCACTCGTCAAGACCCTGTCCATTCCCCAGGGCGGTCATGCCTATCTGCTGACCAAACTCAAGGAAATGAACCCGGACACCCGGCGGCTCGCCTATGATCTAATGGAGTTGATGGTGCAGGGAGGCCCGGCGCAGCCGGCCTGGGCCGAGGCCATGGCACAGATGGACGCCGCCATCGCCGGAAAGTGAGTTTCCATCCGTACGGATAATTCCCGCCAACCCGTAACGACGCCATGGATCGAACCCTGTTCCAGCGCCTCACCAGCAGCGAGCTCGACAGCTACGCCGGCGAACTCGATCATGCCGTGGAGCAACACGTGCGCTGGCTCAACGGCATCAGTCGAGCGCTGCTGTGCCGCAGCGTGCCCGAGAACGGCGACCTGCTGGCCGAACCCCACCGGCACTGCCACTTCGGCCGCTGGTATCACGGCATCGACAACCCTGCCCTGCTGCGCCTGCCGGAATTCGACGCCATCGGCCCGGTGCACGAATCCATGCACAAGGTGGCGCAGCAACTGCTGCTGGCACAACAGCGCAACGAAGCCTTCGACCCCGACCTGTACGACCGTCTGATACAGCTCGGCGATCAGCTGCGTGAACGCATCAGCAGCCTGCGCAGCGGCTTCAAGCACAACATGAACCTCATCTCGCTGCTGATGGGCAAGGTGTTCGAGAATGCCGCCGAAGGCGTGCTCATCACCGATCCCGCCGGCACCATACTCAGCGTCAATCACGCCTTCAGCGAATTCACCGGCTACAGCGCCGAGGAGGCCATCGGCCAGACACCGGCCCTGCTGCGCTCCGGCCGCCAGAGCGACGCCTTCTACCGCCACATGTGGCTGACGCTGCAGAACGAAGGGCAGTGGGAAGGTGAAATCTGGAACCGGCGCAAGGACGGCAAGCACTACCTGGAATGGCTCACCATCTCCGGCGTGCGCGACGAAAGCGGCGACATCACCCATTATGTGGCGGTGTTCTCCGACATCACCACGGAAAAGGAAAACGAGGAGCGGCTCTATCGCCTGGCCCACTACGACCTGCTCACCGAACTTCCCAACCGCATGCTGTTCTACGACCGCCTGCGCCAGGGCCTGCTGCGGGCGCGGCGCAACCGGCGCCGGGTAGCCATCATGTTTCTCGATCTGGACGGATTCAAGCAGGTCAACGACGAGCTGGGGCATCCGGCCGGCGACGAATTGCTGCGCCAGGTGGCGCGGCGCCTGACCGGCGTGCTTCGCGCGTCCGACACCGTGTCACGATTCGGCGGCGACGAATTTACCGTGGCGATACCCGACCTCGCCGCCAATGAGGACGTCAGCCGCGTGGCGCAGAAGATTATCGAGGCGGTGGCCAAACCCTACTACCTGGGCAGCCATCGCGCCCAGGTCACCACCAGCATCGGCATCGCCCTGTATCCGGATCACGGCGACGAGCCGGACGCCCTCATCACCCATGCCGACATGGCGATGTACGAAACCAAGAACGCGGGCAAGAACAATTACCGGTTCTTTGAGGCGTAGAATTCAAAATTCAAAATTCAAAATTCAAAATTCAAAATTCTGCAAGATCGTATTCGGGCTTCTTTAAAGTTTGCAATCCTGAATTTTGAATCTTGAATTTATTTCAGGCTTTTCCCCACCACCTCCGCCACGTCGCGCGACAACGCGGGCAATACGCCGATGCGCTCGAGCTGCTCGCGCATTAACGTCTGCCGCGCCGCATCGTAACGCCGCCACTGCGTCAGCGGCGTCAGCAGGCGCGAGGCAATCTGCGGATTGAGCGCGTTCAGTTCGCAGACATAATCGGCGAGGAAGGCGTAGCCGGCGCCGTCGGCGGCGTGGAAGCACACCGGATTGCGCGCACTGAAGGAACCGACCAGACTGCGTACGCGGTTGGGATTCTTCAGGTTGAAATCGGGCGATGCCGCCAGCCGCTTGACCTGCTCCAGCGTACCGGGCAACGGCGCCGTGGCCTGGATGGCGAACCATTTGTCCAGCACCAGCGCGTCATCGTGCCAGCGCGCGTGGAACGCCGCCAGCGCCTCGCTGCGTTCCGGCGCACCGCTGTGCACCAGGGCGGTGAGCGCCGCCATCACGTCGGTCATGTTGGCGCCGGCGCGCAGCTGGCCCATGGCCAGGCTGCGTACCTCATCGTTGCCCATTTCCACCAGATAGCCCAGGCACAGGTTGCGCAGGCGGCGCTGGCCCATGGCGGCGGCGTCGATGCGGTACGGTCCGTCGTCGGTCAGCCGCTGCCAGGTGTCGAGCAGTGCCTCGCGGTGGGCGAAGCCGAGATTGCGGCGCAGATACTGGCGCGCCACATGGATCGCCTGCGGATCCACCACCGCCAAGAACTCCGCCACGTATTCCTCCGCCGGCAGGGTCAACGCCTCGGCTATCAGCGCCGGGTCGAGGGTGCCGTCGGCCAGGGTACGGGCAAAGGCGGCAGAAAAATTCCCGTCCAGGGCGGGGCGACCGTCGCTGTGCAACACGTCGATCAGGCGCAACATCACGCGCAGCGCCAGCTGCTGTCCCGCCTCCCAGCGGTTGAAGCTGTCGTTGTCGTGGCTCATGAGAAAGGCCAGCTCGCCGTCATCCAGCTCCAGCGCCAGCTTCACCGGGGCGGAGAAGCCGCGCAGCAGCGAGGGCACCGGTTCGGCCTTCACGTCGACGAAGGTGTAGCTCTGCTCTTCCTCCGTCAATTCCAGCACCCGCTCGGTACCGGCCGGCGCCGCCTCGCCCGCCAGCCGCAGCGACAGCGGCGCGCCCTTGCCGTCGAACAGCGCGGCGCGCAGTGGAATGTGGAAGGGCAGCTTCCGCTCCTGTCCCGGCGAGGGCGGACAGGACTGGCGCAGGGTCAGCGTGTAACTGCCCTGTGCCGCGTCATAGCGGCGCTCCACAGTGATGCGCGGCGTGCCGGCCTGCTCGTACCAGCGCTTGAACAGGCTCAGGTCGCGCCCGGAGACATCCATCATGGCCTGCACGAAATCGTCGGTGGTCACCGCCTGGCCGTCGTGCCGTGAGAAATACAGATCGGTGCCCTTGCGGAACAGTTCGGGACCAAGCAGCGTGCGCAGCATGCGCACCACCTCGGCGCCCTTTTCGTACACCGTCAGGGTGTAGAAATTGTTGATCTCCTGGTAGCTGGCGGGGCGCACCGGATGGGCCAGCGGACCGGCGTCCTCCTGGAACTGGTGGGCGCGCAGCAGGCGCACGTCGTCGATGCGCGGCACCGCGCTGCCGGTCATGGCGGCGGTGAACTGCTGGTCGCGCAGCACGGTGAAACCTTCCTTCAGCGACAGCTGGAACCAGTCGCGGCAGGTGACGCGGTTGCCCGACCAGTTGTGGAAATACTCATGGCCGATGACGCCTTCGATGGCGACGTAATCCGCATCGGTGGCGGTATCCGGGCTGGCGAGCACGTAGCGCGAATTGAAGATGTTGAGTCCCTTGTTCTCCATCGCGCCCATGTTGAAGTCGGACACGGCGACGATCATGTAGATGTCGAGATCGTATTCGCGGCCGTAGGCCTCCTCGTCCCAGGCCATGGCGTGCTTGAGCGAGGCCATGGCATGGGCGGTCTTGTCCAGATCGTGGCTGCGCACATACAGCCTGAGCGCCACCGTGCGTCCGCTGCGGGTGGTGAAACTATCCTCGACGCAATCGAGATCGCCCGCCACCAGGGCGAACAGGTAGCAGGGCTTGGGGAAGGGGTCGTGCCAGGTGGCGTAATGGCGGCCGTCGTCGCGCTCGCCCTCGGCCACCAGGTTACCGTTGGATAGCAGCACCGGGAACTTCGACTGCTCGGCGATCAGGGTGGTGGTGTACACCGTCATCACGTCGGGCCGATCGGGGAAATAGGTGATCTTGCGGAAACCCTCCGCCTCGCACTGGGTGCAGAAGTTGCCGCCTGATACGTACAGCCCTTCCAGTGCGGTGTTGCCCGCCGGATTGATGATCGTCTCGATCTCCAGGGTGAACGCATCAGGCACCTGGGCGATGGTCAGGGTATCGGCATCCACCGTGTAGTCCGCAGCGGCAAGCTGCCTGCCGTCGAGACGCAGCGCTGCCAGTTGCAGTTCCTGACCGTCCAGGCGCAGCGGTCCTGCAGACCGTCGCTGCCAGCGCGAACGCGCCGTGACGCGGGTGCGCGATTCCTCCAGCTCGAAATGCAAATCGATGTTCTCGATCTGGAAGGGATAAGGCGTGTAGTCTTTCAGGTAAATGGTATCTGGCATGACGCAAGTTCCGGGTGACAGGTAATGTAGGCCCGATAAAGCGCAGCGGTATCGGGCAGCGCTGCCGGACACCGCTGCGCTATGTCCGGCCTACGTCCACTGCTTTCAATCTTGAATTTTAAATTTTGAATTGCCTTTACAACGCCAGCGCCACCAGGCAGGTAACTTCGACCACCTCCAGCAACGCGCCGGCGGTATCGCCGGTGGTGCCGTGGATGTGTTTGAGCATCAGACGACGCAGCAGCCATGCCACCACGGCCACGATCAGCAGCAGGCGCAGGCCGGACCAGCCGAACAGCAGCGGCATGGCCAGTGCAACGATGCCGCACACCAGCCAGCCCGCATCACGCGGCAGGTGGCGCGCCAGATCGGCACCCAGCCCGTTCTCCCGCACATAGGGTGTGGTGAGAAACAGCCATATCAACAAGGTGCGGCCGAGGACCGGGGCGATCAAGAGCACCAGCCACAGCTCGGCGCGCAGCAGTGCGGTGAGCGCGGCGAACTTGACCAGCAACAGCATCACCACCGCCGCCACCCCGGCCGGACCGCTGCGCGGATCCTTCATGATCTCCAGGGTGCGCTCAGGCTCGCCGCGTCCGCCCAGCCAGGCGTCGGCGCTGTCGGCCAGGCCGTCAAGGTGCAGCGCGCCGGTGACGACAACCCAGGCGGTGAGCAGCAGCGCCGCCTCCAGCCAGGGGTCGGGCGTACCCAGCAGATAATCCAGCACCACCAGCAGCAGGCCGATGACGGCGCCCACCAGGGGATAGGCCAGCAACGAGCGGCCGCGCGCCTCCGGTGCCGGCACCCCGCTCAGGTGCACGGGAAAACGGGTCAGGAACTGCAGGGCGATGAGGAAGCTTTGCATTGCTGGGGGCTGGGGCTGGAAATGTAGGGCGGCATTATAAAGGTTCGCAGGTGCAACGGGTGCATCACCCTGGCCCCTGCTTTCAAAGCCTGCCGTCGTGGAACACCAGTTGCGGCAGGGCCTCGGCGCCGCTGCCGTCGATGCGGATGCGGGTGATGGCGGCGTTGCCTACCTGGAGACGGAACATCTTGTCCAGCGGCATCGCCAGCACCTCGCGGATGATCATGCGCATCATGCCGGCATGCCCCACCACCAGCACGTGGCGGCCGGCGTGTTGTTCGAGCAGCTCGCTCCAGCCGGCAATGATGCGTTCCCGGAAGGCCGGCAGGGTTTCTGCGCCGGGCGGGGTGTGATGCAGCGGATCGCGCCAGAAATTGGCCAGGCGCTCGGGATCGTCGGCCAGCAGTTCGTCCGCCGTCCGCCCCTCCCAGGCGCCGAAACCGATTTCCATCAGGCGGGGGTCGAAATGCAGCGGCAGGCCGTGACGTGCCGCCAGCTCCCCGGCGAAGGCGGCACAGCGCTGGAGCGGCGAACTGACGATGTTGCTCCACGGACAGTGATCACCCACCGCCTCGCGCATCTGCCGCCAGCCTTTCTCGCTCAAGGGATCATCGAGCTGGCCGCGGTAGCGGCGGCCGCCCACCGGTTCGCCGTGGCGGATCAGATCGACGGTGGTGACGGTGTGCGGGGACATGCGGCGCACCTTACAAACACGACAGGGGAATTACAAGGGAGCTGCCGGCCGGAAACCTCAGGATTCGGCCGGTACAAGGGTGCCGCCTGCCAACAGGCGCGTGAATTGGTCGGCCTCGACCGGGCTACTGAACAGAAAGCCCTGGGCATGGTCGCAGCCAAGCTCCAGCAGCAGCTGCCGCTGCGCCTCGGTTTCCACGCCTTCCGCCACCACCCCCATGCCGAGATCGTGGGCCAGGGCGATGGTGTTGCGCACAATGGTCACGCTGTGAGGGGTGTCGGGAAGTCCCTTGACGAAGGAACGATCGATCTTGAGGCGATCGGCGGTGATTTCCTGCAGGCGCGCCAGACTGGAATGGCCGGTGCCGAAATCGTCGATGGAAATGCGCACGCCGTGACGGCGCAGCCAGCAGATGCTGCGGCGGGCGCGCCGCGGCAGCGCCATGGCGACGGTCTCCGTGATCTCCAGTTCCAGCGCGTCGCGCTCCAGCTGCTGTGCCGTCATCGCGTCGCACAGCCCGCGCAGCAGGCCGCGGCCGAACAACTGGCGCGGTGACAGGTTTACCGCCAGTACGAAATCGGGCGCCTGCCGCCGCCACTGCGCCGCCAGGCGGCTGGCCTCGGCATTGACCCAGGCGCCGATGCTGGTGATTTGCCCGGTTTCCTCGGCAATGGGCACAAACATGTCCGGCAATACGATGTGTCCCTCATCGCGCCAGCGCAGCAGTGCCTCGCCGCCGACGATGCGCCCGCTGGCCAGCTCCACCACCGGCTGGATCAGCAACAGCAAGTCGTTGCGTGCCAGGGCGCCGCGCAGGCGCGTCTCCAGCCCCAGCCTGTGCTGCACGTTGCGATCGCCGCCGGGCGCGTAAATGGCGGTATCCACGCCGGCATTCTTGGCCTGGTACATGGCCTGGTCGGCGTGGCGCAGCAGGGTGTCGGCATCATCGCCGTGTTCCGGCAGGCAACTGATGCCGATACTGGCACCGATATACAGTTCCTTCCCCTCGATCAGGAAGGGCTGTGACAGTGCTGCGTGGATCTTGGCCGCCACGCCCGTTGCCGCTGGACAGGCCCCGTCGTTGTCGTCGCCGGGGGAGGTACACACGATGATGAACTCATCACCGCCCTGACGCGCGAGCAGGTCGCCTTCGCGCAGCACCCCGCGCAGACGCCCCGCCACCGCCGTCAGCAGTGCGTCGCCGATGTGATGCCCCAGGGAATCGTTGACCTGCTTGAAGCGATCGAGATCGAGAAACAGTACCGCCAGCGGCTGCGTCCGGCGCTGTCCCTGGGCGATGAGCAGACGCAGGTGTTGCAGCAAAAAGCTGCGGTTGGCCAGCCCGGTGAGACTGTCGTGGTAGGCGAGATGGCGGATGCGCTGGGCGTCGTCCTTGCGCCGGCTGATATCGGTAAAGGCCACCACGGCCCCGGTCAACACGCCGTTCTCGCGCAACGGTGTGGAGTGGCATTCGACCGGAAAGCGGCTGCCGTCGCGGCGGGTGAACACTTCCTCACCCTGGTAGATGATGCCGTCGCGGAATACGCCCAGCAGCATGCATTCGCTGCGCGGCAGCGGCGTGCCGTCGCTGCGGCGGTCGTGAAAGGCGTCGTGGGCGTTACGGCCGAGCAGTTCCCCCTCGCGCCAGCCCAGCATGCGTTCCGCCGCCGGGTTGAGAAAACGCAGAACGCCCTCGCCGTCCACGCAATACAGCCCTTCTCCCAGCGCGGCGATGACCGTGCGGTGATAGGCATGGGCACGGCTCAGCTCGTCCGCAGCGCGCCGCTGCTCGGTTACATCGCTGTAGATGCCGATATAGCGCAGCACCGCCCCGGCGGCATCGCGTACCGCCGCAATGGACAGCCGCATCAGCACCAGCGCGCCGTCGCTGCGCCGGTTCCACACTTCACCGCGCCAGGCGCCCCGCTCGCTGATCGCCTGCCACATAGCGCAGTAAAAATCGGCATCGTGCCGGCCCGACTTGAACAGGCGCACGTTGCGGTACATCAGGGTGCGCCCCGGATACCCCAGCATCTCGCCCAACGCGGCGTTCACGGCCTGTATGGTGCCGCCGGTATCGGTAACCAGTATGCCGTCCAGCGCATGCTCGAACACGCTGTCCGACAGGCGCTGGTGCTGTTCATGCTCCTGCCGCGCATCCACCAGTTCGTTGAATGCGGCGGCCAGCAACGCCATGTCTCCTTCCCCGATCGCTTCGGCCCGCGCCGCGGCGGCGGCGTCCTCGCGCAGGATTCGCACCGTCTGCACCAACCCGGTCAGCGGCCGGCCATAGGCTCGCAACAGGTAGAAGCCGTACAGGGAAAGCAGCAACAGCAGGGCGCCGCCGGTCACCACGGTGACAAAACCATGCGCCCAGGCAGTCAACAGACGCTGTTGCATCGCCGCGCCGAGCCATTGCATCACCTGGTCTTCGGCGGCGGTCAGCATATCCAGCTGCGTCGTCACATCGCCGCGCGGCGAGGTCGTGGCGGCAGAGCCGGCACAGCGCCGCAGCACCGGCTCGCTCGCCCCGAGGGCGGCGGTCGCCACCGTGGCGGTCAGTACCGGCGGCAATCCCCAATCCGCCTGCCGCTGCACCTGCTCGTCCAGCCGAGCAGCCAGCGAGCACAGCTCACCCATTGCGGCATACGCTGCCGTGCCGTGACCGGTGGCGTTCAGCCAGGCCATGTCCCGCCCCTGCGCCACATAGTCCATGCCGCGCGACAAGGTCAGCCACGCGCCCACCGGGCCGGCGAGCACGGTGTGAGGTCCTGCACCGTCGGGCATGAGCTCCGCCCGCACGTGCTCGGCGTAAACACGATAGCCGTGCAATACATCCGCTGCGTCCGCGCCACCCGAGTCGATCGTGCGCCGCAGATGCGCCAGCCCCGCCTCCGCGTCCGCCACGCGCTTCACGACGGCTGCGGAGTCTGCGGTGCCCGACCCGTACCGCGCCGCACCTCCGCTGCGGCTCATCGCCGTATCTGTCCGCTCGCGCAAGGCCGCCAGCTCGGGCTTCCCGGCACGGCCGGTGGCGTACAGGCGCACACTCGCCGCCTGCTCCTCGCGCAGTGCCCGCAGCAGCAGCGAAGCATCGCGCAGACGGGCGAGCAACACCTCCTCGCTGCGCGCCTCGCGCAGCCCATCGGCCGCATCCAGCAGCACCATGCCCGCTGGCACGGCCAGCAGCACAATAACGAACAAGGCAAAGAGAAAGTAATGTTTGAACAGTTGCATCGTTGCGCGCTACGGCGCGGAGGCCGCCTCAATGATGTGGTTCTATGTCCTGCATCGAGGCGTGGAAGCGTAACGGGCCGGCGCTATCGTGCCCGTTTTCCGGCGCACTGCCTTGCGCCATGACATGGTGCCCATTTGCCCTCCCCCTGCTGCCTATCGTTATGATTCCTTCCAGCGCCGGTACGGTGCCGGCGCCGCTCCCGTTCAAATGGCGATCAGGCCCTGCTGAAACGCCAGGCGCACCAGCTGCGCCGGGGAACGGATATCCAGTTTGTGCATGATGCGGGTGTGATGCACCCCGGCGGTCTTGGGGCTGATGGAAAGGATGGCGGCGATGTCGTTGACCGAATGGCCCTCGGCCAGGAGGCGGAACACCTCGAACTCGCGCGGCGTCAGCGCCGCCAGCAGGGGACGGGGGGCCGACTCGCCGCCGGCACTGAACAAGCGCCCGGCCAGCGTCGTATCGAAATGCTTCTCGCCCGCCGCAACCCGGCGCACGGCGGTGACTATCTCCGCCGGTGCCGCGCTCTTGGTGAGATAACCCGCAACGCCCATGCCCACGGCCTGGCTGAACAGGGCATCGCTGTCGGAGATGCTGAGCATCATGATTTTTGCGTCCGCATCCCGGCGCCGGATGCGGCGCACGGCCTCCAGCCCGCCGATGCCGGGCATGCGCATATCCATCAGCACCATATCGGGGCGATGGAGATCATACAGGCGGTAGGCCTCTTCGCCGGTGGCTGCTTCGGCCACCACTCCAATACCGTTGCTCTCCAGCAGACGGCGCATGCCTATGCGCACCACCGGGTGATCGTCCGCCACCAAGGCGGAAATATGCTCGCTGCTCATTACGTTCCGTTGTCAATGAAGGATCGGCGGACTCTGCCGCCTGCAATGCACGCAAGATGCCCTCTGACGGAAAGTAGTGAAATAGGTAAAAGGCGTATTTTCTATTATGGAGTTTGCCTAGTGCGCATTAGACTTGGAACAAGTCGAAATGGCTGGCATCGCAAGCGATGCGAACACCCTTACGCACAGCGCCGGGTGATGTAATAAAAAGACTACGGTACAGGCAACCCGGCGCACGCCTGTGCGCGCGGGCATGTCACGGCGTGATGATGCCGTGACGCAGCGCTAGCCGCACCAGTTGCACCGAGGTGGTTACCTCCAGCTTGTGCATGATGCGGGTGTGGTGCACGCCGGCGGTCTTGGGGCTGATGTTGAGTATGCCGGCGATGTCGTTCACCGAATGGCCTTCGGCCAACAGGCGGAACACCTCGAACTCACGCGGCGTCAGCCGTTCCAGCAGCCCGCCGCGACCGCCGCCGAGGGCGCGCCCGACCAGATCGGGGTCGATGTACATCTTGCCCTCCGCCACTGCGTGTACCGCCTCCAGCAGCGTCGCCGGCGCCGACTGCTTGGTGAGGTAGCCCAGCACCCCGGCCTGCAAGGCCCGCGACAGCATGGCCTCGTTGTCGTGTACGCTGAACACCAGCAGGCGGGCCTCGCCGTCCCGCGCCAGGATGCGCCGCGCCGTCTCCAGCCCGCCCATGCCCGGCATGGAGAGGTCGAGCACCACCACGTCGGGCGCCGTCTCCTCGTACAGTTGGACGGCCTCCTCGCCGCTGCCGGCCTCGGCCACCACCACACCGGTGTTGACCTCGAGCAGGCGGCGAAACCCGGTGCGCACCACCGGGTGATCATCCACCAACAATACCCTGATCGGATTACTCTGCATCTTTCACCTCCCGGTGAGTTAACGGCAGTGTGGTACGTATGGTCGTCCCCATTCCGGGCCCGGTGGTGACATGAAATTCCCCGCCGACCGCCAGGGCCCGCTCGCGCATGCCGATGAGGCCGTAACCGCGGCCATCCGCACCGCTGGTGATGCCGTGGCCATCGTCGCGCACGCGCAGTTCGAGCATGCCGTCCAGCGGACGCAGCACCAGCTCCACCCGCTTCGCGTCGGCATGCTTGGCGATGTTGTTCAGCGCCTCCTGGGCGATGCGATAGGCGGCCAGCTCCACCGCACGCGACAGGGGCGGCAAGGGTTCCAGCACCGCATCGAGCGCCACGTCAGGGCGGTGGCTGCGCCACTGGCGCAACAGTTCATTGAGCGCCTCCACCAGGCCCAGATCATCCAGCAGCGCCGGACGCAGCCGGTGCATCATGTCGCGCACCACACCGTAGACCTGCCCGGCGACATCGTTGATGGCGCCGGCGCATTCGCTGATGGTGGGACTGCGATCACGATTAATCTGTAGCACACACTCGGCCTCGGCGCGTATGGCGGTAAGCGACTGGCCCAGCTCGTCGTGCAGCTCACGCGCCAGGTTGGCCCGCTCCTCCTCCTGGATGGCCAGGGCCATGCGCGTCAGGCGCCGGTTTTCCTCCAGCAGGTGGGCCGCCTCCTGCTCCGCCCGCTTGCGGTCGGTGATGTCCTCGCCGATGGACTGGAACTCGCGTATGGTGCCGTCGTCGTCGAACAACGCCCGATCCATCCAGCGCTGCCAGCGCTGCGTGCCGTCGGCCTGCTGCACCGGAAACTCCATCACCACCACCGGCTGGTCGCGGTACAGCGCCGCATCGAGGCGGCCGGCGCCGGGATGGAACAGGGGAAAACCGCCCTGTTGCATCAGCTCCTCGCGCGACACCTGGAAATAACGGCAATAGGCCTCGTTGACGTAGCTGATGCGGCCGTCGGGATACCAACGGCAGATCATCTCCGGGATGTCCTCCAGGATGGTGTGGTAGAACTGCTCGCGCCGCTGCAAGGTCTTTTCTGCGGCGCGGCTGAGTCCCAGCATTTCGGTCTTGTGATGCAGCGCCGCAGCAGTCCGGTCGCGCTCGGTACGCAACCGTCCCAGGCCCCACACCAGCAGCGCGACGGCTGCCAGCAGCCCGGCCCCCACCGCCAGCAGCGCCGCGGCGTGCAGCGGCGCGCCGCAGCCCAGCCAGAAACCGGACACACCGCCGAGGGCAGCCGCCGCGGCCAGAACCGTCACGACCGGCCAACGCGTGCTTCCCGCAGGTATCAGCTCTGTCACCGGCTGCATGATTCATCCTTTGGACAGGGGGCGCGCGGCGCCTGGCCCGCCGCGTACCCCGCGGCCCTAGCCGAGGCTGGCCTTGGGGCGGCCGATGAAATAGCCCTGCACATAATCGATACCGGCATCGCGCACATGTTGCAGCACCTCGGCATCCTCCACGAATTCGGCAATGGTGCGTATCCCCAGATCGTGCGCCATCGCCGCCATGTGACGTACAAAGACCTGATCGCGTTCGTCGTGCATCAGGTTGATGATGAAGTCGCCGTCGATCTTCACGTAGTCGATGGGAAAATGCTTGAGGTAGTGGAACGAGGAGAAACCCGAACCGAAATCGTCGATGGCGAACTGAAAGCCGCGCAGCTTCAGTTCGCTGACGAAGCTCTGCAGCAGCGCCAGGTTGCGCACGGTTTCGCGCTCGGTCAGCTCGAAGACGATCTGCGCCGGATCGACGCCGCAGCGACTGACCAGCTTCTCCACCGTCGGTACGAACTCGGACAGAATCAGTGCCCGCGGCGACAGGTTGACGAACAGTTTGCCGCTGTAGCCGGTGCGACGCACCGCCTCGAAGCTGTGCTCCATCACCTGATAATCCAGCTTGTGCACCACGCCCATGCGCTCCGCCACGTCGATATAGTCGGCGGCGACGGTGATTGCCCCGGCATCGTCCTGCATGCGGCTCAGCATCTCGTAGGCAAAGGGCACACCGTCGGCGGTGGCGATGATGGGCTGGAAATAGGGGATGAAACGCTTTTCCTCCAGCGCGGCCAGGATGGCGAAGCTCTGTGCGCCGATGCCGCGGTAGATTTCGGCGATGTCATTGCTGCCCGCCAGCAGGGCGCGGTTCTTGCCTTCGCTCTTGGCGCGGTACATCAGGTTGTCGGCGATGAGGAACAGGTCGCGGGCGCCGGTGGAATGCTCCGGGCACAGTGCGATGCCGACGGAGACGGTGACCCGCACCGCCTTGCCGTCCGGCGCGGCCATGGTCAGCTGGGAACTCTCCTCCACCAGCCGCTGTGCCGCGGTCCAGGCCTGGTTCTCCGGCGTGTCGGTAAGCAACACCACGAATTCGTCGCCGCCGTAACGGGCCACGACGTCGCCCTGGCGGAATACCTGCTTGAGCAATTCGGCGAAGGATTGCAGGAACGCATCGCCGAAGGCGTGGCCGTAGGTGTCGTTGACGCCCTTGAAGTTGTCCAGGTCGATCATCAGCAGGCCGAGGCGCTCGTCCTTGCGCCGTGATCGCTCCAGTTCGTACTCCATCAGCTCCCAGAAGGCGCGCTGGTTGTACAGGTGGGTGAGCGGGTCGCGCGTGGCGTAGTACTCCAGTTCCTTGGTGTACTTGTAGATGGCCTTGACCGAACCGACCACGTTGAGCAGGGTGGAAAGTATGCTTTCCATCACCAGCAGCCGCATCGGGTCGCGGCCCAGCCCGGCCTGCACGCCGATGCCGACGATGCCGCCGATCTTCGGCGTTTCGACGAACAGGCTCTTGCTCTGCAACTCGATGTCCGCCTCGGACAGCGAGGGCATGTCGCAGCTGGAGTCCGCCACGTTGTGGTTGACCTCCACGGTGGTCATGCCCTTGAAGTAGGGATGGCGCTGCAACACCGCGCGCACGCTGCGCTCCAGCACCTGGGTCATGTGCGGCGAGGGACGGTTGCGCCAGAAGATTTCCAGGTCGAACAGTTCCTCCTCCACCTTGAACACGGAGAACAGGACGTAGGCCTCCATCACCTTGTTGATTTCCAGCAGCAGGTGATTGACGTATTCGCGCCAGTCGCGCACCACCTCGGAGGTGATGATGAAGCGCTCCAGCAGACGGATCTCGAATTCCAGCAGGTCCTTGTCGACGGCGAATTCGCGCAGCCTCGTTACCAGCGCGCGTACCTCGGCCAGGATGTCGTCCAGCTCGCGGAAGCCGACCTGGGAGTCGTCCATGGCGAAGTTGGCCAAATCCGACACCTTGTTCACCTGCCCCACCCGGCCGCGCAGCAGGCGCACCGAGTGGTCGATGCGGCCGTGGATGAACATCGCCACCAGGAAGGCACCTGCCAGCATCACCGGAACGATCAGCCACAAGGCCGACATGAAGCCGGCACGCGCCCGCTCCAGTACCGGCCTCAGGTCCTGGCGCAGATCGATGACGCCCAGGGTGTCGCCCACCGCCGCGTTGGTATGGCAGCCAAGGCACTCCTGGCGTGCCCGCAGCGGATAGACGTGGCGCAGGCCGTTGCTGTCCTCGTGTACCACCGCGCGCCCGTCGCTGAAGGCCTGGGTGATGGCGGCATCGGGCCGGGGCTGGTCGATGGGGCCGAACAGCTGCTCCACGATCCCGCCGCGGTAGATTTCCAGGCTGTAGGGGGTGTCGGCAAAGCGGCCGCGCATGGCGGCGAGGAATTCTTCCAGTTCGGCCCGGCTCCAACCCTTGCGCATCACCTGGAACATGGCGTCGAAGGTCTGCCCCGCCAGCACCGCGGACACCTCGCGCGCATCCTCGCGCACGGTACGGTCATAGAGGGAGGCCACCACCGCATAGGCGCCGGCGAACAGCAGCAGGGAACCGGCCAGGGCGGCAAGCAGCATGAAACCCTTGATGGTGCGTAATTGATGCCACATAACGCTGGCCTTTATTGTTTTTATGGGACGGCTGCAACGGCGTACGACAAATCACAAAACGTGCGCGCGCCGCAGGCAGTAACTATCACACACCCTTTCACTTACAAGGTATTGGGATATTCCTTATCGCTAAGGATAGTCGTTAAAAGGCAGATACAAGTTACAAGTGACAAGTTGCAAGTGACAAGTGGGTCGAGTGCGCTGCGCGCACATATCAATAGTTTCTGATATTTATTCTTGTCACTTGTCACTTACCCCGGCCTCGGTAAAGGTCGCCATCTCGCCGTGCAGCCGACAGGCCAGTTGCAAAAGCGGCAGCGCGGCGGCGGCACCGCTGCCCTCGCCCAGGCGCAGGCCGAGGCTCAGCAGCGGATGGGCCTCCAGCGCCGCCAGCAGGCGGCCGTGGCCCCGCTCGGCAGAGGCATGGGAGAACAGGAGCCAGGGACGCACGGTCGGATTGATCTGCACCGCCATCAGGGCGGCGGTGGTGGTGATGAAGCCGTCCACCAGCACCGGTATCCCGGCCTGGGCGGCGGCGATGTAGGCGGCGGTGAGCGCCGCGATCTCGAAGCCGCCGACGCAGCGCAATATCTCCAGCGGCTGCTCCAGCTCGTCGCGGTGCAGGGCCAGGGCCCGCCGCACCACCTCGGCCTTGTGGCCGATGCCCGCCGCATCCAGCCCGGTGCCGGCACCGGCCACCAGGGCCGGATCCAGTTGCAATGCGGCACAGGCCACGGCAGTCGCCACCGCCGTGTTAGCTATGCCCATCTCGCCGCCGATGAACAGGTCCGCGCCATCAGCACTGGCACGGCCGACGGCCTCGCGCCCCGCATCCAGTGCCCGTTGCAGCTGTGCCGCACTCATCGCCGGAGCGCGGCAAAAGTTGGCGCTCCCCGCACCGGCGCGGCAGCTGATCACGCCCGGCAGGGGTTCCACCTCCGCGGCTGCCCCCACGTCCACCACCTCCAGTGTCGCGCCCAGCGACCGCGCCAGCACGCTGATGGCGGCACCGCCGCGGGCGAAATTGCGGATCATCTCCACCGTCACTGCCTGCGGAAAGGCCGATACCCCCTCCTCGGCAACGCCGTGATCGGCGGCAAACACCACGATGCGCACGCGCTCCACCTGCGGCCGCTCGCGTCCTTGCAGCCCGGCCAACTCAATCGCCAGCTCCTCCAGCCGCCCCAGGGCGCCAGGCGGCTTGGTCAGTACCCCCTGGCGGGCCTTGGCGGCGGTAATGGCGGACACATCGGGGGCGGAAACAGGCTGTTGCAGCCAGGCGGCGGGCATAGACGTAATCCTTGTGTGGAAATCTGGGCAGGGGCGCATTTTCACCCATGCGGGTAAAAATGCAAAAGATTTGGATCAAGAAAATACTATGGCGAAAACATCTTTGTCGCAGAGACGCGGGGACGCAGAGAAGAACTAGAAGCCATCTCAAAATTCGGAAGAAGAAAACAGCAAACCACGGGGAGCACGGAGATACCGGGATAAGACCCTGTTTTGCCTTTAATACCGTGTGTTCCCCGTGTCCCCCGTGGTTGAATCTTTGCGTTTTGGTTTTTTGAGATGGGTTCCAATGAAAAATCTCTGCGTCTCTGCGGCAGGCGCTTTTGGTCACTTGAGCGCCAGCGGCAGGCCCGCCGCCACCAGGGTGACGTGGTCGCACAGTCCCGCCAGGCGCTGATGCAGCCGCCCCGCCTCGTCGCGGAAACGGCGCGCCAGGGCATTGTCCGGCACGATGCCCCAGCCCACTTCGTTGCTCACCAGCACAACATCCCCCGGCAGGCCGGGCAGCGTGTCGTACAGCGCCTCCAGTTCCTGCTGCACGCGCTGCCCGTCCGCCGTCAGCAGATTGCTGAGCCAGAGGGTGAGGCAATCGACCAGCAGGCAGCGCTCCGCCGCCGCCTGCTCACGCAGCACCCGGGCCAGGGCCAGAGGTTCCTCCACCAATGCCCAGCCGGCAGGACGCTGGGCGCGATGATGGGCGATGCGTGCCGCCATCTCGGCGTCGGCCGCCTCGGCGGTGGCGATATAGATCACCGCCCGGCGGGAGGCCGCGGCCAGCTGTTCGGCATGACGGCTCTTGCCCGAGCGGGCGCCGCCGAGGATCAGGGACTTCATGTCGGGAAATCAGAGGGGCGGGGGGATCAGGCCGCCCAGCCGGCCAGGGTGAAGACGGCCAGCAGCGCCAGCCATACCAAGGCCGCACGGCGGATCAGGGCGAGGGTTTCGCGGATGTAGCTGTCCTCCTCGGCCAGGTCCAGCGGCGCCTCCTCGTCGTCGGCGGGCTGGTAGCGCAGGGCGCCGAAACCGCTGGCAATGAGGATGAAGCGGCTGTCCTCCAGCCACTTGGGAGCCTCCTCGCGCCAGTAGTGCATGGCGTCGACGAAGCTGCCGCTGAGCGCATAACCCAGGGCGGTGAGACGGGCCGGCAGCCAGGCCAGGATGTGGTGCATGCGCCGCGCCGCGGCGGCGAAATCGCTCTGTTCGCTGTCGTGGCTGCGGCGCAGGTGGCAGCTCAGGCGGTACAGCAGCGCGCCCACCGGTCCCAGCAGGATGAACCAGAAGATGACGCCGAGAAAGCGCTCGTTGGCCTCCACCAGCATGGTTTCCAGCATGGCGCGGGTCAGCTTGCGCGAACTGTCCACGGGGGCGCTGCCCAGCAGATCGCCGGCATGGAGAAAGGCCGACTCCTCGTCGCCGCGCTCGCGGGCCTCGAGAAAGGCCTCCACCTCCGCCTCCAGGTCACGCGGCCCGAAGCTGTACAGCAACACCAGCACCGCGAACAGGAAAAACAGCGGCCAGCCGACGGCGCTGAACAGTGCGCCGAGCAACAGCACGCCCAGCACCGGCACCAGCACCACCGCCGCCGCGCCGGCGGGGCCGTCGCTCCAAGGCCGGAGGCGCACCTGGGTCACCAGGGCATCGAACCAGTCGAAGCGGCGCATCTCCTCCAGCGAGCCGAGGAAGCGTTCGAACAGGATGCTGATCAGGATGGCGATTAGGGTCATGGCGCTAGTTTCAAGTTTCGGGCCGTGAGTTGCAAGCCGTTACGGGGATTGCCGGAACATCAACGCCCGGCGTGTTCGACCTGGAGCAGTATAGACGCCGCACCGGTGCCGGGTTCCCGGCTCACGTCACGGTATTGCCGCCGGCCGCAAGCAGGGCAAGCAGCCGCGGCCAGTCGAAACAGGGGCCGGGGTCGGTCTTGCGTCCCGGCGCGATGTCGCTGTGACCGACGATCTGCCCAGCCGCCAGGGACGGATAGGCGGTGCGCAGCGCCCGTATGGCCTCGCCCAGCACCTGATACTGCACCGCTTCATAGGGTCCATCATCGCTGCCTTCCAGCTCGATGCCGATGGAAAAATCATTGCAGCGCTCGCGGCCGTCATGGCAGGACACGCCGGCGTGCCACGCCCGCAGGTGCAGCGGCACATATTGCACCAGCTCGCCGTCACGGCGGATCAGCAGGTGCGACGATACGCGCAGCTGGTGGATGTCCCGAAAGTAAGGATGGACTGCCGGGTCGAGGGTATTGGTGAACAGGGCATCGATCCAGGGGCCGCCGTATTCCCCCGGCGGCAGGCTGATGCCGTGGATGACGATGAGATCGGGCGTCACGCCCGCCGGGCGGGCGTCGCAATTGGGGGACGGCTGCTGGCGCGCGGCGTCGAGCAGGCCGGATGCCAGGTCCACACGCATGCTCAGGGCGCCTCCTGCGCCGGCGCTGCCAGGGCCGCGTCGATGGCGGCACGCAGGCGGCCGGCCACCGCCTCGCTGTGCAGTTCACAATGAAACTCGCCGTCACGGTAGAGAAACATCGCCGGCAGGTGGAACACGCCGAACTCCCTGGTCAGCGCCATATCGCGCTGCGCATCCACCTCGAACAGATGCAGGTCGGCAAACAGCTGCCGCTCCGCCGTCAGTACCGCCTTCAGCCGCGTGCAGGCGCCGCAGGCCGGTCCGGTGAAGATGACCAGGCTGTTGCCGGGTGCGGCACCCAGCACATGATGAAACTCGAACTGTTCCAGCCGCGCCAGGGTCATCGCGTCAGAATTTGCACAGGCCGCGCATCACCAGATCGGCAAAGCTGACGATTCCCACCACCTTGCCGTTCTCAATCACCGGCGCACGGGTCAGGTCGAAGCGGGTGAACAGCCGGGCGCAATAGCGGATGTCCATGTCCGGGTCAACGGCGATGACCGGCTTGGCCATCACTTCATAGACGTTTACCCGCTCCGGCGAACGGTCCTGTCCCAGCACATGGCGTGCGATGTCGGACACCAGCAGCATGCCGTATTCGTCGTCCGCATGGCGCTTGTCCACCATCAGGCACTCGGCGTTCGTATCACGCATCAGGCGCAGGGCCTGGCTGACCGTGGCCATGCCGTCGATGACGTCGAAGCGTTCATTCATTGCCTCGCGCACCCGCACTATCGCTTTGTCACTCATAGTTCATCCTCCACCACCGCCGTCAGCTTCTGCACCTGCTGCGCCACGCCCACCGCATCCTCCACGTCGATCTGGAAGGCGATGCCGGTGCCGGGCTTGGCGTCGAACTGTCCGACCTCGGCCACCTTCTCCAGTATCTTGCGGCTCAGGTGCTCCTCCACCAGGAACAGCACCATGTCGCGCTGCGTCTCCAAGGTCAGGCCGAAAAAGGTCTTGGCCTGCTTCAGCCCCTCGCCGCGCGCCTGGTTCAGCACCGTGGCGCCGGTAGCGCCGGCATCCCGCGCCGCCTTCAGCACGGCATCGGTCTTGTCGTCCTCCAGCAACGCTATCAACAGCTTGAAATGCATAACAGCCTCCTTGGTAGGTCAGCGGAGCCCAGTGCCGCCGGGCGGCGGCGTGTACCGGGCGCGGCGTGCGCGCCATTCGCTTATCTGGGCATAGCCCATTACAGAGATGATCGGAAACAGGCAGGTGGTGGCGATGAGGCCGAAACCGTCCAGCAGGGGATCGCGCCCCGGCACCTGCGTCGCCAGACCCAGCCCCAGGGCGGTGACCAGGGGTACCGTCACGGTGGAGGTGGTCACGCCGCCGGAATCGTAGGCCAGGGGAATGATGGCGCGCGGCGCGAACAGGGTCTGGATCATGACAACAATGTAGGCCGCGATAATGTAATAGTGCAGCGGTGTTCCGGTGACCAGGCGGAAGGTGCCCAGCACGATGCCGAAGGCGGCGCCCAGCGCCACCGCGATGCGCAGCCCGAGGACTCCGATGGCGCCGCCGGATACGGCGTTGGCCTTGATCGATACGGCCATCAACGCCGGTTCGGCGATGGCGGCGGCAAAGCCGACGGCGGCGCCGAAGGCATAGACCCACAGATAATCGTGCCAGCGCGGCGTCGCCGCCGTCTGGCCGGCGCCGAAAATGAAGGCGGGGTCGGTGAGCTGTTGCGCCATCAGGGTACCAAGGGGGAACAGCGCCTCTTCCAGCCCGATGAGGAACAGCGACAACCCGACCAGCACGTAGACAAACCCCGTCAGCACCTGCTTCAGGTGCGGGATGCTCCGGCGCAGCACGAACAGCTGGAAACCAAAGATGATCACCGCAATGGGCAGCACATCGCGCAGGGTGCCGCCGATGGTGTCGAGGATCAGCTGCAGATGGCCGGTCATATCATCATCCCGTAGCCCATGACGAAAATCATCGGCGTCAACGAGGCGAAGGCAATCAGCCCGAAGCCGTCGGTCATCGGGTTGCGTCCCTTGATCGACGAGGCCAGACCGACGCCGAGGGCGGTAACCAGCGGTACGGTAATGGTCGAGGTGGTGACGCCGCCCGAGTCGTAGGCAATGCCGATGATTTCCGGCGGCGCGAATACCGTCATGGCCACCACGCCGAGATAGCCGCCGATGATCAGATACTGGATCGGCCAGCCCTTGAGTATGCGCAGCACGCCGATGACGATGGCAAAGCCGACCGACAGCGCCACCGTCAGGCGCAGTCCCGAGGCATAGCCTTCGCGCGAGGCATCGGTATCCGCAATCATGCCGCCCGCCGCCGCGACGCGCGCCGCCTCGTTGCCGACGGCGATCAGGGCGGGCTCGGCGATGGTGGTGCCGAATCCCAGGGCAAAGGCGAACGCCAGCAGCCACAGCACGCTGCCCTTGCGGGCAAAGGCGTGGGCCATGCTCTCGCCGATGGGAAACAGCCCCATCTGCAGACCGCGCACGAACAGCGCCAGCCCCAGTACCACGAACAGCACGCCGACCAGGATGCGGCCGAATTCCGGGATCGGCTGTTGCAGGACTACCAGCTGGAAGAAACCGATGACCAGAATGATCGGCAGCAGGTCACGGATGCTGTCCCACAGGGGGCGCAGAAACGGCGGCATATTGGCGTTGCGTCGCGAGAGGTATCTTTATGATTGAGTCGCAACGTTACACCAATACACCCGCTCTGTTAACAGGGCGTTGCGCAGACGGCCTTTGCGGGCCGTGTATAATCCGGCGGGAAAACTCCGGGAGAGAAACATGGAACCGCTGCTCACTCGCCTCACCGAACTCACCGGCTCGCTCGCCGGCCTGCTGTGGGGCAATCCCCTCACTCTGCTGCTGCTGCTCGGCATCGGTCTCTACCTCACCCTGCGCATGGGGCTGGTGCAACTGCGCGGCTTCCGCCACGCCACCCACATCCTCGGCGGCCGTTACAGTGACCCGGCCCACCAGGGCGAGGTGTCGCACTTCCAGGCCCTGGCCACCGCTCTCTCCGCCACAGTCGGCACCGGCAATATCGCCGGCGTCGCCACCGCCATCACCCTGGGCGGTCCCGGCGCCCTGTTCTGGATGTGGATGACCGCCTTCTTCGGCATGGCCACCAAGTTCACCGAATGCACCCTGGCATTGAAGTTCCGCGAAGTGGCCGCCGACGGCAGCGTGGCCGGCGGCCCCATGTACACCCTGCTGCACGGCCTGAAAATGAAGCGCATGGCGGTGTTGTTCGCCGCCTTCGCCCTGGTCGCCTCCTTCGGCATCGGCAACATGGTGCAGGCCAATTCGGTGGTGGACGGCATCGCCTTCATCTGGCCGGAGCTGCGCCAGGACGCCTGGCTGGTGGGTGTGATCATGGCCATCCTGGTCGGCCTGGTGATCCTCGGCGGCGTCAAACGCATCGCCCGCGTCGCCGCCACCCTGGTGCCGTTCATGGCGATCCTCTACATCTCCGCCGCGCTGATCGTGCTGTTCAACCACATCGAGGCCATCCCCGGCGCCTTCGTCACCATATTCAACTACGCCCTCAACCCCTGGGCTGCTGGCGGCGCCGCCGTGGGCGAGGCCATCCGCTGGGGCGTGGCGCGCGGCCTGTTCTCCAACGAGGCCGGCCTGGGCTCCTCGCCCATGGCCCATGCCGCGGCCCGCACCAACGAACCGGTGCGCGAGGGACTGGTGGCGATGCTGGAGCCCTTCATCGACACCCTGGTGATCTGCACCATGACCGGCCTGGTAATCGTGGTCAGCGGCGCCTGGGAGGTGCGGCCGGAGGAAATGAAGGGTGCCGCCTTCACCGCCTTCGCCTTCAGTGAATCCCTCGGCACCGGCGGGGCCATCGTGGTGGGCCTCGGCCTGGCCCTGTTCGCCTTCTCCACCATCATCGCCTGGTCCTATTACGGCGATCGCTCGGCCTACTTCCTGTTCGGTGAAAAGGCGGTCATGCCCTATCGCGTGGTGTTCACCCTGCTGGTGGTGGTGGGCGCCGCGGTGCCGCTGGAACTGGTGTGGAACATCGCCGACATCACCAACCTGTTGATGGCCCTGCCCAACCTGTTGGCCCTGGTCCTGCTGGCCGGATTGGTGAAGAAACTGAAGGAAGAGTATTTCAGGGGTTAGGCGGCTGCGCCGCCAGGCCAAGCATTCCATGTACAATCACGCCATTTCCTTCCCACTCAGGAGACCTATCCCATGACTGCCAAGATCACCGATTCCGGACTGAAGTACGAAGACCTCGTCAGCGGCGAGGGTGATGAAGCCAAGGCCGGCCAGATGGTCACCGTGCACTACACCGGTTGGCTGGAAAATGGCAACAAGTTCGACTCCAGCAAGGACCGCAACGATCCGTTCCGCTTCAAGCTGGGCGCCGGCCAGGTGATCCGCGGCTGGGACGAAGGCGTGGCCGGCATGAAAGTGGGCGGCACCCGCAAGCTGACCATCCCCGCCAACCTGGGCTACGGTTCCCGCGGTGCCGGCGGCGTCATCCCGCCCAACGCAACCCTGATCTTCGACGTGGAACTGCTGGCGGTAAACTGACCCCATGCAGCCGGACGGCGTTTCCATCTACGACGTGCGCGAGGATGTGCGCCGCGCCCTGCACGAGGATGTGGGCAGCGGCGATATCACGGCCATGCTCATCGACGAGGACAGACTGGCAGAAGCCACGGTGATTAGCCGCGAGCAGGCCGTGATCTGCGGCCGCCCCTGGTTCGAACAGGCCTTCCAGCTGCTGGACGAAACGGTGCGTATCGACTGGCGGGTGGAGGACGGTGACACCGTCGGCCCCAACCAGATCCTTTGCGTCATCTATGGCCCTGCGCGCGCATTGCTCACCGGCGAGCGCAGCGCACTCAACTTCCTGCAGACCCTGTCCGGTACCGCCACCGAGGTGCGGCGCTATGTCGCCGCCCTCGACGGCAGCGGCGTCGAACTGCTCGATACGCGCAAGACCCTGCCCGGACTGCGCCAGGCGCAAAAATATGCCGTGCGCTGCGGCGGTGGCCGCAACCACCGCATGGGCCTGTACGACGGCGTGCTGATCAAGGAAAACCACATCGCCGCCGCGGGCTCCATCGCCCACGCCGTGGCCCAGGCCCGGCACCATGCGCCGCGCGATATTGCGGTGGAAGTGGAAGTGGAAGTGGAGGACCTGCAACAGCTGCACGAGGCACTGGCGGCCGGCGCCGACATCGTCCTGCTGGACAACATGGAGCCCGATACCCTGCGCCAGGCCGTGGAGATCACCCGCGGCCAGGCCAGGCTGGAGGCCTCCGGCGGCATCACCCTGGACAACATCCGCACCATCGCCGATACCGGCGTCGACTACATATCCATCGGCGCCATCACCAAGCATGTGCGGGCGGTGGACCTGTCAATGCGGATCGTTATTTGATTCAAAATTCAAAATTCAAAATTCAAAATTCAAAATTCAAAATTCAAAATTCAAGGTTCAAGGTTCAAGGTTCAAGGTTCAAGGTTTTCGCAAAGAGGTTGCGCGCCCTATTTGCGACTGCAATTTTGAATCTTGAATTTTGAATCGAGAATTTCAAAGTAATTTTTCAAACATCCCCACCGCCACCGGCGGGCTGAAATGAAACCCTTGCAGAAAATCACAGCGCTGCCGTTGCAGAAAAGCGAGCTGCGGTCCAGTTTCCACGCCCTCCGCCACCACGCGCAGACCCAGGCTGTGGGCCAGGCCGATAATGGCGGAAACAATGGCGGCATCGTCCTCGCTGCGCTCGATATCACGGATGAATACCCGGTCGATCTTCAGTTCATTGATGGGAAACCGTTTGAGATAACTCAGCGACGAGTAACCGGTCCCGAAATCATCCATGGCGATGGCGAAGCCCATGGCGTTGAGCTGTGCCAGCATACGGATGGTATCCAGTGCATCATCCATCAGCATGCTCTCGGTCAACTCCAGGGTGATGTGGCGCGGATCAATTCCGGCCTCTTCAACAATACATCCGGCCAGCGTGATGAATTCCGGATCATGGAACTGGCGGGCGGAGATATTCACCGCAACACGCAGGTCGTGATGCCCTTGCCCATGCCATTGCGCCAGCTGCAGGCAGGCGCTGCGCAACACCCACGCACCGATGGGAATAATCAGCCCGGTTTCCTCGGCCAGCGGAATGAAATCGGCCGGAGCGACCAGCCCAAGATCCGGGTGACGCCAGCGCAATAGCGCCTCGGCCGCCACGATGCGGCACTGCCCGGCATCAAGCAGCGGCTGGTAGTACAGCTCAAATTCGCCCCGCTCCAAGGCACGATGCAGTGCACTTTCCAGCGCCAGGTGCTCCAGTGAACGAGCGTTCATCGCCGGAGCATAGAGCTGGAAGCTGTTACGCCCGGAGTCCTTGGCGCGGTACATGGCGATATCGGCATTCTTCACCAGCGCCGGCGCCGAATCGCTGTCGTCGGGGTAGATGCTGATACCGATGCTGGTGGTGACCACCAATTCGTGTCCGTCCACCCGCACCGGTCGCATCAAGGCATCAATGAGACGCCGCGCTATCTGCACCGCATGATCCGGATTTTCGATATCGCTCAACACGGCCACGAACTCGTCGCCGCCCATGCGCGCCACGGTATCGTCTTCCCGCAATGCATCGCGCAGGCGATGGGCAATGGCCACCAGCAGCCGGTCACCTATTTCGTGGCCAAGACTATCGTTGATGCGTTTGAAACGGTCCAGGTCGATGAACAGCACCGCCAGCTGGCGTCGGTTGCGATGGGCATGGGCCAGCGCCACACGCAGGCGGTCCTCCAGCAGGCGGCGGTTGGGCAGGCCGGTGAGTACGTCGTAATAGGCCAGATGGCGGATACGTTCTTCGTTCTCCTTCATTTCCGTTATGTCGCTGAATAGCGCAGCATAGTGTGTCAACCTGCCGTCGCGATCCTTGATCGCGGCGATGGTCAACAATTCCGGAAAGACCTCGCCGCTCTTGCGCCGGTTCCACACCTCGCCCTGCCAATAGCCGGTCTGCCGCAGGGCATCCCACATGGCGTCGTAAAACGCCTTGTCATGACGGCCGGAGCTGAGTATCGCCGGCGTCTCGCCAACCACTTCCGCGGCACTGTAGCCGGTGAGCCGGGTGAACGCAGGATTGACCGAAACGATGACCGCGTGTGCGTCGGTCACCATAATGCCCTCGAGCGAGCTCTCGATGACCTTTTCCGCCAGATGAAGATTGCGCTGCGAGACATTGAGCGCTTCATCGCGGTCGCGCAGGGCATGCTGCAGTTCCTGCACATAAACCAGTTCCATTCCGCTCAGGATGTCGCTGAAGCTCACCACGCCGGTGAGAGTGCCGCGATCATCCAGCACCCCGATATGACGCAGCTTGCCTTCATCCAGCATGGTGCGGACACGATACAGGCTGGTACGCTGATCCACGGTGAGCAATGGCCGGCTGGCCAGCCCGCCGACGGCTTCATTGCCGCACTGCTGCGCCACCAGCCTCACAACGTCGCGTTCGGTCAGAATTCCCCAGCTGCCGTCGCTATAACTCACCACCACCGCATCGGTTGCCGCCTGGCGCATCAGTGCCGCCATCTGCGCCAGGCTCGCCGTTTCGGGCAGGGATTGCAGGCCGCTGCGCACCACCGAATCGACACTGCGCAAACGCAGGTAGTGCTCGATACCCTGATTGAGCACGACATCGGTCTGCGACACGATGCCGCAGCGGTTGCCGGATGCATCCGTCACCAGATAATGACGTACATGCTCTTCGCGAAACCTGACGGTCAGTTCCTGCAGGCCGAGCGTCGCATCCACCGTGCGCACCGGTGCATTCATCACCTCACGCACCGGACGGGTAAATGCTGCGGGATCCTCGAAATCGACCCGCAGCGCATCACGCTCGGTCCAGATACCCAGCACCATGTCGCCGTCGACCACCAGAATAGAGCTGACCCGCGCCTCGCTCATGCACTGCGCGGCTTCAAACAAAGGCAGATCGGGGGGACATTCGAGAATGAATGGTTTGACGATTTGTCCGATGGACACGTCGGAAGACAACAGGGAATCCAGGTGCGGCTCCCCAGCCGGGGGCGTTTGCAGCTTGCCGGGTTGTGCCATAGGAATTGCAGCCTCATTACCGAGGTCATACCGCAGTTCCACAGGTCGACACACGGAGGGTAACAAGGGCCGTCCCTGAACCCGGCGCCGCGAACAGTCCGCATTCGGGGCTGCACCAGATTAGCACGGGCAGCGGCGCAGTGGCCGCGAAAATTGGTGCCGTTGAGAGGAGTCGAACCTCCGACCTACTGATTACGAATCAGTTGCTCTACCAACTGAGCTACAACGGCCATGTCAGGCGGGATTACGAAGGGCGCAAGTATACTGAAAACGGCGCCAGTGGCAAAGAAAGCCGGGGAGTTTCGTTTTCCGCAGGCCGCGGGCGCAAGTCGCTACCGGCGACGGCGGCACCAAAACGTAGGACGAAGGGGATGCTGCAGACAGCCTATTCCGCCGAACGCAGACGGATGATGACATCGACACCCGCGGCTACGGTCCCCTGCGGCAGCGAAGGCAACTGCTCCATGGCCAGCGTGGGCAGCGGAACGTCGGTCAATTCGCCGGTATCGACGTTGAAGAAGTGGTGGTGCTGCGAGGTATTGGAGTCGTAGAACACCCGGCTCGGATCGACGATGACCTCCCGCACCAGTCCCTTGCGGGCAAACAGGTTCAGGGTGTTGTAAACCGTCGCCTTGGAGACATGGTTGCTCTCGCTGTTGACCTGGGCCAGCAGCTGATCGGCGGAGAGGTGTTGCGGACGGGCAAACAGCATCTGGGCGATTTCCACCCGCTGCTGCGTCGGGGTTACCTCATGCCGTTGCAGCATGTCGATAACCTCGCGGCGATCAAGGCTTTGTTTCTCCGTTGCTTTTTCCATGTTTCCGAGTATAGCGATGGGTTTAATTGAAGTCCAGACGACGGATTATTCCTACAAAGCGTAAGAATATTCGATTTTCGGTCCCCAAGTAACTGATTTTCTGACCTATGAACGACGCATGGCGTATGGCGCCGGGTCAAGTATGGGCGTCCGCCCCACCACCAGGTCGGCCAACAGGCGGGCCGACGCCGGCGCCATCACGACACCGTTGCGAAAGTGGCCGCTGTTGATGAAGAGACCCGCAACCAGGGGGTGCTCTCCTATATATGGCGTGCCGTCAGGCGAGCCTGGCCGCAGACCGGCCCAATGGCGCTCCAGCTCGAAGTCGCGCAAGGCCGGCACCAGGCGGAAAGCCACCTCCAGCAGTTCGGCCCGTGCCGCCGCCGTGGTCCCCGCGTCAAACCCCACATATTCCATGGTGCTGCCCACCAGCACGCGTCCGTCGCGCCGCGGAATAATGTAGTGTCTCGGCTCCAGAATGATGCGCGATACCACCCCGGGCGCACCGCTGAACAGCAGCATCTGCCCCCGTACCGGCTGTATATCGGGCTCGGCACCCAGCCCCGCCAATAACCGGCCGCTCCAGGCGCCGGCCGCCACCACCACGATGTCGGCACCGATCTCCCCGCGCGCCGTACTTACTCCGGCAATCCGGCCTTCGCGCTCCAGCAACCCCACCACCTCGGACTCCTCCTCGATGACCACGCCCTGTCGCGCCAGACTGTTGCGAGCAGCCTGCACCAGCCGAGGATTGCGCACCTGAGCCACCCCCGCCATCCATAGCGCCGGCCCCCGAGCCCCCCCAAGTGCCGGCTCACACTGCCGCAATGCATCCCCCACCAGCTCATCAACCCGGTAACCAAAGCGGCTGGCCCAGGCCCGCGCCTCCGCGCTGTCGTCGACATCGAGCATCAGCATCCCGCTGCGTATCCATTCGGGGTCGATCCCACCATCCCGCCCCAAACGCTCGACCAACTCCGGGTAAGCTCCCTGACTCCAGCGCGCCAGCTCCGTCACCGCATCGGGATAACGCCAGGGATAAAGCGGCGACAGAATCCCGCCCCCGGCCCAGGAAGACTCCCGCCCGACAGCGCCCCGCTCCAGCAGGCGTACCCGCAGCCCCGCAGCCGCCAGTTCTCCCGCAGCGAGCAAGCCGTTCACACCACCGCCAATTACCAAGCATTCAGGCAAAACAGACACTCCTGGAGTCATACCGGGAAACACCGCGGCTGCGACTCACGCCGCGACCAATCAGCTCACGGGGCAGGGTAAAACAAATGCGCCGTCCCCGGTAGTTCAGCGTTCCCGCCCATCCGTCGTACCATCCGCGCCGCCCGTCGACTCCCGATTCCCCCCACCGGCGGCTGTGCTAATGTTCAGGTCATGAAAAACCTACGCGGATTCACACTGGTCGAACTGATGATTACCCTGGCGGTAATGGTGATCGTCTTGGCGTTGGCGATTCCTTCGTTCCAGACACTGTTTGAAAACAATCGCACAACCGCCCAGGCAAATGAAATAGTGGCGGCAATGAATCTGGCCCGTTCCGAAGCCATACGCATTGGAGCAAACGCTTCCGTCGAGGCGAATGCAGGCGGCTTTCAGAATGGCTGGTGTATCCATATCGGTGCGGGCTGCGGAACCGCCGACGAATTGCGCACCTATCCGGCCATGAATGGGATCACCATTGACTCATTGGGCGACACTCTTGTCACCTTCGACTCGCGCGGCGTGAAGACTCTGCCAGTGGCACAGGTGAACATCACGCTCTCACCCACGGGCTGCCCCCCTGGAGACTTCAACCGCGCGCGCGTCATCAACATAAACAATACCGGCAGACTCAGCATTGCCAGGATTAATTGCCCATGAAAATGTTGACACCGACAGGCCCCGCTTCCAGCCCATCGGGCCACGCTCAGGGTGGCTTCTCCCTCATGGAGGTATTGGTCGCCGTGCTCATACTGGCCATCGGCCTCCTTGGACTGGCCGGGCTGCAAACCTTTTCCCTGCAAAGCAACGTGAATGCCTATCAACGCAGCCAGGCCACCATGCTCACCTATGAAATCATCGATGCCATGCGCACCAATGTCGCGGTGGCCCGGGCCGGCGGATATGACTTGGCCCTGGGTGCTGCCCCTGCCGGCGGCGCAAGCGTAAATGCCCAGGATGTTGCTGCATGGTACCAACGTGTTACCGCCCTGCTGCCCGCCGGCCAAGCCAGCATCCAGCCCCTCGGCGCCAACGTCTACACAGTCACCGTACAGTGGAGTGACGATAAAAGGGCGGGGGCCGGCGCAGGCGACGTTCAGACTTTCACGGTGACGACACAGCTATGAACATGTCCCGACACTTCTCTATCGTGCGCGGCCAGCGGGGCCTCACCCTGGTGGAGGTCATGGTGGCCCTCGTCATCGGCCTGGTACTGATGACTGGCATCATCGAACTGTTCATCGGCAGCAAACAGACCTACACCCTGCAGGAAGCCATGGCGCGGGTGCAGGAAAATGGGCGCTTCGCCGTCGGTCAGCTCAACCTGGATCTGCGCATGGCCGGACACATGGGCTGCGCCAACCCCCGCGTCATGCAGGTCGAGGCCACCCCTCCGCCAACCACTTTGCTCAAACTGGGCCGCGTACGCGTAGCATTGGTGACCAATCCGGGTGACCCCACCTGGAACCTGGCGAACGCCGTTGAGGGCAGTTCCTGGGATGGCGCCGGCTGGACGCCGGCCCTGCCGGCGGCCGCCGCCGCGGCCTTGCCGGGCAGCGACGTTATTACCTTGCGCGGGGCTGGCCGCCGGATGTTGCTGACCGGTGTTAACCCCGGTGCGCCGGAAGGCTCCGGTTCAGCCCCGCTGCTCATTCCGGTCAACAGCGGGCTCCGTCAATTCGACATCGTCATGGTGGGGGATTGCATTAACGCAGCCATCTTCCAAATCACCGGCACCAACGCCCAGATCGCCGCCGGACAGCTCGCCCACGCCGTGGGCATAGGCATCCCGGGCAATGTCACCGCCAATCTCGGCAAAGACTTCGACCCGGCGGCAAACGCCGCCCTCATGACCATGACCTCGCATACCTATTTCGTAGCCCCCGGGGCCAACGGCAACCCCGCCCTGTTCCAGAGCGCCGACGGCGCGGCCGCCCAGGAGCTGGTGGAGAATGTGGAACGCATGCGCATCACCTACGGCGTCGGTGTGACGGGCGCCAATGGTAACCCGGTCCCCACCAGCTACCAAACCGCCGCGGCCGTCGCTGCAGCAGGCCTTTGGCGCGACGTCATCAGCGTACGCATCAGCCTGTTGCTACGCAGCGACGACAACGTCACCGACACGGCCCAGCCGTATACCTATACCCACGATGCCGGTGTTGAGATCCCGCCCGAGGTTCTGCCGGCCGATCGCCGCCTGCGGCAGGTGTTTACCACCACCATCGGCCTGCGCAGCTGGCTGCCCTGAGGAATAACGAACATGTCGCCATCACCAACCATGCATGCCACCCAACGCGGCGCCGTTCTGATCGTCAGCCTGATCTTCCTGCTCCTGCTCACACTCATAGGCACCGCGGCCATGCGCACCACCACCCTGCAGGAGCGCATGGCGGGCAACACCCGCGACATCAACCTCTCTTTCCAGGCTGCCGAAGCCGCCCTGCGGGCGGGTGAGGACTGGTTGAACGTTCCTGCCAATGCCACCGCCGCCCAGAGCAATCCTCCCTGGAATGGCGCCGCCGTCACCGACACGCTGGCCGGACTCGATGCACAGCTCGCCGCCGCCCCCACCTTCTATGTAGGTCAGCCCACCTCGGTACGTATGGGAATTGGTTTGGGGGGGCCACCCAAATTCCTGAACTACTATCCGATAAACGCCCGCGGCGCCGGTGGTTCGGCCACTGCCCAGACCGTGCTCGAAACATATGTCTGGCCGATTAACGAATAATGCACTGGGCGTACTCGAGCAAATGGCTATACCGTCAAGGAGATGTGACATGAACTCCACTCACAAGAAGACCTTCCGCGGCATCAAGGGATTTGCCCTCGGGCTGGCCCTCGGTGTGGCTGCGGCAGCACCTGCGCAGGCGGCCGTAGATATCGCCAATGCGCCGCTGTTCGTCACCACCAGTATCGAACCGAACATCATGTTCATCCTGGACGACTCGGGCTCCATGCACTTTGAGAACATGCCGGACGAACACATATATAATGGCTCGTATTACATGTATGGCCGCATCGATGACCTGTACAGCTCCGGCAATTACACTGATCGCGCCCCGAGCTTCGCGGACAACCATCCATATGGCGCTTTTGCCCGCACACAGCAATTCAATGCTGTTTACTATAACCCGAGCATAACCTACCAACCCTGGCCCCAGGCTGGCGACAACAGCACGTTAATGCCCAATGCCGATCCGGCCGCCGCACTGCACAATCCCCTGCGGCCGGCACGCGGCTCGCGCAATCTGACGGCCAACAACTCTAGGTATGGCAGCTGGACCAATTGCAACACTATTACCCGCAGCGCCGTTACCGGCGCCTTCTCCTTCTCCAACTGCAGCACCTTTACACAGACCCAGACCTACTGGCCGGCCGTTTACTTCGTGCATGACGGCAGCACCAATTACGCCTGGGGCAATTTCACCAAGGTCGAAATTCGCAGCGCTACTCCAACCTATACCGGCCATGGTCGTGAGAACCGCTCCGATTGCGTCGATGCGGCAACGTCGACCTGCACCTATGCCGAGGAAATTCAGAACTTCGCCAACTGGTACACCTACTACCGCTCGCGTATCCTGGCATCCCGCGGTGGCGTCAGCCGCGCCTTCGCCCAACAGGGGGAAGGTATGCGCGTCGGTTACTCTACTATCAACGCCGGCTGGTCCACCGTGGATGGCATCGGCACCAGCAAAGTCGTGCGCGGTGTACGCCGCTTCACCGGCCCGGACCGCACCGCCTTCTTCGATTTGCTCTATGATCGTGACATCCCGGCCGCCGGCACTCCCCTGCGTCAGACGCTGCAGGCGGCCGGCAATTACTACTATCGCACCGACAACCGCGGCCCCTGGGGTGCCGTCCCCGGCACCAATGACACCACGGCCCATTTACAGTGCCGCCAGAGCTATTCCATCCTGATGACCGATGGCTATTGGAACGGCGCCGATCCGTCACCCTCCGTCGGCAACTCCGACAACAGCAATGGTCCCACCCACACCGCGCCGGATGGCTCCACCTTTCAGTACGTCCCCGCGGATCCGTACCGGGACGGCCGCAGCAATACGCTGGCGGACGTGGCCATGCACTACTGGAAAAATGACCTGCGCACCGATCTGGCCAACGAAGTTCCCACCAGTCCACAGAATGAGGCCTTTTGGCAACACATGGTAACCTTCGGTGTAGGGTTGGGCGTAACCGGCTCTGTCGATCCGCAGGATGCATGGGATGCCGTCACCAACGGTACCGCCATTTCCTGGCTTGATCCGTACTCCACCAATCCGGCAAAAATTGATGACCTGCTGCACGCCGGCCTCAACTCGCGGGGCGGCTTCTTCAGCGCGGCCGACCCCGAGACCTTTGCCAATGAACTGAGCGGCGTACTCGATGCCATCGTGGCGCGCGTGGAAAGCTCTGCCACCGCTTCGGCGGCAAGCACTGCCGTGCTGCAGAGCGACACCATGCTCTATACCGCCGGTTTCCGCAGCGGCGACTGGTCCGGCATGATGCTCGCCTACGACATTCTCGCGGGCGGCGTATTGGGAGGTATTGCCTGGGATGCCGAGGTCAAGCTGCGTGAAATGACGCCGGCGGCACGCAAGCTGTTCACGACGAACAGCACTTCCGGCAGCGGCACCACGTTCAGCTTGGCCAATCTGAGTACTGACCAGCAGGATGCACTGAATCGTGCCCTGAACGGCACAGTGGATGGATTGGCAGCGAATCGCATCGACTGGCTGCGCGGCAATGAGTCGGCCCATGCCTCGTTCCGTAGCCGCTCGGAAAGCGGAGCGGCCCGCCTCCTCGGCGACGTTGTCCACTCCAACCCGCAGTATGCCGGCAAGCTCAACTTCGGCTACAGCCTGCTCAGCGATCTGGGGGCCAGCTACACCACGTTCCGTAACTCGACTGCCTACCAGTCACGCCCCGACGTAATCTACACCGGCGCCAATGACGGCATGCTCCACGGGTTCGACGCCCTGACAGGTGCAGAGCGCTTCGCCTATATTCCCAGCGAAGTGCTGCTGCCGGAGGCCGGCACCACCTATGCGCGCATCAACCACCTGATGGATCCCGGCTACAGCCATCGTTACTACGTGGACGGCACCGCCGCCGTGAGCGACGCCTATTGGGGCGGTGCCTGGAGAACCGTGCTGGTCGGCTCCATGGGCAGCGGCGGACGCACCGTGTTCGCCCTGGACGTAACCAACCCGGGCACCTTTGGCGCCGGCAACGTGCTGTGGGAATTTACCGATCCCGACCTGGGCTACAACGTGGGACAACCACTGATCGTGCGCATGCGTGACGGCGAGTGGGCGGCGGTATTTGGTAACGGCTATAACAGCGCCAGCAATACCGCCATGTTGTTCATCGTGAGCCTGAGCAGCGGCCAGCTGCTGGCCAAGATCGATACCGGCGTCGGCAGCGCCGCCGCACCCAATGGCCTGGGTTCTCCCCAGGCCACCGACTGGCCTATATACAACCTCGCCGCAAACGTCATTTATGCCGGCGACCTGCTGGGTAATATGTGGCGCTTCGACGTCCACGCCAACTCATCCAGCGGCTGGAACTCCGCAACCAAGCTGTTCACGGCCAAGGATCCGTCCAACGGGCTGCAACCCATCACGGCCCGCCCCGGTATCGCGATTAACCCCAACAACAGCGATCAACTGGTGGTGCTGTTCGGAACCGGCGCCTTCTTCCGCACCCAGGACGGGAATTCGACCCAGGTGCAAACGCTATACGGCATCTTTGACGACGGCTCCGGCACAGAGGTCACCGGCCCACTGACGAAACAGGAGATCACAGGACAAACCTCACAGGATATAGGCGCCGCCACCTATGTTCTGCGGTCGGTGTCCAGCTACGCCGCGGATCCGGGCGACAAGGGCTGGTACCTCAATCTCGACGTCGAAACCGGCGAGCGCGTCATCAGCGCCCCCAATTTCCCGGCCGGCATTTCCCAGGAGCGGGTTCGTTTCAGTACGCTGATCCCGGACGATGACCCCTGCAGCAACGGCCGCCGTGGCTTCATCATGGATGTCCTGGTGGGCTCCGGCGGCAGCAGCAGCGACGCCGTATTCGATTTGAATCAGGATGGCTACTTCGACAGCGGGGACGGCACCTGGAGCGGCCTCGGCGGTGGTCATGGCGAGGAGCTGACCACCATTCGGGACGGCAACTCGGAGTTGCTCTACGAAGGTTCCAACCTGGAGGGGGCTGGAGCAACCGGTGGTCTCCCCACTCAGGGGAGGCAAACCTGGGGGGAGCAAACCCCTTGAGACATTGAACGAGCACTATCGCGGCATCCGGCCGGGAAAGCAACAATGAGACTTCCCGGCCGGATGCAGATGGATAGACTTGCCCCGGTCCGCGACCATTGCTGCCAGGGAACAGCAGACCACTAGCTGACTACGAGGTTGATGACATGCGCAACATCATTATTGCACTCGCCCTGCTGCTGGCCGGCAGCGGCACAATCCAGGCTCAGGACACGTCCAGCGATATCCAGATGGTAGGAGAACTCGGACTGACCGACAGCAGGCAGCGAACCATCGAGGTCGGTTCGGAAACCTTTCGTGTGTCCTCCAGTGTGAAGGTGACAGCGGACGGCGGAAGGATAGTCGATGTTTTCCTGCTTGCCCCGGGACAGCCTGTCGGTATTGCCTGGCAGGGCACCGGAAAGGCAAAAACCGTGACCCGCATTCATGTGTTCGATAAACTTCCGCAATGAACGGATATCACGGAACTCCAATGAGGCGCGTGCACCCATGAAAACCACAAGCAAAGGATTCACCCTGGCCGAACTGCTGATCGTGGTGGCCATCGTCGGGATACTCGCTGCGGTCGCCTTTCCCTCCTATCAGGCCCATGTGCAAAAGGCTCGCCGCGCGGAAGCGCAGGCGGTGTTGCTGGAAGCGGCCCAATTCATGGAGCGCTGGTACACCACGAACAACCGCTACGACACAGCAGTGCTGCCTGCGGCACTGGCACAATCACCGCGTGGTGGTGCAGGAACAGTACGGTACAACATCCGGATTACGGCTGCTGCCCAGAATACATTTACCCTGACAGCCGTTCCGGTAACAGCAGATACCGAATGCGGTAACTTCACTCTCACCCAAACCGGTCAGCGCGGCTATGTTGGCGGCACATTGCCCCTAGCCCAGTGTTGGCGCTAATTTGGCGGTATCTCACCGCCAAGGTAGTCCGTAAAATCGCTGACTACCGCAGCTCCTTCGGTAACGGAAAGGCGTGGTCTTCCTCCACGCCGCCGTCCACCGAGTAGTCAGTTGCACCCAGCGAACGCAAACGCTCCAGCACCTGTTGCACCAGGATTTCCGGCGCCGATGCGCCGGCGGTCACACCGACGACACCCTTGCCTTCCAGCCATTCCGGACGCAGTTCGCCGGCGCTGTCTATGAGATAGGCAGGCGTTCCGCTGCGCTCGGAGACTTCACGCAGACGATTTGAATTGGAGCTGTTGGGCGAACCGACCACCAGCACCACGTCACACATTGCCGCCAGGCGCTTGACTGCATCCTGCCGGTTCTGCGTCGCGTAGCAGATGTCGTCCTTGCGCGGCCCCTGGATGGCTGGGAAGCGCGCACGCAGGGCGGCGACCACGGCAGCGGCGTCATCCACCGACAGGGTGGTCTGGGTTACGTAGGCAAGGTTCTCCGGGTTTCTGACCGCCAGTCCCGCCACATCGTCCACGTCTTCCACCAGATAGATCGCACCATCGGCAACGCTTTCGTATTGCCCCATGGTGCCCTCCACTTCGGGATGGCCGGCGTGACCAATCATGATGACCTCGTGGAATGCGTGGGCGTGGCGGTCCACCTCGATGTGAACCTTGGTCACCAGGGGACAGGTGGCATCAAACACGCGCAACCCTCTTCGCTGCGCCTCCTGCTGCACCGCCCGGGGCACCCCGTGAGCGCTGAAAATGACGGTGGCACCATCCGGTACCTGATCCAGCTCATCGACGAACACCGCCCCTTTTGAGCGCAGGTTTTCAACCACATAACGATTGTGCACCACCTCGTGACGGACATAGATGGGGGCACCGAACAGTTGCAGGGCGCGCTCGACGATATCGATGGCGCGGTCGACGCCGGCGCAGAAGCCGCGCGGATTGGCGAGGATTACCCTCATGACTCCACCGCCAGGATTTCCACCTGAAAATTCAGGGTATGTCCCGCCAGGGGATGATTGAAGTCCACCGTCACCCGCGCCTCGTCGATCTCCGTAATGGTCCCCGGCACTTCATCACCGGCCGGGGTGGTGAAACCGACGATGACTCCCGGCGACAAATCCATTTCGACGGGGAAGTCATCACGCGGCATTACATGCACCGCATCGGCATCGGGATAGCCAAAGCCCTGCTCCGGGCTTACGCGATATTCGCCGTGCTGCCCCGGCTTCATGCCGAGCAGGAATCCTTCCAGTCCTTCGAGCATGGTACCGTCGCCCAATACAAAACTGAGCGGCTCGCCGTCCCGGCTGCTGTCGGCCTCGGTGCCGTTTTCCAGGGTAAGGGTGTAGTGCAGCGAAACGCGGCTGCCATGGGTGATTTCAGGTCCCGACATCAGCGGTGCTCCTGGGAATGATTAATGAGGTGCCGCCGTCCCTGCAGAATACTCACGAAGCACGCTCGCCGCGTACAGCATCCAGCAGCAGCATGATAGCCCCAACGGTAATGGCGGAATCGGCCACGTTAAAGGCCGGCCAATGCCAATCACCATAGTAGAGGTCGACAAAATCCACCACATACCCCAGCATGATGCGATCCCACACATTGCCCAGGGCACCGCCGAGAACCAGGGCCAGGGAGGCCGCCAGCCAGAGCTGACCGCGGCGCAACTGATGCAGCCACCAAGCCAACGACAGGCTCACCCCGACGGCCACAGCGACGAAGAACCAGCGCTGCCAACCACCGGCCTGGCTCAGAAAACTGAACGCGGCACCGGTGTTGTGCATCAGGGTCAGATTGAAAAACGGCATCACCGGTACCGGTTCGTGCAATACCAGCTGCGCACTGGCCAACACCTTGGTGATCTGATCCAGGGCGATTACGACGACAGAGAGCCACAGCCATTTCAGCATCAATCGAGTCCCCGACCTGCGCTTAGGTGTCCATCAGGCAAAACGCCGGACCTCGCCCTGCCCGGCGACGTTGTCCACACAGCGTCCGCACAACTCCGGATGCTCGGCGTGGCTGCCGACATCCTCGCGCAGGTGCCAGCAACGCACGCACTTGGTGTGTGAGGACGGCGTTACCTGTACCCACATTTCGTCCTTGCTGTCGAGCGTGAAGTGGACGGCATCCCGCGGCGGTTCGGCCACCGGATGGGCTCGTGCCGCGGAGGTGATCAGCACGAAACGCAGCTCATCTCCCAGACGGGCCAGAAGATCGTACAGCTCGCGCCCGCACCACAGGTCCACCTCGGCTTCGAGGCCGGAACCGATACCGCCGGCAACACGCACACGCTCCAATTCCTTGTAGACCAGCTCGCGCACTTCCATCACCCGTGCCCAATACGCCATGTCCATGCCGCCATCGTCACCCAGGGATGGAAACTCGTACCAGGTAGCCAGAAACACCGACTCGCCCCGCTGCCCCGGTATCGCCGCCCATACCTCTTCGGCGGTGAAGCTAAGGATCGGCGCCAACCAGCGCGTCAGTGCCTCGACGATGTGGTACAGCGCCGTCTGCGCCGAACGGCGTGCCAGCGAATCGCGCTGCGTGGTGTACTGGCGATCCTTGATGATGTCGAGATAAAAAGCCCCGAGGTCCACCGAACAGAAGTTGTGCACCTTCTGATAGATGAGATGGAATTCGTAGTCGTCGTAGGCCTGCACAACTTCCTGCTGCAGCTCTGCGGCACGTGCCACCGCCCAGCGGTCCAGCGGCAACAGTTCGGCAGCGGCGATGGCATCGCGTGCCGGATCGAAGCCGGCCAGATTGGCCAGCAGGAAGCGCGCCGTGTTGCGGATGCGACGATAGGCATCGGCGGTGCGCTTGAGGATTTCGTCGGACACCGTCATTTCGCCGCGGTAGTCGGTGGACGCCACCCACAGGCGCAGTATGTCGGCGCCGAGATTGCTCACCACCTTTTGCGGCGCCACCACGTTGCCCTTGGACTTGGACATTTTCTGGCCCTTGGCATCGACGGTGAAACCGTGGGTCAATACCTGTTCATAAGGTGCGCGACCGTGAATGGCGACGGAGGTCAGCAGCGAGGACTGGAACCAGCCGCGATGCTGATCGGAGCCTTCCAAATACAGGTCCGCCGGCCAGCGCAGGTTTTCGCGCCGCTCCAGCACGCAGGCGTGGGTCACGCCCGAGTCGAACCATACGTCCAGCGTGTCGGTCACCTTGTCGTAGTTCGCTGCGTCGGCGCCGAGCAGCTCCTGCGCCTCCAGCTCGAACCAGGCATCGATGCCCTGCTGCTCGACACGCTTGGCGACATCTTCAATCAGGCGCGAAGTCTCCGGGTGCAGCGCACCGCTGGTCTTGTGCACGAACAGCGCGATGGGCACGCCCCAGGTGCGCTGGCGTGAGATGCACCAGTCGGGGCGCTTGTCCACCATGCCCTCGATGCGCGCCTGGCCCCAGTTGGGTATCCAGCGCGTATGGCGGATGGCATCCATCGCCGCTGCACGCAGGCTGCCCTGCTCCATGCTGATGCCCCGGCCCTCGTTCCCTACGGGGCCGGGATGCCCCGCATCCATGCGGATAAACCACTGCGGCGTGGCACGGAAGATGATCGGCGTCTTGTGGCGCCAGCAGTGCGGATAGCTGTGGCGCAGCGCCTGCGCATGCACCAGCGCGCCGCGCGTACGCAGCACCTCCAGTACCGAGTCATTGGCCTTGAACACGTGCTGGCCTTCGAACAGCGGCGTGCCGGGCAGGAACTTGCCGTCGCCACCCACCGGGTTGTCCACCTTGAGGTTGTAGCGCGAACCGACCACATAGTCCTCCTGACCATGACCGGGCGCGGTATGCACCGCGCCGGTACCGGCCTCGAGGGTGACGTGCTCGCCGTTGATGACCGGCACCTCGCGCTCGTAGAACGGATGCTGCAGCTTCACGCCTTCCAGCGCGGCCCCTTTGCAGTAGGCGATGACGCGATACTCGCTCACGCCGTAGCGCGCCATGGCGTCCTTCACCATCGGTTCGGCCAGTACCAGCCGCTCGGGCCCGTGCTCACCGACGCCGTCGCACTGCACCACGGCATAGTCGAACTCGGCATTGAGTGCCACCGCCTGGTTGGCCGGCAGGGTCCACGGCGTGGTGGTCCAGATCACAACGGAAATGGGACCCTTGCCTTCGTGATCCGCCACGTGATGGGCACGCGCCATGAAGGCCTCTTCGTCCAGCACCGTAAAACGCACGTCGATGGCCGGCGAGGTCTTGTCCTCGTATTCCACCTCGGCCTCGGCCAGGGCGGACCCGCAGTCCACGCACCAGTGCACCGGCTTGGAGCCCTTGTGCAGATGACCACGCTCGATGATGCGGCCGAGGGAGCGGATGATGTCCGCCTCGAAGCGGAAATCCATGGTGAGATAGGGATGCTCCCAGTCGCCGAATATACCCAGTCGCTTGAAATCCTCGCGCTGGCCGCTCACCTGTTCCCGGGCGTATTCGCGGCAGGCCTTGCGAAAGACCGTTGGCGTCACCGCCACACCGGCCTTGCCGATCTTTTTCTCCACCTGCAGTTCGATGGGCAGGCCGTGACAATCCCAGCCGGGCACGTAGGGCGCGTCGAAACCGCTCAGGGTGCGCGCCTTTACGATCACGTCCTTCAGCACCTTGTTCACCGCATGGCCGATATGGATGCTGCCGTTTGCATAGGGCGGGCCGTCGTGCAGGATGAACTTGTCGCGGCCCTGCCCTGCCTGGCGCAGCTTGCCGTACAGATCCATCGCCTCCCAGCGCTTGAGCATGTCCGGCTCGCGCTTGGCGAGATCGCCGCGCATGGGGAAATCGGTTTCCGGCAGATTCAGTGTGTGCTTGTAGTCGCTCACGGTCGTGTCACTCATCGCTTGCCGGCAGACTTGGTGTCCTGCCAGGAGAAAAAATCGTGCGCCTGCTGCGCGTCCACGAGTATTTGTTGCTTAAGAGCCTCGAATGATTCGAAGCGCTGTTCGTCACGGATCTTGTGCAGGAAATCCACATACACATGGTGCCCGTACAGATCGCCGCTGAAACCGAACAGATGCACCTCCAGCAACGGCCGCAGCCCCTGCACCGTCGGCCTGATGCCGACATTGGCCACGCCGCGCCACGGCTCACCGTCCACGCCGAACAGCTCCACCGCGAATACGCCGCTGATGGGCGAGGCCTTGCGGTGCAGACGGATGTTGGCGGTGGGAAAGCCGATGGTGCGGCCGCGCTTGTCGCCGTGGGCCACGCGGCCGCACATGCGGTAGGGACGGCCCAGCAACTGCTCCGCCTGCTCCATGTCGCCGCGCGCCAGCGCCTGGCGGATGCGGGTGCTCGACACACGCTCACCGCCCAGGGCAAAGGTGTGCATGTGCACCACCTGGAAGCCATGTTTTTCACCGGCGGCCTGCAACAGCGCAAAATCACCGCGGCGCCCGGCGCCGAAGCGGAAATCATCCCCCACCACCAGGTAACGGACTCCGAGTCCATCGACCAGGATGCGCTCGATGAAGTCCTCCGCCGACAATGCCGCCAGCATGCGGTTGAACGACAGGCACAACACCCGGTCCACCGAAAAGCGGCGCAGTGCCAGCAGCTTCTCGCGCAGGCGCGTCAGCCGCGGCACGGCGTTGTCCGGCGCGAAATATTCCTGCGGCTGCGGTTCGAAGGTGATTACCGTGGTCGGCACACCGAACTCGTCGGCCTTCTCCGCCAGCTGCCCCAGCACCGCCTGATGGCCCAGGTGCACGCCGTCGAAATTCCCGATGGTAGCAACGCAGCCGTGATGACGGGCGGAAAGATTGTGCAGGCCGCGAATGAGCTCCATGACTACCCAGCAGAAATCAAAAGGGGGTGATTATAAACCCAGAAATTCCGCCAGGGGGCGTGCCCTCGCTCGATTCTTGAATCCACAAGGTATTTCCCTCCGTCGGCAATGCGACCCGGCATTGCGCTCCCTCGGGAACTCCCTTGTGTATCCAATTCTCGGTGCGATCATCACGCCCCCTGGCGGAGCTTCTGGGTTAGGTTTGTCATTGACTGCGCCCCAGCAGCTGCCGAGGCCGCACGCCCAGCGCCAGCAGTACCGTGAAGTAGGCGGCGGCACCGGCCGGCACCCACAGCAGCAACTGCGCCACCCGTTGCGCAGTAGTCATCGCTATCCACTGCTCCAGCCCGCCGAGCCCCCACCACAACAGCAGCCCCATGGCCAGCGCCGCCACCGTCACCTGTCCCAGCAGGCGGCCCCAGCCGGGCTGGGCACGGTACACCCCGTCACGGCGCAGATGGAGGAACAGCAGACCGGCATTGAGATAGGCGGAGAGCGAGGTGGCCAAAGCGAGGCCGGCATGCGGACCTTCCCAGCCGGCCAGCACCATGGGCACCACCAGGCTGAGGTTGAGCGCCATATTGGCCACCATGGCGTAGATGCCGATACGCACCGGGGTGCGGGTATCCTGCCGTGCGTAGAAGCCGGGCGCCAACACCTTCACCAGGATAAAGGCCGGCAGACCGATGCCGAAAGCCATCAGGCTGAGGGTCGCCATGCGCACGTCGTGCTGACCGAACTCGCCGTGCTGGAACAGGGTGGTGAGCAAAGGCCCGGCCAGCAGGATCAGGCCCACGGTGGCGGCGGTGCCGATGAGCACCACCCAGCGCAGTGCCCAGTCCAGGGTACGGGCAAAGGCCTCCGGATCGGCGGCGGCATGTTTCTGCGACAGGCTGGGCAGGATCACCGTGGCCAGGGCAATGCCGAACACGCCGAGGGGAAACTCCACCAGGCGATCGGAGTAGTACAGCCAGGACACGCTGCCGCTAACCAGGAACGAGGCGATGATGGTGTCGAGCAGCAGGTTGATCTGCACCACCGAGGAGCCGAAGATGGCCGGCAGCATCAGCCTGAGGATGCGTTTGACGTCCGGGTCGTGCCAGCCCCAGCGCGGTCGCGGCAGGAGTCCCAGGCCGGCCAGAAAAGGCAGCTGGAAGGCCAGCTGCACCGCACCGGCCACGAACACGCCCCAGGCCAGTGCCACGATAGGCGTCTCGAGCAGCGGCGCGGCCCACCAAGCGGCCGCAATCATGCACAGGTTCAGCCACACCGGGGTGAAGGCCGGTACGGCGAAGCGGCCATAGGTATTGAGGATGCCGCCAGCCAGGGCCGTCAGGGAGATGAACAACAGGTACGGGAAAGTGATGCGCAGCATCTCGCTGGTGAGCGCAAACTTCGCCGGCTCATCGAGAAAGCCGGGAGCAAACAGCGTCACCAGCCCCGGCGCCGCCAGCAGGGCCAGGGCCGTGAGCAGCAGCAGCACCGCCCCCAGGGCGCCGGATACATCGGCCACCAGCCGCCGCACCTCGGCCAGCCCCTGCCGGGTCTTGACCTCGGCCAGCACCGGCACGAAGGCCTGGGAAAAGGCCCCCTCGGCGAACAGGCGGCGCAGGAAATTGGGGATCTTGAAGGCGACGAAAAAGGCATCGGTGCCGCTGCCGGCGCCGAACACGTTGGCGAACACCATGTCGCGCAGCAGCCCGAGCACCCGTGACAGCAGGGTCATCACGCCCACGACGGCGGTGGATTTCAACAACTTGGCGCTCATAGATGGGCTCGGACCGGCCTGTTCCGCAAAAGCCGCTATACTACCGCGCCGGCCCACCACCCCGCCAATTTTCTAGCGTAATGGCATTGACAGCAGGGGCCAAAAAAAGCATATTATGCGCCCTTCGACTTTTTGACCGATTTTCTGGGAGTACCGTCTTGGCCAATTCCGCACAAGCAAAGAAGCGCGCGCGTCAGGCAGAGAAGCACCGCGAGCACAACACCGCCCAGCGTTCCGCTATGCGTACCTTCGTCAAGAAGGTGCTGAAGGCGATCGGCAGCGGCGACAAGGCCCAGGCCGAGGCTGCCTACAAGGAAGCCGTTCCCATGGTGGACAAGATGGCCGGCAAGGGCCTGATCCACAAGAACAAGGCTGCCCGCTACAAGAGCCGTCTGAACAACCGCATCCGCGCCCTGTAAGTTTCAGTACGCGCTGCACAAAAAAGCCGGTCAATGACCGGCTTTTTTATTGCCCCCGGAAAATCGGGGTGGAAACGGGGCGGACCCGTCCTGACTCACACCAGGATCAGGTTGTCGCGATGGATGAGTTCCTCCTCATCCACATAGCCGATCAGCTCCTGGATACGGCTGGTGGGCTGCCCCATCAGCCTGATTGTCTCGTCGGCGCTGTAGTTGACCAGGCCGCGCGCCACCTCGCGGCCCTGCTCATCGACGCAGGACACCATCTCGCCGCGCAGGAAACGCCCCTCCACCGCCTTTACGCCCACCGCCAGCAGGCTGCGGCCGGATTCGCGCAACACGCGCACGGCGCCGGCGTCCAGGGTCAGCTTGCCGCGCAGCTGCAGATGGCCGGCCAGCCAGCGCTTGCGCGCCACCATGGGCTCCAGATCGGGCGTGAACAGGGTGCCGAGCAACTCGCCGCCGAACACCCGCTCCAGGACGTTCTCCTCGCGGCCGTAGGCGATCACTGTCTCGGTGCCGGAACGGGCCGCCAGGCGCGCCGCGCGCACCTTGGTCAGCATGCCGCCGCGGCCCAGGGCGCCGGCACTGCCGCCGGCCATGGACTCCAGTGCGGGATCACTGGCCTGCACCTCATGCAGCAGCACGGCATCGGGATTGCTGCGGGGGTCCTTGTCATACATACCGGACTGATCGGTGAGGATGACCAGCAGGTCCGCCTCCACCAGATTGGCCACCAGGGCCGCCAGGGTATCGTTGTCGCCGAAACGGATTTCATCGGTGACCACGGTATCGTTCTCGTTCACCACCGGCACCACCCCCAGCTCCAGCAGGGTACGCAGCGCACTGCGCGCATTGAGGTAGCGCATGCGGTTGGAGAGGTCGTCGTGGGTGAGCAGGATTTGCGCGGTGTGCAGGCCGAAATTCTTGAAGCGGGATTCGTAGGCCTGCACCAGGCCCATCTGCCCCACCGCCGCCGCCGCCTGCAACTCGTGCAGGGCCTGCGGCCGCTTCTTCCAGCCGAGGCGGGCCATGCCCTCGGCCACGGCGCCGGACGACACCAGCACCACCTCGATGCCGCGCTTGCGCAGGATGGCCATCTGCTCCACCCAGGCGCTGATGCCGTCGAGGTTGAGACCGCGTCCGTCGTTGGTCAACAGGGCGCTGCCGATCTTCACCACCCAGCGTTTGGTCTGGGCAAGTTGCTGGCGTCGGTTCATGACGTTAAGAAGTGGTTACTCCGGTTCGGGAGCAGGCTCGACGTCCGTCGGTTCGGCTGGCGGCGCGGGCGGCGGCTGTAGCTTGGCCCGCTCCTCCTCCAGATGCTCCATGATGCGGTAGGTTAGATCACGGGTTCCTTCGGCGGCAATCGCCGCAACACGGAACACCGGCCCGGTCCAGCCCAAACGCTGCACGATGTCATCACAATATTCGTCGCGCAATTCTTCCGGGATCAGGTCCAGCTTGTTGATCACCAGCCAGCGCTCGCGCGCCGCCAGCTCGGGGCTGAATTTCTCCAGCTCGCGCTCGATGATCTTCACCGCCGCCACCGGATCGGAGTCGTCCGGCGGCAGCACGTCCACCAGATGCAACAGCAGGTGGGTACGGGCCAGGTGCTTGAGGAACTGAATACCGAGACCGGCGCCCTCTGCGGCCCCCTCGATGAGACCGGGGATGTCGGCGATGACGAAGCTGCGGTGCAGACCGACACCGACCACGCCCAGGTTGGGATACAGGGTGGTGAAGGGATAGTCGGCCACGCGCGGGCGGGCGGAGGACACGGCGCGGATCAGGGTGGACTTGCCGGCGTTGGGCAGGCCGAGCAGGCCCACGTCCGCCAGCACCTTCAGCTCCAGGCGCAGGTTGCGGATCTCTCCCGGCGTACCCGGCTTGGATTCACGCGGTGCACGATTGACGCTGCTCTTGTAGCGCAGGTTGCCGAGGCCATGGAAGCCGCCCTGGGCCACCTTGAGCAGTTGGCCGGCTTCGACCAGATCCCCCAGCATCTCGCCGGTGTCCTCGTCGTACACTTCGGTGCCCACCGGTACGGTGATGGTCAGGTCGGCGCCGCTGGCGCCGGTCTTGTTGTTGCCGTAGCCGGGCTCGCCGCTCTGAGCCTTGAAGCGGCGCTCGAAACGGAAATCGGCCAGAGTGTTGAGATTGCCGTCGGCAAGGAGGAACACGCTGCCGCCGTCACCGCCGTCGCCGCCGTCCGGACCGCCGAAGGGAATGTATTTCTCGCGACGAAAGCTGACGCAGCCGTTGCCGCCCTTGCCGGCTTCAACGCGTATGGTGGATTCGTCGACGAATTTCATGGAGGAGAGTTTCAGGTTACAAGCGGCAGGTTTCAAGTCACCGGCACAACCGGCGGCACAACACCTGTCCGCCCGTCATCGCCGCTTGTCACTTGCTACTTGCCGCTGAAAAAACAAAAAACCCCGCCATGAAGGACGGGGCTTTTTGCGATGCCATTACCGGGCCGGATTACTCGGCGGTGATGACGCTCACGAACTTGCGGTTGTTCGGCCCCTTGGTCTCGAATACCACACGGCCATCAGCCTTGGCGAACAGGGTGTGGTCCTTGCCACAACCGACGTTCAGGCCCGGATGGAAGTGGGTACCACGCTGACGCACCAGGATGTTGCCGGCGGTCACCAGCTGGTCACCGAAACGCTTCACGCCGAGGCGCTTGGCGATGGAATCGCGGCCGTTACGAGTAGAGCCGCCTGCCTTCTTATGTGCCATTGCTGTTTACTCCCGCGTTCAACCGGCCTTGATGCCGGTGATCTGCAGCTCGGTGTAGTACTGACGATGACCCTGCTGCTTGCGATGATGCTTGCGGCGACGGAACTTGATGATCATCACCTTGTCGTCACGTCCCTGGGACTTGACGCTGGCGGTCACCTTGCCGCCGGCCACGTAGGGCGCGCCGACCTTGATGTCTTCGCCATCGGCGACCATCAGGACCTGGTCGAATTCGATGTTGCCACCCGCATCCACGGGAAGCTTTTCCACCTTCAGGGTCTGACCTTCGGTCACCCGGTACTGCTTGCCGCCGGTTACAAATACCGCGTACATGACTAAATCTCCACAAGACCAGCCCGTCCCCGGGCCGGAACCTAATCGAAAGACCGGCGATTCTAGCGACTTCACCGCCCGAGGTCAAACACTCTCTGGGCGAAAACTCCGCTGCTGCCGGAGGGCGGCAAGTATAGCGCGCCCGCCGGCGCTTGACACTCCCCCGGCCCTTACCTAGCATGCCCTGCTTTACTTCTCAGCCGATGCCGCCCATACCATGGAAATCCAAGACGTCCTGGATCTGATAGCCGACGACAAGCAGGCCGTCGACCGGCTGATTCAGGCTCGTCTGGCGTCCAATGTGGTACTGATCGACCAGATCAGCCACTACATCATCAACAGCGGCGGCAAGCGCCTGCGCCCGGTACTCGTACTGCTGGCGGCCCGCGCCATGGGCTACCAGGGGCCGCATCATATCGATCTCGCGGCAGTCATCGAGTTCATCCACACCGCCACCCTGCTGCACGACGATGTCGTCGACGCCTCGGAGCTGCGCCGCGGCCGGCAGAGCGCCAACGCCGTTTTCGGCAACGAGGCCAGCGTGCTGGTGGGCGATTTCCTCTACTCCCGCGCCTTCCAGATGATGGTGGACGTGGGCAGCATGCGCGTGATGCAGATTCTGTCCGACGCCACCAACACCATCGCCGAGGGCGAGGTGCTGCAGCTGCTCAACTGCCACGACCCCGACACCACCGAACAGCGCTATATGGACGTCATCCATTACAAGACCGCCAAGCTGTTCGAGGCGGCCAGCCAGCTGGGCGCGGTGCTGGCCGGCCGACCAGCGGACGAGGAACAGGCCATGGCCCGCTACGGCATGCACCTGGGCACCGCCTTCCAGCTGGTGGACGATGTGCTCGATTACAGCGCCTCCTCCGAACAGCTGGGCAAGAACATCGGCGACGACCTGGCCGAGGGCAAGCCCACCCTGCCGCTGATTTACGCCATGCGCCACGGCAGCCCGGAACAGTCCGCCCTCATCCGCCACGCCATCGAAAACGGCGGCCGGGAAAACATGGCAGAAATCACTGCGGCCATTGAATCCACCGGAGCCATCGCGTACACTTCGCGCTCCGCACGGCAGGAAGCCGATCGCGCCCTGGCCGAGCTGGCGAATTTCCCGGATTCGCCCTATAAGCAGGCACTGGCGGCGCTGGCGGAATTCTCGGTGGCACGCGCGTACTGAGGAAATTTTCGGGGTGTAGCTCAGCCCGGTAGAGCACTGCGTTCGGGACGCAGGGGCCGTAGGTTCAAATCCTATCACCCCGACCAACACCGTCGCTTCTGGCCTTCCCTGGCCTCAGTGACACAAGTCCATCCCTGGACAATAAAAAACCCGCTGTCGCAAGACAGCGGGTTTTTTATTGTCCGTGCGCCGGGAGCGGAGCCGGTCTCGCCGGGCGAGCCCGACGAGACCGGCCTGGATCCTAGAACGGGATGTCGTCGTCGAAATCGTCGAAGTTGCTGCTGCCGCCGCTGCGGCCGCCACCACCCTGGGCCTGCGCCTGGGGCGCCGGCTGGGATGCGCCCTGATCCTGGCCGAAATCAGCGCTGGAGCTGCCGCCGCGACCGCCGCCGCCGCCCAGCATCTGCATTTCATTGGCAACGATCTCGGTGGTGTAACGGTCGGAGCCGTCCTTGTCCTGCCACTTGCGGGTCTGCAGGCGGCCTTCGATATAGATCTGGGAGCCCTTCTTCAGGTACTCGCCGGCGATTTCGCCCAGACGGCCGAACATCACCACGCGGTGCCACTCGGTACGGTCCTGGTTCTGGCCGGTCTGCTTGTCCTTCCACTGATCGGTCGTGGCAAGGGTGATATTGGCAATGGCGCCGCCGCTGGGGGTGTAGCGCACCTCGGGATCACGGCCCAGATTGCCGACCAGAATAACCTTGTTGACGCCTCGTGCCATACCGCTCTCTCCGCTTAACCGTGGTTGATCGTATACCCGCCCCTGGGGCGCAATTGGGGGATTGTATCAGGAGTCGGCCACCGAATACCGCTCCAGGGCGCTACGGTCCAGGCGCTGGCTTTCGACCTTGAGGTAGGCCACCCCCTCCTCGCCGTCCACCACGGCTTCCACCACCCCGGCAATGGCCAGCAGTTCGGCGCCCAGCACCGCTGCCTGGGCTGCATCGACACGGCCGACCTTGAGCAGGTGGCTGGCGACGTAGCCCGGCTGGCGCATGCCCAGCGCCGCCAGCCACCAGACGCCCAGCACCGCGGCGCAGAACAGGAACACGCTGTGCAGCCCGAACTGGCCATGGAGCCAGCCGCCGGCGGCTCCGCCGAGGAAGGCGCCGACAAACTGCGAGCTGCTGTAGACGCCCATGGCGGTGCCGCGGGCGTCGGCCGGGGCGAACTTGGAGACCAGGGACGGCAGGGTGGCCTCCAGCAGGTTGAACGCCGTGAAGAACAGCAGCAGCAGCAGCGCCATGCTGCCCAGGGAGTCCCCCAGGCCGGCCATGCCTGCGGCCGCCAGGACCAGGGCAGCGACCGCCCCCAGCAACACCTGCTTCAGCTTGCGTTTCTTTTCCGCGACGATGATGAAGGGGACGGCCAGGGTAATCGCCAGCACCATCACCGGCAGGTAGAGCAGCCAGTGGCGCGCCGGCGCAAAGCCGATGTCGCGCAATACCAGCGGCACGACCACAAAACTTGCCGTGAGCACCATGTGCAGGGTCAGGATACCCAGGTCGAGACGCAACAGCTGGCCATCGCGCAGTATTCGGCCGAACTGGCCCGCCACCGGCTCGGCATCGCGGTGCGGCCGGGTCTGTTGCGGGGCGGGCACCGTCAGATAGAGCAGACCGATGCCGCCCACCGCCAGCGCGGCGGTCAACCAGAAGATGCCGGGCACGCCAAACCACTGGTTCAGCAAGGGACCGAGCACCATGGCCACCACGAAGGACAGGCCGATGCTCATGCCGATGAACGCCATCGCCTTGGTGCGATGCTCTTCCCGGGTGAGGTCTGCCACCAGGGCCATGACCGCCGCCGCCACGGCGCCCGCTCCCTGCAGGGCACGGCCGATAATCACGCCGTGGATGGAGTCGGCCAGGGCCGCCACCACGCTGCCGACGGCAAAGATCAGGAGGCCCGCCGCAATCACCGGTTTGCGGCCGAGGCGATCCGAGGCCATACCGAAGGGGATCTGCAACATGGCCTGGGTCAGGCCGTAGATACCGATGGCGATGCCCACCAACAGCGGCGTGGCGGCCGTCAGATGCTCTGCATACAGTGCGAATACCGGGAGGATCATGAACATGCCCAGCATGCGCACGGCAAAGATGCCGGCCAGTGCCGCGGCGGCACGGCGCTCGAGCGCCGTCATGGAAGTCGAAATCATCGCTGGACAGGTTCCTGACCCTGCAAACACTAAGGTTTCATCACTCTGCACACAGCAACATGCGGTGCCGCTGAAACCTGGTAATTGGCGGGTATTTCTTTGCGTCGTGGAATGGCTCGGGCGTATATTAACAAGTTCTTTTGAACGCGGAAAACGGCATGGACACTATTCGCATACGCGGCGCACGCACGCACAATCTGCAGAACATCGATATCGAGCTGCCGCGCGACAGGCTCATCGTGTTCACCGGCCTGTCCGGCTCGGGCAAATCCTCGCTCGCGTTCGATACGATCTACGCCGAAGGCCAGCGCCGCTACGTGGAATCGCTTTCCGCCTACGCCCGCCAGTTCCTTTCCATGATGGAAAAGCCCGACCTGGATCACATCGAAGGTCTGTCGCCCGCCATATCCATCGAGCAGAAATCCACCTCGCACAACCCGCGTTCCACCGTCGGCACCGTCACCGAAATTCACGACTATCTGCGTCTGCTGTACGCCCGTGCCGGCGAACCGCGCTGCCCGGATCACGACATCGTGCTGGAGGCGCAAACCGTCAGCCAGATGGTGGACCAGGTGCTGGCCGTGAAGGAAGGCACGCGACTGATGCTGCTCGCGCCCATCGTGCAGGATCGCAAGGGTGAACATCTGCAACTGCTGGATGAATTGCGCGCCCAGGGCTTCGTCCGCGCACGCATCAACGGTGAAGTGGTGGAACTGGACGCCGCACCGAAACTCGATTTGCGCCGCAAGCACACCATCGAGGCCGTGGTTGATCGTTTCAAGGTACGCGCGGACATCGCCCAGCGTCTGGCCGATTCGTTTGAAACTGCCCTGAAGCTGGCGGACGGCATCGCCCGCATCGTCTTCATGGACGCCGAGCAGAATGATCTGCTGTTTTCCGCACGCTTTGCCTGTCCGGTCTGCGGCTACTCCCTGAGTGAACTGGAGCCGCGCCTGTTCTCATTCAACAATCCGGCCGGTGCCTGCCCCACCTGCGACGGCCTCGGCGTCAAACAGTTTTTTGATCCGACGCGCGTGGTCGTGCATCCCGAGCTGAGCCTGGCCGAAGGCGCCATCCGCGGCTGGGACCGGCGCACCGTCTACTATTTCCAGCTGCTCACCGCACTGGCGGAGCACTATGGATTCGACATCGACACACCCTTCAATCAGCTGACCGCTGAAGTGCAGCAGGTGATTCTGCATGGCAGCGGCGAGGAAGAAATCGAATTCACTTATTTCTCCGAGCGCGGTTTCAGCCGCCAGCGCCGCGAGCCTTTCGAAGGCGTGCTGCCCAACATGGAGCGGCGCTATCGCGAAACCGACTCCAACATGGTCAGGGAGGAGCTGGCCAAGTACCTGAGCCAGAAGCCGTGCCCCGAATGCCACGGCACTCGCCTCAACCGTTCCGCGCGCCATGTCTACGTGGCGGGCAGGACCTTGCCGGAAGTATCGGCAATGGCCGTGGGGAGGGCCGGTGAATTCTTCGCCACGCTCTCGCTGCCGGGACGCCGCGGCGAGATAGCCACCAAGATACTGAGCGAGATTGGTGAGCGCCTGAGCTTTCTGGTTAACGTCGGCCTCGATTATCTGTCGCTGGATCGCAGCGCCGACACCCTGTCCGGCGGCGAAGCACAACGCATTCGCCTCGCCAGCCAAATCGGCGCCGGCCTGGTGGGCGTCATGTACATCCTCGACGAACCCTCCATCGGCCTGCATCAGCGCGACAACGAACGCCTGCTGGAAACACTGACGCGGCTGCGTGATCTCGGCAACACCGTCATCGTGGTCGAACACGACGAAGATGCCATCCTGCGGGCCGATCACGTGGTCGACATCGGCCCGGGCGCCGGCGTACACGGCGGCCGCATCGTGGCGCAGGGCACCCCGAAGCAGGTCATGGCCAATGCCGGCTCGCTGACCGGCCAGTACCTCTCCGGCGTCAAACGTATCGCCGTACCGGGTGGCCGCACGCCGCCCGATCCCGACCGCCAGCTCGCCATACGCGGTGCCAGCGGCAACAACCTGCGCGGCGTGAATGTCGATATCCCGCTCGGGTTGCTCACCTGCGTCACCGGCGTCTCCGGCTCGGGCAAATCCACCCTGATCATCGACACGCTGTACCGTCACGCCGCGCTGGCGCTGAACGGCAGCGGTGACGATCCTGCGCCCTGTGCCGAAATCGTCGGCCTGGACCAGTTCGACAAGGTGGTCGATATCGACCAAAGCCCCATCGGCCGTACGCCGCGGTCCAACCCGGCCACCTATACCGGCCTGTTCACGCCGATCCGCGACCTGTTCTCCGGCACACAGGAGGCGCGCACCCGCGGCTATACCCCTGGCCGTTTCTCATTCAACGTCAAGGGCGGCCGCTGCGAGGCCTGCCAGGGCGACGGCCTGATCAAGGTGGAGATGCACTTCCTGCCCGATATCTACGTGCCGTGCGATGTGTGCAAGGGCAAGCGCTATAACCGTGAAACGCTGGAGGTGCGCTACAAGGGCAAGAATATCTACGAAGTGCTGGAGATGACTGTCGAGGACGCGCGCGTATTCTTCGATGCCGTGCCGCCCATCGCGCGCAAACTGCAAACATTGATGGATGTCGGCCTCACCTACATCAAGCTCGGCCAAAGCGCGACTACGCTGTCCGGTGGCGAGGCGCAACGCGTCAAGCTCGCGCGTGAGCTGTCCAAGCGAGACACAGGCAATACGCTCTATATCCTCGACGAGCCAACCACCGGCCTGCACTTCCACGATATCCAGCAGCTGCTCGACGTGCTGCACAGGCTGCGCGATCACGGCAATACCATCGTGGTCATCGAACACAATCTGGATGTCATCAAGACTGCCGACTGGATTATCGACATGGGGCCGGAAGGCGGCGACAAGGGCGGCACCCTGCTGACTGCCGGCACACCGGAACAGGTTGCGGCCTGCACCACGTCCTACACAGGGCAATTCCTCAAGCCGCTGCTGGCGCGGGAGCAGACGGCCAAGAAACCCAAGCCGCGCAGGAAATCAGGGTAACAGTTCAACGCGCACGGGCGTGCCGATGGTCACGCCCAGGCATTCCGCCGCACTCGCCTGATTGGCGGCCAGTTCGACCAAGCCATTGGCATTTTCATACCAGAAGACGGTGCCGACACCCACCGCCCCAAAGGTCGGCGCGTAACGTAGTTGCTGACCCGCGACGGAGACGACGCAGTCATGGGAAATTTGCGCCGCCCGTAAACCGGTCATTACGTTGCCGAAGTGATCCACGTAGATCACTTCGGCCAGGTCATCGGGCCATTCGTAGTTGCCGCAGGGAACCGGCTGACCGGGGGGAGTACCACCACGCGCCAGGACCGCGGCAACCGGCGCGAACAGGTCGCGACCGTGGAAGCTGGCGGACAGGCGCTCTGGACGCCAGCTTATTTCCCAGCAGCGGCATACCTCCGCACGCCGGGCCACGATGGCGAACAAGCCGTTGTCCGGCCCGACGAACCAGCGGCCGTCCGCTTCCATGATCATGGGCCGTCGTGCGTCGGTGCCGACACCGGGATCAACCACCGCCAGAAAGACCGATCCCGGCTCAAAATCCGTTGCATATGCAGCCAACAGGTAAGCGGAAGCGCGCGGGTCGCAGCACGGGGCATCGTTGAACAGATCCAGCACCGGAATCCCCGGCGCCTGGCGATACAGCACTGCCTTCATCTGGCCGAGATAAGGCCCGGTAACTCCAAAATCCGTCAGCAGTACCAGCATGGCAGACCTTCCTGCATTTACCGGAACGAAATTTTTCGCTCCGCCAAAACAAAAAGGCCGGGCAAAGCCCGGCCTTTTCTGGCGCACCTAAAGCACGCTTAGTCCTCGGATGACTCGACCACCTCGCCGGCCATTTCCGGGCGGTCCACCAGCTCGACGATCGCCATCGGCGCAGCGTCACCGGCACGGTAGCCGCACTTCAGAATGCGCAGGTAGCCACCCGGACGGGCCTGGTAGCGCGGACCCAGTTCGTTGAAGAGCTTGGTCACCACGTCACGATCGCGCAGGCGGGCAAAGGCCAGACGGCGCTTGGCCACGGAGTCTTCCTTGGCCATGGTGATCAGCGGCTCGGCCACACGACGCAGCTCTTTCGCCTTCGGCAGCGTGGTCTTGATGATCTCGTGCTGCAGCAGCGAGGCCGCCATATTCTTCAGCATCGCCTTGCGGTGGCTGCTGTTGCGGCTCAGTTGCCGTCCAATATTACGATGACGCATGGGCGTATCCTTAAAATCAAAAACTTACGTTGCTGGAGGGCGGCGGTGGGTGCTTACGCGCCGACCTTGTCTTCGTCCTTGCTCTTCAGGCTAGCCGGCGGCCAGTTTTCCAGGCGCATGCCCAGCGACAGACCACGGGATGCCAGCACGTCCTTAATCTCGGTCAGCGACTTCTTGCCGAGGTTAGGCGTCTTGAGCAGTTCCACTTCGGTGCGCTGAATCAGGTCACCGATGTAATAAATGTTTTCCGCCTTCAGGCAGTTGGCCGAACGGACGGTCAATTCCAGATCGTCCACCGGGCGCAGCAGGATCGGGTCGATGGCGGGTTCCGCCACGTCCTGACGCGACTCCTTCTTGCCCTGCAGATCGACGAAGGCCGAGAGCTGCTCCTGCAGAATGGTCGCGGCACGGCGGATGGCTTCATCCGGCTCGATGGTGCCGTTGGTTTCCAGCTCGATAATCAGCTTGTCCAGGTTGGTGCGCTGCTCAACGCGGGCGCTGTCCACGGTATAGGACACGCGACGCACCGGGCTGAACGAGGCATCAATCTGCAGGCGGCCGATGGGACGGCTTTCCTCTTCGCTGTTAAAACGCTGGCCTGCCGGCTGATAGCCACGACCGGTGTTGACCTTGAGGGTCATGTTCAGCTCGCCGGACTTGGTCAGATGGGCGATAACATGTTCCGGATTCAGCACCTCGACGCTGTGATCCAGCACGATGTCGCCGGCGGTCACCGGGCCCGGGCCCTTCTTGCTCAGCTTGAGGACCGCTTCGTCGCGGCCCGCCATGCGCAGGGCAACGCCCTTCAGGTTGAGCAGAATCTCGATGACGTCTTCCTGCACACCCTCAATCGTGGTGTACTCGTGCAGCACGCCGTCGATTTCGACCTCGACGATGGCGCTGCCCACCATGGACGACAGCAAAATGCGACGCAACGCGTTGCCCAGGGTGTGACCGAAACCGCGCTCGAGCGGCTCCAGGGTCACCTTGGCACAGGTGTCGCTGATCTTTTCCACGCCGACAAGACGCGGCTTGAGCAATTCTCCAACTGAGCCCTGCATGTACAGTCCTCTCTCGTATCTGCTGGACCGAAAACCGACGGTTGCCGCGCCACATCAGGGCACGGCTCATCCACCCCTTACTTGGAGTAGAGTTCAACCACCAGCTGTTCCTGAATCTCCGCGGGCAGCTCGCTGCGCTCCGGCTTGGCCTTGTAGGTGCCCTGCAGCTTGCTTACATCCACGTCGATCCACTCCGGGAAACCACGTTGCTGGGCCAGCTCGACGGAGGCCTTGACGCGCAACTGCTCCTTGGCACGCGCAGCCACGGCGACAACGTCACCCGGCTTGACCACGTAACCAGGGATATTCACCTTGTTGCCGTTGACGGACACGCCGTTATGACGCACCAGCTGGCGCGCTTCGGTACGGGACACGCCGAACCCCATGCGATAAACCACGTTGTCCAGACGCGACTCAAGCAGCTGCAACAGGTTTTCACCGGTGTTGCCCTTGATGCGATCAGCCTCGGCGTAATAGCTGCGGAACTGACGTTCCAGCACGCCGTAGATACGACGCATCTTCTGCTTCTCGCGCAGCTGACGCGCGTAGTCAGACAGACGGGAGCGGCGCTGGCCGTGCTGGCCGGGCGGGAAGGGGCGATTTTCGATCGCGCACTTGCTGCCGAAGCACTTTTCGCCCTTGAGGAACAGTTTCTCGCCTTCGCGGCGGCACTGGCGACACTTGGAACCGATATACCTAGCCAATTTGGGTCTCCTGCTTACACGCGGCGCTTTTTGGGCGGACGGCAGCCGTTATGCGGAATGGGCGTCACGTCAGAAATGCTCATGATCTTGAAGCCCTTGGCGTTCAACGCACGGACAGCGGACTCGCGGCCCGGGCCGGGGCCCTGCACACGTACTTCAAGGTTCTTCATACCGAACTCGAGCGCCTTGGCACCACAGTTCTCGGCGGCGACCTGCGCAGCGAACGGGGTGCTCTTGCGGGAACCGCGGAAGCCGGAGCCGCCGGAAGTCGCCCAGCACAGGGCGTTGCCCTGGCGATCGGTAATGGTAACGATGGTGTTATTGAAGGAAGCGTGAATGTGGGCGATACCGTCCACCACATTCTTCTTTACCTTCTTACGTGTACGTGAAGCCGCTGCTGCTTTTGCCATGTGTAAGTCCTAGTTAACAGCCATGTTCAACGCCTGGGGCGTGAACGGTTGCCGATTACTTCTTGATAGCGCGACGCGGGCCCTTGCGGGTACGCGCATTGGTGCGGGTACGCTGGCCGCGCACCGGCAAACCGCGACGATGACGCAGGCCACGGTAGCTGCCCAGGTCCATCAGTCGCTTGATATTCATGGAAATTTCACGACGCAAGTCACCCTCAACGGTGAACTTTGCCACTTCGGCCCGAAGACCCTCGACTTCTGCTTCGCTCAAATCCTTGACCTTGGTCGAGGGCTGAACGCCAGCAGCGGCGCAAATCTTCTGGGCGCGGGTGCGGCCGATACCATAGATTGCGGTCAACGCAATCACGGCATGCTTCTGCACCGGAATGTTAATGCCTGCAATACGGGCCATCGAGCCTATCCTCAGCTATCAAACGAACGCCACCACCCCAGGGCGGTGAAACGCGCAATCTTACTGTTGAAACACCGCTTGGTCAAGCGCCTACGGGAATCCCGAGGCGCCTTTTGCCTTAGCCCTGACGCTGCTTGTGGCGGGCGTCGGAGGAGCAAATCACCCGAACCACGCCCTTGCGGCGGACAATCTTGCAATTACGGCAAACTTTCTTGACCGATGCCTGAACTTTCATCGTCGTTCTCCCAAATAAAATATCGGACCGGCCTAGCGGGGGAAGCCCGCGCCGCCATGCCCCTTAAGATTCGCCTTCTTCATCAAACCTTCGTACTGGTGCGACATCAGATGCGCCTGGACCTGCGCCATGAAGTCCATGGTCACCACCACGATAATCAGCAGTGAGGTGCCGCCGAAGTAAAACGGCACGTTCCAGTACAGAATGAGGAACTCCGGCAACAGGCAGACCAGGGTGATGTAAACCGCACCGGCCAGGGTCAGCCTGCTCAAAATGCCATCAATGTAACGGGCGGTCTGCTCACCGGGACGAATTCCCGGAACGAACGCACCCGACTTCTTCAGGTTGTCAGCCGTGTCCCTAGGGTCGAACATCAGCGCCGTATAGAAGAAGCAGAAAAACACTATCGCCGCGGCATACAGGCCCACGTACAGCGGCTGTCCCGGCGACAGCGTCGAGGCCAGGTCCGACATCCAGCCCATGCCTTCCGCGCTGCCGAACATTCCGCCCAGCGTGGCCGGGAACAGGATGATGCTGGACGCGAAAATGGGCGGAATCACGCCGGCCATGTTCACCTTCAGCGGCAGGTGGCTGGTCTGCCCTGCATACATCTTGCGCCCCATCTGACGCTTGGCGTAGTTCACCGTGATACGCCGCTGACCGCGCTCGACAAACACCACGAACGCGGTAACCGCCAGCGCGCCGGCAAACAGCACCAGAATCAACAGTGCGTTGAGCTCGCCGGTACGGGCCAGTTCCAGCGTACCGCCGATGGCGGCAGGCAGGCCGGCGACGATACCGCCGAAAATAATCATCGAGATACCGTTGCCGATACCGCGTTCGGTAACCTGCTCACCCAGCCACATGAGGAACATGGTGCCGGTAACCAGGGTCACCACCGTAACGAAACGGAAAGCCAGACCCGGCTCAATAACCAGCGGCAGGCTGCCGGCCCGCTGGCTTTCCAGCATGATCGCGACACCCACGCCCTGAAAGGTCGCCAGCGCCAGGGCGCCGATGCGGGTGTACTGCGTAATCTTGCGGCGACCGGCTGCGCCTTCCTTGCTCAGCTGCTCCAGGTGCGGAGACACCTTGGTCAGCAGCTGGATGATAATCGACGCCGAGATATAGGGCATGATGCCCAGCGCAAACACGCTCAAGCGCTCCAGCGCACCACCGGAAAACATGTTGAACATGTCCAGGATGGAGCCGCGCTGCTGCTCGAACAGCTGAGCCAGGGCTATCTGATCTATACCCGGCACCGGGATGTGCGCACCGATACGGAAAACCAACAACGCCCCCAGCAGAAACAGGAGGCGTTGTTTGAGTTCGGTCAGCTTCCCTCCGGAGAGGGAACTGGCCAGTGCGGCACGACTGGCGCCCACTATTCTTCGACCTTACCGCCGGCGGCTTCGATCGCGGCGCGGGCACCCTTGGTCACCGCAACGCCCTTCAGGGTCACAGCCTTCTCGACCTTGCCGGAGGCAATGACCTTGACGCGCTTGATTTCCTGCGCAATGACGTTTGCAGCCTTGAGCGACAGCATGTCAACCACGTCGCCTTCGACCTTGGTCAGCTCGTGCAGACGTACTTCAGCGGTATCGGCAGCCTTCAGGGAACGGAAACCAATCTTGGGCAAGCGACGCTGCAGCGGCATCTGGCCGCCTTCGAAACCTACCTTGTGGAAACCGCCGGCACGGGCCTTCTGACCCTTGTGGCCGCGGCCGGAGGTCTTGCCGAGGCCGGAACCAATGCCGCGACCGAGGCGCTTGCCGGCCTTCTTGGCCCCTTCACCGGGCTTAAGCGTATTCAGGCGCATGTTCAAGCTCCTTCAACCTTCAACAGGTAAGACACCTTGTTAATCATGCCACGGGTGCACGGGGTGTCCTCGACTTCTACCGTCTGGTTCATGCGACGCAGCCCCAGACCGGCAGCACAGGCCTTGTGAGCGGCGAGACGGCCGTTCAGGCTGCGTACCAGGGTAACTTTCAGCGTATTCTTCTGTGCCATGGCTTATTCCAGAATTTCTTTCACGGTCTTACCGCGCTTGGCGGCAGCCTGTTCCGGGGAAGTCATCGCCGTCAGGCCGTTGATGGTCGCGCGCACCACGTTGTTCGGGTTGCTCGAACCGATGCACTTGGCCAGCACGTTGTGCACACCGGCCATTTCCAGCACCGCACGCATCGCACCGCCGGCGATGATGCCGGTACCTTCGGAGGCCGGCTGCATGAACACTTTGGCCGCGCCGTGACGGGCGGTTACCGGGTGCTGCAGGGTGCCATTGGCAACTGCGACCTGGGTCATGTTCTTGCGCGCCTTTTCCATCGCCTTGGCGATGGCCGCAGGCACTTCGCGCGCCTTGCCGGTACCGATGCCGACTTTGCCCTGACCGTCGCCGACCACCGTCAGTGCGCTGAACGCGAACTGGCGACCGCCCTTGACCGTCTTGGACACGCGATTGACCGCGATGAGCTTCTCATTCAGGCCATCGCTGCTCGGAGTTACGTCAAATCCCGCCATAATCTAACCCTTAGAATTCCAGACCGTTTTCACGAGCGGCATCAGCCAACGCCTTGACTCGACCATGATATTTGAAGCCGGCACGGTCAAAGGCGACCTGGGTGATACCGGCGGCCTTGGCCTTCTCGGCCACAGCCTTGCCTACGGCGACGGCGGCTTCAATGTTGCCAGTGGACTTCAGCCCACTCTTGATCTCTGCCTGCAACGTGGAGGCAGCGGCGACGACCTCGGAACCATTGGGCGCGATGACCTGCGCGTAGATGTGGCTCGGGGTACGGTGAATACACAGGCGATATGCGCCCAGTTCCCGAATCTTGGAACGGGCACGCAGAGCGCGGCGCAAACGGGCAGTTTTCTTGTCGTTCATAGATTAAGACCCTACTTCTTCTTGGCCTCTTTGCGGATGATTTTCTCACCCGCGTACTTGATACCCTTGCCCTTGTAAGGCTCGGGGGGACGATAGGCGCGAATGTCCGCGGCCACCTGCCCTACCTTTTGCTTGTCGGTACCCTTTACCAGGATTTCAGTCTGGCTCGGCGTCTCGATGGTGATACCTTCCGGCGCGTCATACTTCACCGGATGGGAGAAACCGAGGGTAAGATTCAGCGTCTTGCCCTGGGCCTGGGCGCGATAACCTACGCCGACCAGCTCCAGCTTGCGCTCGAAACCCTGGGTCAGGCCACGGAAAATATTGCTCACCAGCGCACGGGTCGTGCCGACCATGGCGACATTGCCCGGGGTCTGGGTCTGCGGGCTGAAAAACAGCTCGTTGGCATCCAGCTTGATGGCGACGTCGCCGCGGACGACGTGCGTCACCGCACCCTTGGCGCCCTTGATGTTCAGCGCCTGGCCGTCCACTGCAACCTGCACACCGGCAGGGATCATAACGGGATTGAGAATTCTTGCCATGTCACGCCACCTTTAAGAGACAAAGCACAGGACTTCACCGCCGTGGCCAGCCTTGCGGGCGGCACGGTCGGTCATCAGGCCGGCGGAAGTGGAAACAATAGCGATACCCAGGCCGCCGCGAACCTTCGGCAGCTCGCCCTTGGTCTTGTACTGGCGCAGACCGGGACGGCTAACGCGACGCAGGTTCTCGATAACCGGCTTGCCCTGATAGTACTTGAGGACAACCTTCAATACCGGCTTGCCGGCACCGGCATCGATCGAGAAATCAGTAATATAGCCTTCATCCTTGAGGAGCTGGGCAATGTTCGCCTTCAGCTTGGAAGAAGGAATCGAAACCTCCTGCTTCTGCGCACCCAGAGCATTGCGGATGCGAGTCAGCATGTCGGCTATCGGATCAGTCATACTCATTGTATCGATATCCCTAGTTTAAGTAATTGATTACCAGCTGGCCTTGCGCAGGCCAGGTACGTCACCACGCATGGTGGCTTCGCGCAGCTTGTTACGGCCAAGGCCGAACTTACGGTAGTAGCCATGCGGACGACCGGTCAGGTTGCAACGGTTGTGCTGGCGCACCGGACTGGCATCGCGCGGCATCTTCTGCAGCTGCAACTGGAGGACGTCACGCTCTTCCGGGCTGATTTCCGGATTCTGCAGCTTGGCCTTGATATCGGCCCGCTTTGCTGCGTACTTTTCCACCAGCTTGGCGCGCTTCAGTTCGCGCATCTTCATGGAGGTCTTAGCCATGACTTAAGTCCTCAAGACTTGAAGGGGAAGTTGAAGGCGCGCAGCAGTGCGCGTCCATCGTCGTCATTCGTCGCGGTGGTGGTGATGGTGATATCCATGCCACGCAGCGTGTCGATCTTGTCGTAATCGATTTCCGGGAAAATGATCTGTTCCTTGACGCCCATGCTGTAGTTGCCCTGGCCATCGAAGGACTTGGCGCTCACGCCACGGAAGTCACGCACGCGGGGGATCGCGATGCTGATCAGGCGATCCAGGAACTCGTACATACGCTCGCCACGCAGGGTCACCTTGCAACCGATGGGCCAGCCTTCACGAATCTTGAAGCCGGCAACGGACTTGCGAGCCTTGGTCGCAACAGGCTTCTGGCCCGCGATCTTGGTCATATCCGCCAGCGCATGCTCAAGAACCTTCTTGTCGGCAGCAGCCTCACCCACACCCATGTTCAGGGTGATCTTGGTGATGCGCGGCACCTGCATGACATTGGCATAACCGCGCTCCTGCATCAGCTGCGGCACAACCTTCTCACTATAAAACTGCTTCAGTCTAGCCATCATTGCCTACCCGACTCACGCGTCCACGACTTCGCCGTTGGACTTGAAGTAACGCACCTTGCGACCGTCCTCAAGAGCCTTGATCCCAACCCGGTCGGCCTTGCCCGTCGCGCTGTTGAACAGCGCCACGTTAGACACGTGGATGGAGGTCTCCTGCTCAACGATGCCACCAGGAGCACCCTTGAGAGGGTTGGGCTTCTGGTGCTTCTTGACCATGTTCACGCCTTCGACCACAACGCGATCGGTCGGCAGAACGCGCAGGACATTGCCGCGACGCCCCTTGTCCCTACCGGTCAGGACGATTACTTCGTCACCTTTCTTAATCTTGCGCATCTTTTTTTACTCTCTGCCTTACAGCACCTCAGGTGCCAGAGACACGATCTTCATAAAACGCTCGCCACGCAGCTCGCGGGTCACGGGCCCGAAAATACGGGTGCCGATCGGCTCAAGCTTGTTATTCAGCAGCACGGCAGCGTTGCCGTCGAATCGAATCAGGGACCCGTCGGCACGGCGCACGCCCTTGGCGGTACGCACTACGACGGCGTTGTAAACCTCCCCCTTCTTGACCTTGCCACGGGGGATGGCTTCCTTGATGCTAACCTTAATTACGTCGCCAATATTGGCGTACCGGCGGTGCGAACCGCCCAGCACCTTGATGCACTGGACCACACGGGCGCCGCTGTTATCGGCCACATCCAGTTTTGTCTGCATCTGTATCATGGTTGTGTCTCCACACAATCACACTGGCCGGATTGTAAAGGGGCGGCATATTAACACCAAACGGCGCCAAGCCCAAACAGTTTTTAATCTGGGGTCTGGCGCCGGCCCGTTTCCGGCAGAATGACGGGTTATCAGTCGATCAGCTAGCCTTCTCTACCACCTTGACCAGGCGCCAGGCCTTGCTCTTGGAGAGCGGACGGCACTCCTCGATGGTCACAACATCCCCTTCCTTGCACTCGTTCTGCTCGTCATGGGCATGCAGCTTGGTGGAACGCTTTACATACTTACCGTAGATCGGGTGCTTCACGCGCCGCTCGATCAGGACGGTAATGGTTTTGTCCATCTTGTCGCTGGTGACACGTCCGGTAACGGTACGCGTCAGCTTGTTTTCGTCGCTCATTCTGCCTTACCTGCCTTCTGTTCCAGAATGGTCTTGATCCGGGCGATGTCGCGGCGCACAGCCTTGACGCGGTGCGGCTGGGACAACTGGCCGGTTCCCTTCTGCATACGCAGGTTAAACTGCTCGCGCAGCAGGCCGAGCAACTCCTGGTTCAGCTCCTCGACGCCCTTCTGCCTGATATCATTAGCTTTCATCACAGCACCGTACGGGTTACAAATGCGGTCTTCAGGGGCAGCTTGGCAGCAGCCAGACGGAACGCCTCGCGGGCGATATCCTCACCTACCCCTTCCATTTCATACAGCATCTTGCCGGGCTGAATCTGGGCCACCCAGTATTCCACGTTGCCCTTACCGTTACCCATACGTACTTCCAGGGGCTTCTGGGTAATCGGCTTGTCCGGGAACACACGGATCCAGATCTTGCCGCCACGCTTTACGTGACGGGTCATCGCACGACGAGCCGCCTCAATCTGGCGGGCGGTGAGACGGCCGCGTTCGACGCTCTTGAGGCCGAATTCGCCGAAGCTCACCTTATTGCCGCTGTTCGCCAAACCGCGGTTGCGGCCCTTGTGCTGCTTACGGAATTTTGTGCGTTTGGGCTGAAGCATCTTCCCTACTCCTCAAATCAGTTGGCCGCGGCCTTTTCGGCCGTCGCGCCAGCGGCTTCGCCGCGGTCAAACACTTCACCCTTGAAGATCCACACCTTCACGCCAATCACGCCGTAGGTGGTATTGGCTTCGGCGACGCCGTAGTCGATATCGGCGCGCAGGGTGTGCAGCGGCACGCGGCCTTCACGCACCCACTCGCTACGGGCGATTTCGGCGCCGTTCAGACGGCCGCCGACGTTGATCTTCACGCCCAGGGCGCCGAGGCGCATGGCATTCTGCACGGCGCGCTTCATGGCGCGGCGGAACATGATGCGGCGTTCCAGCTGCTGGGCGATGCTCTGGGCGACCAGGGTAGCGTCGAGCTCGGGCTTGCGCACTTCCTCGATGTTGATGTGCACGGGCACCTTCATCATCTCGGAGACTTCCTGGCGCAGACGCTCGATGTCCTCGCCCTTCTTGCCAATCACCAGGCCCGGACGGGCGGTGTGAATGGTAATGCGGGCGTTGCGCGCCGGACGCTCGATCTGCACGCGGCTGATCGATGCCTGAGCCAGCTTCTTCTGCAGGAACTCGCGTACCTTGAGGTCCATGTGCAGAAACTCAGGGAAGTTCTTGCTGTCGGCGTACCACTTGGAGGTCCAGTCCTTGGTGATGCCCAGGCGGATTCCGGTCGGGTGAACTTTGTGTCCCATTGCTGCCTCTCTATTTCTTTTCCGCGACCATCACAGTGATGTGACTGGTACGCTTGCTGATCCGGTTGCCACGGCCCTTGGCACGCGCATGCATCCGCTTGAGAGTCGGCCCTTCATCAACGAAGATCTTGGACACCTTGAGTTCATCAATGTCCGCGCCCTCGTTGTGTTCGGCATTGGCAATCGCCGATTCGAGAACCTTCTTCACCATTTCCGCGGCCTTCTTCTGGCTGAAGGTCAGCGTCTGCAGGGCTCGCTCCACCGGCATGCCACGAATCAGGTCGGCGACCAGGCGGCACTTCTGCGGCGAAATCCGCGCGTAGCGCAATTTTGCTGCCACTTCCATCGTCATCACCTCTTATCTCTTCGCCTTCTTGTCGGCCGCATGGCCGCGGAAGGTGCGCGTCGGCGCAAACTCGCCCAGCTTGTGGCCGACCATGTTGTCGGTAACCATCACCGGCACGTGCTGACGGCCGTTATGGATCGCAATGGTCAGGCCGACCATGTCCGGCAGGACCATGGAACGACGGGACCAGGTCTTGATCGGCTTCTTGACATTGCTGGCGACGGCCTGCTCGACCTTCTTTGCCAGATGGTGGTCGATGAAAGGGCCCTTTTTTACAGAACGCGGCATTACAGTTGCCCTCTTCCGTTATTTCTGGTTACGGCGGCGCACAATCATGCCGTCCGTACGTTTGTTGTTGCGGGTCTTGTAACCCTTGGTCGGCACACCCCAAGGCGTACAGGGATGACGGCCACCGGAAGTGCGGCCTTCGCCACCACCGTGCGGATGGTCGACCGGGTTCATGACCACGCCGCGCACCGTCGGGCGCACACCCAGCCAGCGCTTGGCGCCGGCCTTGCCCAGCTTGCGCAGGTTGTGTTCGCTGTTGCCCACTTCGCCAATGGTGGCACGGCATTCAGCGTGAACCTTGCGCATTTCACCGGAGCGCAGACGCAGCGTTGCGTAGCCGCCTTCGCGGGCAACCAGCTGGACCGCAGCACCGGCGGAGCGGGCGATTTGCGCACCCTTGCCGGGCTTGAGCTCGATGCAGTGCACCGTGCTACCTACCGGGATGTTGCGCAGCGGCAGGCAGTTGCCGGCCTTGATCGGGGCGGCGGAGCCGGACATCACCTCGTCACCGGCGACCAGGCCACGCGGAGCGATGATGTAACGACGCTCACCGTCGGTGTACTTGATCAGCGCGATGTGCGAGGTACGGTTCGGATCATATTCCAGGCGCTCGACAGTGCCGGCGATGCCGTCCTTGTTGCGCTTGAAATCAATCACGCGGTAATGCTGCTTGTGACCACCACCCTGATGACGGGTGGTGATGCGGCCGGCGTTGTTACGACCGCCCTGCTTGGATTTCTTCTCCAGCAACGGCGCATGCGGAGCGCCCTTGTGCAGATCGGGAGTCACCACCTTGACGACAAAGCGGCGTCCGGGGGAGGTCGGTTTGAGTTTAACAATAGCCATTTTCGACGTCCTTCAACCGTTATTCCCCACCCATGAAGGAGATCTGCTGACCTTCCTTCAGGGTGACGTACGCCTTCTTCCAATCACCACGCTGGCCCAACCGCTGGCCAAAGCGCTTTACCTTGCCCTTGACGGTGCTGACACGCACGGCGTCGACGTTGACATTGAACAGATGCTCAACGGCAGCCTTGATTTCCGGCTTGCTGGCGTCGTTCACAACGCGGAACACATACTGGTTATTGGCATCGGCAATGATGCTGCTCTTCTCCGACAGATGCGGAGCCAGCAATACTTTCAACAGACGTTCCTGGTTCATGCCAGCATCTCCTCTACCTGCTTCAGTGCCGGTACGGTGATCAGCACCTTTTCGAAGCCCACCAGGCTGACCGGATCGACATGGCGCGCCATGCAGACACCGACTTCGTGCAGATTGCGCGCCGACAGATACAGGTTATCGGCCAGATCCTCGGTCACGATCAGCGCGTTGTTGAGCCCCAGCCCCTTCAGTTTCTCGACCAACTGCTTGGTCTTGGGTGCCTCGACGTCGAACTTGTCGACGACTACCAGGCGCTCCTGACGAACCAGCTCAGACATGATCGAGCGCAACGCGGCACGATACATCTTCTTGTTCACCTTCTGGCTGAAGTCGCGGTTCTTGGCCGCGAACACCTTGCCGCCTCCGCGCCACAGCGGGCTCGCGGTGGTACCGGCACGGGCACGGCCGGTGCCCTTCTGGCGCCACGGCTTGGTGGTGGTGTGACGGACTTCAGCACGGGTCTTCTGCGCCTTGGTACCGGAGCGAGCGCCGGCCATATAAGCGGTCACGACCTGGTGTACCAGTGCTTCGTTAAAATCCTGACCGAACATCAGGTCCGAAACTTCGACGGACTTGGTGGACGCGCGGCCAGTCGGAGTTGTCAATTTGATTTCCATTGTCTAACCCCCTTAGCCCTTCACGCTGGCATTGACGATGACGTCGCAGCCCTTGGGCCCCGGCACGGCACCCTTGACCAGCAGCAGATTGCGCTCTGCATCCACCCGAACCACTTCCAGGCTCTGGACGGTGCGGCGCACATTACCCAGGTGACCGGTCATCTTCTTGCCCTTGAACACGCGACCGGGGGTCTGGTTCTGGCCGATGGAACCGGGAACACGATGGGAGCGGGAGTTACCGTGGGTGGCGTCCTGGGTACGGAAATGATGACGCTTTACGGAACCGGCGTAACCTTTACCGATGGAGGTACCGGTCACGTCCACGTTCTGGCCGACGGTAAAGATGTCGACCTTGATCTCGCCACCGGCAGCCAGTTCGGCACCTTCGCCTTCACTCAGGCGGAACTCGGAGAGAGTGCGGCCCGCTTCCACACCGGCGGCGGCGAAATGGCCGGCCATCGGCTTGGTGACGCGCACGGCACGACGGGAACCCACGGTAACCTGCACTGCACGGTAACCGTCGGTTTCGAGAGTCTTGATTTGGGTAACGCGATTGGGCTCGACCTCAATCACGGTGACCGGAACGCTGACGCCGTCTTCCAGGAAGACGCGGGTCATCCCGGCCTTGCGTCCAATAACACCTATTGCCATTGTTATAACCTCTATCTGTACCGATTACGATTGACCGGCACCGTTTTTTGATAACGGGGGCCGGCAAAGTGCCGGCCCACCGCGTCAGCTCAGCTTGATCTGTACGTCTACACCGGCGGCCAGGTCGAGCTTCATCAGCGCGTCGACCGTCTTGTCGGTGGGGTCGACGATTTCCATCATCCGCTTGTGGGTGCGCAGTTCGTACTGATCGCGCGCATCCTTGTTGACGTGCGGCGAAACCAGAACGGTAAAACGCTCGTTCTTGGTCGGCAGCGGGATCGGGCCCTTGACCTGCGCGCCGGTACGCTTGGCGGTATCGACGATTTCCTTGGCCGACTGGTCGATCAGGCGATGGTCGAAAGCCTTGAGGCGGATACGAATTTTCTGGTTTGCCATAGTTCTATTACTCGATGATCTTGGCAACCACGCCGGCGCCGACAGTACGGCCACCTTCGCGGATTGCAAAGCGCAGACCTTCTTCCATCGCGATGGGAGAAATCAGCGATACCTTCATGTTGACGTTGTCGCCCGGCATCACCATCTCCACACCTTCCGGCAGGTCACACGCACCGGTCACGTCCGTGGTACGGAAGTAGAACTGCGG
>NPIF01000154.1_pt3 | contig 99698 bp, 101 predicted proteins | sample 8637461 | NCBI WGS metagenome assembly NPIF01 (sample SAMN07420641, study PRJNA396082) | bioreactor metagenome | isolation source: sample BR12 brine-fed electro-methanogenic bioreactor BR | place: Japan: Kochi | collected 2016-12-09 | reverse complement strand
CGATCCATGTAGGCCCGATTTAGGGCAGCGGTATCGGGCAACGTCTTGCTTCACTCGCAATTCATCATGGCGATATTCTGCGGTTCGCTGCGGCCCCAACCTGATGGATAGACCCCTAGTTCAAGGTAACGCCGGAATGAGCTGGCCGGCCAGGCGGCCGGGTTATCGACGAACCCGTGTTTCACCGGATTGAAGTGGATGTAATCGACGTGGCGTTGCCGGTCATCATCATTCCGGATCAGGTGTTCCCAATAGCGCGGTTGCCACACGGGGCCATTATTGCAGCCCAGATGCCGGCTGACATATCCCTTGAGCATTTTCCAGCGGTTGGAATAGTCGCTGTCTCCCTCGGGTAATTGCCACAGGCAATGCAGGTGATCGGGCAGAACAACAATTGCTTCCAGCCGGATCGGACGCCGACGGATGATATAGCGGAAGGCGGCACGAAGTGTGTTAACGGCTTGCGCGCCGGCAAAAATGGGACGCCGGTTGGCAGTAACGACGGTGAAGAAATACAGGCCACCGGGGTGATAAACACGTCGGTAATCAGACATGGTTCCTCCTTGAACGCATGGGCACTACTTTGCCGGACACCGCGCCGCTATGTCCGGCCTACGCCATCCATGTAGGCCCGATAGAGCGCAGCGGTATCGGGCGAGGCCTGCCGGACACCGCTGTCGCTATGTCCGGCCTACTCTTCGCCGTCACCCATTCCCAATTCCTTGATCTTGCGGGTGAGGGTGTTGCGGCCCCAGCCGAGGAGACGGGCGGCTTCCTGGCGGTGGCCGCCGGTTTTCTTCAGGGCGGTTTCGATCATGATGCGCTCGAATTCCGGCTCGGCCACGCCGAGCAGGTTTTCATCACCGCGGCCCAGGCGATGATCCGCCCAGCGACGCAACGGCGCGGTCCAGTCCTCGTCGCTGGAACTCACTTCATGCCGCACCTGCAATTCCGGCGGCAGATCCTCCAGGTGGATCTCCTGGCCCGGTGACATGACCGTAAGCCAGCGGCAGATGTTTTCCAGCTGGCGCACGTTGCCGGGCCAGTCGAGCGTGGTGAGGTAATCGGCCACTTCGCCGTCGACTCGCTTGGCCTCCACGCCCAGCTCGGACGCTGCCTGCTTGAGGAAATGCTGCATCAGCAAAGGCACGTCCTCGCGCCGTTCGCGCAGGGCGGGGATGTGGATGCGGATGACGTTGAGGCGGTGAAAAAGGTCTTCGCGGAACAGGCCTTCCTTGACGCGCTTTTCAAGATCCTGGTGGGTGGCGGCGATGATGCGCACATCCACTTTCACCGGGGCATGGCCGCCGACACGGTAAAACTCCCCATCGGCCAGCACACGCAGCAGACGGGTCTGCAGTTCAGCCGGCATGTCGCCGATTTCATCGAGAAACAGGGTGCCGCCGTTGGCCTGCTCGAAACGCCCCATGCGCTGGCTCTGTGCGCCGGTGAAGGCACCGCGCTCGTGGCCGAACAGCTCCGACTCCAGAAGGTCGCGCGGGATGGCTGCGGTGTTGATGGCGATGAAGGGCTTGGCTGCGCGCGGGCTGTGGCGGTGCAGCGCATGGGCGACCAGCTCCTTGCCGGTGCCCGATTCGCCATTGATCAGCACGGTGATGTTGGAGCGCGACAGACGTCCTATGGCACGAAACACCTCCTGCATCGAAGGCGCGGCACCGATGATTTCCGGCACCGGGCTGCTCGGCTCCGCACCGTGACCGCGTTCCTGGTCGATGCGGTGGGCGACGGCGCGACGCGCCAGTTCCACTGCTTCGTCCACGTCGAAGGGCTTGGGCAGATATTCAAACGCACCACCCTGATAGGCGGATACCGCGCTGTCGAGATCGGAGTGCGCCGTCATGATGATGACCGGCAGCTGCGGCCGGCGCGCGGCGATCTCCGCCAGCAGGTCGAGCCCGCTCATACCTGGCATGCGGATGTCGGTGATGATGGCATCGGGCTGGCTGCGGTCCAGGGCGTGCAAGGCGTCGTCGGCGTTTTCAAAACTGCGCACATCCATCTGTGCCTGTTTCAGCGCGCGCTCCAGTACCCAGCGGATGGAGCGGTCATCGTCGATGACCCATATTGTGGCTGTATTATCCATAGTGGTTCGTCACGATTATGTTTGAGAGGTGCCCGCGCGCGAGCGCGATTCGTTCTTGCCACCTTCGGGATTGATGGGCAACAGGACGGTGAACATGGTTTGCCCCGGCTGGCTGTCGCATTCGATCAGGCCACCGTGCTGGTTGATGAGCGACTGCGCGATGGGCAGGCCCAGACCGGTACCCTCGGGACGGCCGGTGACCATGGGCAGGAAGATCGCCTCCATCACGCCCGGCGGTATACCGGGGCCGTTGTCGATGACGTCGACGCGTATCACCAGTTTGTGCCGGGTGTGGCCGATGGTGTATTGGCGCAGGGTGCGGGTGCGCAGGGTGATGGTGCCGTTCTCGCCCACCGCCTGCGCGGCATTGCGCGCCAGGTTGAGAATGGCCTGGATCAGCTGGTCCTGGTCTCCCATCAGCTCTGGGATGCTGGGATCGTAATCGCGTTCGAGATGCACGCCCTGCGGCACCGCCGTCTGCACTACCTGGCGCACCCGCTCCAGCACTTCGTGAATATTCACCGCCTGGCGCTTGGGCAGGGCGTTGGGGCCCAACATACGGTTGACCAGATTCTGCAGGCGGTCGGCCTCACTGATGATGATGCGGGTGTATTCCTTCAGCGCCTCGTTGGGCAGTTCGCGCTCCAGCAGCTGCGCCGCGCCGCGCAGGCCGCCGAGGGGATTGTTGATTTCGTGGGCCAGGCCGCGCACCAGTACGCGGGTGGTCGCCGTCTGTGCCAGCAGGCTCTCTTCGCGGGTGATGCGCAGCTGGCGATCGACCTGGGTCATTTCCACCAGCAACTCGCGCCGGCCCGGATCGATGAGGGGCGTTGCGGTAACGTCGACCGTCACGCGCCGATCAGGACCAAGCTCCAGTACCAGCTCGCGCTCGGTAAAGGGGTGGCCGCTCTGCTGCGCCTCGACCAGGGCGGCGACGAACGATTTGCTGGGCAGCAATTGCTGCACCGTTCCCGCATGCAGACGGGCGGCACTGGCTGCAAGCAGCATCTCCGCCGCCGGGTTCAGGTAACGCAGGCGCAGCGCGTCATCGAACAGGAGCACCGCGGTGTGCAGGTTCTCGATGATGCCCTGATACTGGCTGGGAGGAATCATGCCCGGATTTTCCATGTCCAAAGATAAGCAAGAACCAAACCAGATTTGGCCGGAAAGAGACGAATCACTCGCCCCCCTCCAATCAAACTTTATAGCGTTTAAAAACAGGTGGTTATGAAGCCACGCGTGATGTCCGCGCGCATCGCCGACGACAGCGGCGCACCCGGATGGACATCAGGATAGTCGATGGCGCAGATGCGTGCACCAAAACGGTGCGCGCATTGCGTGGTGGAGCCGGTCCGGAGCGGCGCAGGAACTGCGCCACGGAAAGACGGATTATTGCGGCCGCGGTGCGCGCGGCATCATTGGCGCGGGGCCGACCGGGGAGCTGCCGTTGGCCGGCGGCTTGGCGTCAAACAACGAGGAATACTGCCGCATGTGGAAGGTCACCGGCGGTGAGCTCTGGATGACGTTGCCGCGCCCGTCACGCACCTGCGCCAACACCGTGTGACTGCCGCGCTCCACGCCGTTCAGGCTGACGTTGGGCCCCGACCCCGCTTCCTTGTCGTCAAGCAGGATCACCAGGCGGTGTCCGGGGCGAAGCGCCGGCTCCAGCCGCACGCTTACCGTCACCGTCCCGTCGCCATTCTGAAAAGTCTGCTCCGCAGTTGGCGCGGTGATCGCCAGCGCGCTGTAGGGCGGCCCCTGGGGTATGGACACCGGTGATGCCGGCGCCGCAGGGACGGGCGGCGCCTCATAGCTTTGTGCCTTGGGCAGGGTGATCTCCTGTGCACCGGCGGTAGGCTGATCGGTGAACTCCACCGTACCGTCGGGACGGACGACTTTGTAGCCCTTGTCCTGGGCAACCGAGTTCATCGCCGTGAAGGCGAGGGGCAGCAACAGCAGAAGAAAAACGTGTCGTTTCATGGCCGGAAATATAGCAGGCTTATCACCTTCGCGCCGTGTCTTTGCCGGTGTGCAGTACACACCCTGCAAAGGAGCCCAAAACAAAACGCCCCCTTGCGGGGGCGTTCTGAATCAACCGACTGCAGTCTCGCTTAGAGGCTGTAGTACATGTCGAACTCGATGGGGTGAGTGGTCATGCGCATGCGCGTGACGTCGTCCATCTTCAGCTTGATGTAGGCATCGATCACGTCGTCGGTGAACACGCCGCCGCGGGTCAGGAACTCGCGATCCTTGTCCAGGTAATCCAGCGCCTGATCCAGGGCATGGCACACGGTCGGGATGGCCTTGGCCTCTTCCGGCGGCAGGTCGTACAGATCCTTGTCCATGGCATCGCCCGGGTGGATCTTGTTGATGATGCCGTCCAGGCCGGCCATCATCAGGGCCGCAAAGGCCAGGTACGGGTTGGCGGTCGGATCCGGGAAACGGGTCTCGATGCGGCGCGCCTTCGGGTTCTGCACGTACGGGATACGGATGGAAGCGGAACGGTTGCGGGCGGAGTAGGCCAGCATGACCGGGGCTTCGAAACCGGGGACCAGACGCTTGTAGGAGTTGGTGCCCGGGTTGGTGATGGCGTTCAGGGCACGGGCGTGCTTGATGATGCCGCCGATGTAGTACAGCGCGGTCTCGGACAGGCCGCCGTACAGGTTGCCGGAGAACAGGTTGGTGCCGCCCTTGGCCAGGGACTGGTGCACGTGCATGCCGGAACCGTTGTCACCGACCATCGGCTTGGGCATGAAGGTGGCGGTCTTGCCGTAGGCGTGGGCCACGTTGTGCACCACGTACTTCAGCTTCTGCACTTCGTCGGCCTTCTTCACCAGGGTGTTGAAGGACACGCCGATTTCGCACTGGCCGGCGGTGGCCACTTCGTGGTGGTGCACTTCGACCTTCAGGCCGATCTCTTCCATGGCCAGGCACATGGCGGCGCGGATGTCGTGCAGGGAGTCGACCGGGGGAACCGGGAAATAGCCGCCCTTGATGCCCGGACGGTGACCCATGTTGCCGTTGGCGTAAACGCGCTCGGAGTTCCAGTCGGCTTCTTCGGAGTCGATCTTGACGAAGCAGCCGGACATGTCGGCGCCCCAGCGGATGTCGTCGAAAATGAAGAATTCAGGCTCGGGACCGAAGAAGGCGGTGTCGGCGATGCCGGTGGACTTCAGGAATTCCTCGGCGCGCTTGGCGATGGAACGCGGGTCGCGCTCGTAGCCCTGCATGGTGGAGGGCTCGACGATGTTGCAGGTGATGTTGACCATCGGCTCGTCGGCGAACGGGTCCAGATAGGCAGTGCTCGGATCCGGCATCAGGATCATGTCGGACTCGTTGATGTGCTTCCAGCCGGAGATGGAGGAACCGTCGAACATCACGCCGTCGGTGAAGGTATCGGCGTCGATGTGGCTGGCCGGATAGGTGACGTGCTGCTCTTTACCGCGGGTATCAGTAAAACGGAAATCGACGAACTTCGCGCCCTTTTCCTTGATCAAGTTCAATACATTTTCACCAGACATCTCACTGCCTCCAGGTTAGCGCTCAACGAGTTTGGCCGTTTCCCGGCCGGAATTTTGTGTCCAAATAAGTGCATGAACCATGCCAGCAGGCAAGCGCCTGATTTTAAATATCATAGTTCCTGTGCGGACTATGACCTGGCGCCATCACGCACCAACATGGTGCGCACAAATACAAAAACGCACCACTTAGGTGCGTCAGCTGTAATAAACGGTAATGGACTCTATCTCAGCCATCCCGGCCGCCGGCCGCCGCAGAACCTCGGTCAGGTGGCGCCTTTCCGCCTCGTCGCCGACCAGTTCCAGCGGCAGATACACCTCGACCCGCAGTTTCCCGTCCAGGTAATGGAGGGTGATGCGACGTATGTGTTCCGCAGCGGGGCTATCCTGCCAGAAACCCCGCAGCCTCGCCAGCAGGACCTGACGCGAGGGCAGATGGGCGCTCAGGGCGATCTGTTCGTCGTCTTCCGGGTCGATGTGCACCAGCACGTCCTGCACTTCCTCGATTTCGCGGATCACCTTTTGGCGCACCCGTTCGCTGATGTGGTGCCCTTCCGACACGCTGAGCAGGGGGTCGACCTGGATGTGCACGTCCACCAGGGCGTCGGCGCCCATGCGCCGGGTGCGCAGGGTGTGCAGCTCGTTGACGCCGTCCACGGACTGGATGACCCGGCGGATGGCCTCCACCCGCTCGGTCTCCAGGGCGGTGTCCATGAGTTCATGTACGGCATGCCAGCCCAGCTCCCAGGCTATCTTGGCGATCATCAACCCCACCGCGACGGCGGCGATGGCATCCAGGTAGGGGAGGCCGGCCATGGTGCCGCCGATACCGACGATGACCACGATGGAGGATATGGCGTCGGAACGGTGATGCCAGGCGTTGGCCTTGAGCAGGTTGGAGCGGATGCGCTTGGCCACCCGCAGGGTGTACAGGTACAGCGCCTCCTTGGACACCACCGAGATCGCGGCCATCACCAGTGCCAGCATACCGGGATGGGTCAGGCGCTCGGGGTGGAACAGGCGTGAACTGGCGTCGTAGATGATGCCGGCTGCGACCAGCAGCAACACGACGCCGAGGGCGACGGTAATCACGGTCTCGATGCGGCCGTGGCCGTAGGGGTGATCCTCGTCGGCATCGCGGCTGCCGTGCTTGGCCGCCCATACCACCAGCACGTCGGTCAGCAGATCGGACAGGGAGTGAACACCGTCGGCCACCAGCGCCGGCGATGCGCCGATGACGCCGATGACGACCTTGCCGATGGACAGCAGCAGATTGACCACGGCGCCGATGACGGTGACGTTGCGCGTCGCCTCGTAGCGTGCATCGCCCTGGCTGCCCTGAGGCAGGGCAGCATGCTGATGGCTATGTCCCATCGCCCACCTCGATGTCGATGATCACTTCACTGCCGTCGCGGCGGCTGGCCAGCACCTTGTGGCCATTGATGCGGCACCAGGCCGGGATGTCATTGAGCGCGCCGGGATCGGTGCAGGTTACCTCCAGCACATCGCCCGGCACCAGCTCGGCCACCCGGTCCTGCGCACGGATCACCGGCATGGGACAGAGCAGGCGACGGGCATCGAGCTGGTAACGGGCCATTACAGATGCCACTCCGGCGCCATTTCATTGGGCGGCAGCGGCGCCACCACCAGCTCGCGGCTCACGCCGTCCAGACCGGTCACTTGCACGGTGACCTGCTCGGCGGTGTGCCCCTTGGAATAGCGCGCGGTGATGCGCGCGGCGAGCAGAATGTCGTCTTCGCCCGCCTCGCCGTCCAGCAGCACCAGCGGACCGGTATGGCTGATCGGACGCAGGTGGATATAGATCTTGCGATAGCCTTCGAGGAAATTGTTTTCGCCTTCCTCGCGGCCGACGATCAGCTTGTAGTGCGGCGCCGGCCTGATGTGGCGCCCCACCTTGAGCAACATGATGTCGTCCATTTCATATTCGCGTTTGCCGCGCGCCTGCCACAGATCCACCAGCTTGCGCGAATAGGCCTCGTCGGTGAGGAAGCAGCAGCCGCCCGCCGGCGTGGCGTAGTCGCTGAAGCCGAATTGCGCCGCCAGCGCCATCTGCGGCTTGCGGCTGCGGCCGGAGAAGTCGTGCAACTTTTCGCGGTCCACCCAGCCTTCGCGCTCGGGCAGGGTGGCCGGCAGGTTCTTTGCGCACAGGGGGCGCAGCAGGCGATCCATGGCGCCGGACTCGCGCGCCACCACCGGCATGGTGTCCTTGCGCTGCGACATCGGCCGCTGGCCCACCACCTCGCCGGTGATGATGAAGTCGAAGCCGTTTTTGTCGGCCCACTCCAGCGCCTTGTGCACCATGAATATCTTGCAGTCCAGGCAGGGGTTCATGTTGGCGCCGTAGCCGTGCTTGGGGTTGAGCAGCACATCCTTGTATTCCTCGACGATGTCGATGATGTGCAGCTTGATGCCCAGCTGTTCCGCCACCCACAGGGCGTTGTTGCGCTTGTCCTTGCCCTGGTCCTTCTTGCGGATGGCGTGGGTATGCCCCTCCACACAGAAGCCGGTGTAGAAATTGATGCCCTCGACGTGAATGCCCTGTTCCTGGATGACGCGGACGGCGAGCATGGAGTCCAGCCCGCCGGAAACCAGGGCGACGGCCTTGACGGGCGCCATCCCTGGCGCCCGCCCTTCGGGTAGCTTTTCGCTTCCACGATTCGCTCCCGGCGAATCGTTGCGCTGTGCTTGAGACATGAAACCTTCGGATTGGCGGGAAAATGAGCGCCGCATTTTACCCCAAAAGCAGCGCCGCCGCCGCTACAGCCCGGACCTGCCCCGCGGCGGCGACCCGCCACGGTTCTGGAAAAGCGCTTACCCGCGCCTCCTCCCGCGCGCTATAATTCGCGACTTTTGTACCGGACGGATTACGGGGAAGTCATGAAAAAGACGGCACGGGATGTATCGACCTTTCAGGGGTTGATCCTGGCTTTGCAGGAGTATTGGGCCGAGCAGGGCTGTGTGATCCTCCAGCCCTACGACATGGAAGTGGGCGCCGGCACCTTTCACCCGGCCACCTTTTTGCGCGCCATCGGCCCCGAGCCCTGGAGTGCCGCCTATGTGCAGCCCTCGCGCCGCCCGGCTGACGGCCGCTACGGCGAGAACCCCAACCGCCTGCAGCACTATTACCAGTTCCAGGTGGTGATCAAGCCGTCGCCCCTCGACATCCAGGAACTGTATCTTGGCTCGTTGCGCATGCTGGGCCTGGACCCGCTGGTGCACGACATCCGTTTCGTGGAAGACAACTGGGAGTCGCCCACCCTGGGCGCCTGGGGCCTGGGCTGGGAAATCTGGCTCAACGGCATGGAAGTCACCCAGTTCACCTACTTCCAGCAGGTGGGCGGCCTGGAGTGCCGGCCGGTCACCGGCGAAATCACCTACGGCCTGGAGCGCATCGCCATGTACCTGCAGGGCGTGGAGAGTGTGTTCGACCTGGTCTGGACCGACGGCCCCCTGGGCAAGGTCACCTACGGCGACGTGTTCCACCAGAACGAGGTGGAGATGTCCACCTTCAACTTCGAGCATGCCGACGTGGACACCCTGTTCGGGCATTTCGATTTCTACGAGGGCGAGAGCCAGCGCCTGATCGATCTCGGCCTGCCGCTGCCGGCCTATGAGATGGTGCTGAAGACCTCCCATACCTTCAATCTGCTCGACGCCCGCAAGGCCATTTCCGTCACCGAGCGCCAGCGCTACATCCTGCGCGTGCGCCAGCTGGCCCGCGCCGTGGCTCAGGCCTATTACGACCGCCGCGAGGCCCTCGGCTTCCCGATGCTTGCCAACAAGGGGGAGGCCGCATAAATGAGCACGTTCAAGGATTTTCTCGTCGAGATCGGCACCGAAGAGCTGCCCCCCAAGGCCCTCAAGCGCCTGATGACCGCCTTCGGCGAAGGCGTCAAGGAAGGCCTGGCCAAGGCCGATCTGGTTCGCGGTGATGCGCATTTCTACGCCACCCCGCGCCGCCTGGCGGTCCTGGTGAAGGACCTCGCCGTCGCCCAGCCGGACAAGGAAGTGGAACGCCGCGGCCCGGCGCTGACTGCCGCCTTCGACGGCGAGGGCAACCCGACCCAGGCGGCCAAGGGCTTTGCCGCCTCCTGCGGGGTGGAGGTGGATCAGCTTGATCATCTCAAGACCGACAAGGGCGCCTGGCTGGTACACCGCTCCCGGCAGCAGGGCCGCCCCACCGCCGAGCTGCTGCCGGACATCGTGCAGGCATCCCTCGACAAGCTGCCGATCCCCAAGCGCATGCGCTGGGGCAGCCTGGATGCGGAATTCGTGCGCCCGGTGCACTGGGTGGTGATGCTGTTCGGCAGCGACGTCATCGACTGCGAAATCCTCGCCACCAAAAGCGGCCGCGAAACCCGCGGCCACCGCTTCATGCGCCCCGGCAGCCTGTACCTGGGTGAACCCGCTGCCTACGCACCGCTGCTGGAAACCGAGGGCAAGGTGGTGGCCGATTTCGAGGCCCGCCGCGAAGCCGTGCGCGCACAGGTATTGGAGGCCGCCGCCGCGGTCAAGGGCGAGGCCCTTATCGACGAAGACCTGCTCGACGAAGTCGCCGGCCTGGTGGAGTGGCCCACCGCGGTGACCGGCCGGTTCGAGGAGCGCTTCCTCGACGTGCCGGCCGAGGCGCTGATTTCCACCATGAAGGGCAACCAGAAATACTTCCCGGTACAGGACGGCGAAGGCAGGCTGCTGCCGTACTTCATTACCCTGAGCAACATCGAAAGCCAGGACCCGCGCCACGTGCGCGAGGGCAACGAGCGCGTGGTGCGCCCGCGCCTCACCGACGCCGACTTCTTCTGGAACCAGGATCGCAAGCAGAAGCTGTCCGCCCACGGCGCCGCCCTGAAGAACGTGGTGTTCCAGAACAAGCTGGGCACCCTGGCCGACAAGAGCGCCCGCGCCGCGAAGCTGGCCGCGACCATCGCCGCCCAGATCGGCGGTGACGCCAGGCTCGCCACCCGCGCCGGCGAGCTGTCAAAGTGCGATCTGCTCACCAACATGGTGGGCGAGTTCCCGGAATTGCAGGGCATCATGGGCCGCTACTACGCCGCCCACGACGGCGAGGACGCCGAGGTCGCCGCCGCCCTGGACGAGCAGTACATGCCGCGCTTTGCCGGCGATCAGCTGCCGGAAACGCGCACCGGCCAGGCACTGGCCGTCGCCGATCGCCTCGATACGCTGGTCGGCATCTTCGGCATCAAGCAGCCCCCCACCGGCGACAAGGATCCCTTTGCGCTGCGCCGTGCCGCCCTGGGCGTGCTGCGCACCATCATCGAGAACGGCCTCGATCTGGACCTGCACGCGCTGCTGCACGATGCCGCCGGCAACTACGCCGCCGTCGGCGTGAAGCTGGAGGCGGACACCGCCGACCAGGTGCTGGAATTCATGCTGGAGCGCCTGCGCGCCTACTACGCCGACAGCGGCGTAGCGCACGACACCTTCGATGCCGTGCTGGCGCAACGGCCGACCCGGCCGCGGGATTTCGACGCCCGGGTACGCGCCGTGACCACCTTCCGCAAGCTGCCGGAGGCGGAGGCCCTGGCCGCTGCCAACAAGCGTATCGCCAACATACTGCGCCAGGCCGAGGGTGCGGTAACCGGCGCGGTCGACAAGAACCTGCTGGCCGAGCCGGCGGAAAAGGATTTGGCCGAGCAGGTCGACGCCATGGCCGGCAAGGTCGCGCCGCTGTTCGCCCAGCGCAACTACACCGAAGCCTTGTGCCAGCTGGCCGGACTGCGCGGCGTGGTGGACGCATTCTTCGATCAGGTGATGGTGATGGCCGAAGACGCCGCACTGCGCGCCAACCGCCTCGCCCTGTTGAAGCGCCTGTCCGATCTGTTCCTGCAAGCGGCGGACCTGTCGCGGTTACAGGGTTGAACATCCGTAGGGTGCGCATCGCGCACCATGTGCGCCGTGCCGCCCGGACAGAAACGGTGCGCGATGCGCACCCTACGCACAGTGATTTGGGGTGCCTGTAATGACCGACCGCAACACCGACTCCTACGCCGCCATGCTCGCCGCCGTGCAGGCCTTCCACGACAAGCACGATTTCCGGAACAAGGGCGGTGAGGAGCTCACCTACCGCATGGCCCTGATGGCCGAGGAGCTGGGCGAAATCGGCGCCGCCATCACCAAGGGCAAGCCGAAGGAGCAGCTGGCGGAGGAAGTGGCCGATCTGTTCATCCTGCTCATCGGTACCGGCATCGCCGCCGACTTCGATCTGAATGAAGCCTTCTGGAAGAAGATGGACAAGATCATGCAGCGCGAATCGAAGATGGTGAACGGCCGCATCCGCGTTTCGGAATTTCGGGACTGATTTACCCCCAAGAAAGAGGCCGACCGACGATGTTCGTCGGTCCTTTTTTGGAAATTCGGCTACTCCTACGCTTCAAGAATTAGGCCCCCTGCAAGACAGGGCGCCTAATTCATTCCCAAAAGCCTTACTACTGTTTGGTCCACGAATTATACGTGCAGTACGCCAAGCCATGCGCCGGTCGACGTGTGCTCGTATCACACGCGTAGGACGCGGCGAATCGTTTATCGACTGACAACCACACTTTAACGAATCCGCCAGTTACACTCTGCGTCGGGTTGTCGTAGCGCGCTGTATAAGTCCCATAGTAGTCGTTCCATATCGTGAATGGATAGCCAACCGTATTGGAAAAGTCCCCAAACGGGCCGGTTCCACTGAATGTTCCATCAGCATTTACCGTAGCAGACGAGACGCCGTACGAAACCACATTTCCTAGTGCATCGACGGCAATGGAGTAACCTGCCCATGCTCCTGCTATATCCGCCGCATAGTATGTCGGCAACTGCGTGGCGTTCCGCTGAAGTAGGCCGAAGTCGCCGCCCTCTGTCAGAAAGCCTGCATGCTGCGCCGAGGCATCTAGTAGAAAACCACCGCCGTCCTCATATGTACCTGAATAATAAAGTGAGAACTCGTAGAGTTCGTTTTGTATATTCGAGATCGTCCCCGTTAGATATAGGTTGGAGCCGTCTCGGACTACCGATGTAATGGCGTTGTTTGAATCGATATTGACCGTAATGGTTGACGGAGATCCGACGTAATCGTAGCTCCCATACCATGCTCCCGAGAGACCGGTCGATGGTGCTGCCGTATCACTTCCGCCGCCGCCTCCACAAGCCACCGCCAACATGGTAGCCATTGCGACAACCACAAGTTTTGAAAAGGTCCATCGAGAATACTCTTCGTTTCGCTCCATGTTGTCGTCTCCCTTTCTGCTTTGTCCCAAGAAAGCTCCGTCAGTTTCCAACTAGGCTGTTGTCCGCGACACGTTCTTTAGCACATCACGGAAGCGCCGGGATCGTTTGGAATGCTGTCGATGTGGCCTGTGATGATCCGCCCAAGATGCTCGAGTAACCGCCTGCCGCGGTGTTATTGTAACCACTCACGACGTTGGCGTAGGCGCCGCTGGCTGTGTTGTTCTGGCCGCCGCCAGTGCTTGAATTCAATCCGCTCGCCACACCAAAATAGCCGCCGCTAACGCTAGCCATGTTGCCGCTGGCTATGTTGTAGCTACCACCCCCAATGGATGCATAGTAGCCACTCGCCTTGTTGCCTTGGCCTCCGCTGACACTTGAGCCGCCTCCGCTTGCGGTATTTCCCGCTCCACCGCTCACGCTCGAGTAGATGGTACTGGCATTGTTTTGCGCCCCCCCACTTACTGATGCAAATGTGCCATTGATGACGTTGTAACGCCCTGCCACCAATCCGCCGTAAGAGGAGTAACTGCTTTCGTCACCGCCGACAATGTTGTGCGAACCGGATTTATGGGATTGTGCCCACACACCACCGGCAGCTTCGCAACTCGCCTGATCGGCATGCTGCCCATCGTTACATACCGAAACACCTGTCGCGCGCGGGGCATCGTAGCCAACGATGAGGTTCCCTAGCCCGTTGATGGAGCCCGTGCTGCCTATCCCGTTTACGATTTGCACGTTTACACCGGAAAACTGTATCAGCGGCCCTCGGTCATCCGAGGCAGTGTCCACAGTCAAATAGGGATCAAGTGCCATCACATTGCTGCCGTTCAGGGTTGCCAATTGTGATTGCAGAGTCACGATAACGGCGTTCGCCGTGACGAGGTCGGCTTGTAGCGCCGCCACTGCTGCCTCCAATATGGCTAGTCGACTATCGTTGTCGTCGATAGCTGCTTTCACGGCTGTAAAGTTGGCGTTGACCTCTGCCGCGACCGCCGGCATACCCGCCGCGAATGTATTGGGTACCACCACCGACCCTGCGTTGACCGGGGCGGCAATAGCCACCAGCAGCATGAAGACGTACATCGACAATTTTTTCATTAGTAGCGCTCCCCTTATTGCCAATTCTTTTCGTCCCAGTTCATTTGGTCCCAGACGCCCTCCATGGTGGTTTCAGTCTCCGTCGAACCACCGCTGCCGCCGCTACATGCGGCGGCAGCCCACCCAAGAAGGATTACTAGCAGTATTTTGAGTATGCGTATTTCCATTCGTCTTTCTCGCCGCTGCTGCGGATTCCTATCAATGCTTTCCCGACCTTCGATTGCGTAGTACGCGCCATAGAGCAGCTCCGCTGGCCGGCGTTGCGCACATCGTCCTTGGTCGTGTCCCCATCGGGGGACCGGGACGCCGCCGATATGGGAGCAATAGAGCCTACCGGGTAGGCATGTAGACTAGTCCACCTTGTGCTTGTCCTCAGCGCTCACCGTGCCGGGCTCATATTCATGCGCCTACGCTACGCGCGCAGCGGTGACGGATAGGTTACGGATTAGGGGATATGGGGGACGGTACTGGCAGGGCAGGGGATACGCGGCGAGGGACGACTGGTGCGAACGTCAGCTGGAGTAGCGTCGGGCGAGAGCCTCGGTTTCGGGGGAGCACTCCAGCCCAAGCGATGCGCGCAAGACTTGGCGGCAGCGGGCAAGTACGGACTGCACTTCCGCCGGACGGCCCAAGCCCCAGTAGCTGCGCATGAGGCCTTGGTAGAAGTGCTCGATAAGGGAGTCGACGGCGATGCCGAATTCGTAGCAATCGCGGGCGGCACTGAAATTGTCGCTAGCAAGCAGGGACTCGCCGAGACGCTCGATGGTACGTAGGAAGAGGGCCCGGTATTGCTCACGCGGCGCAATGGCCCAAGCGACGTCGATTTCGTTATGCAGGAATTCGCCTTGATAAATCGACTGCAGTCTTGCGAGGAGTTCTGGGCTAGGCTGGCGCTCCGCTTCAGCGGCCAGAGACTGCAAGGCCGTAGTATCGGTCCAACACAAGGAAGGGTCGAGTGAATAGCGCCCCTCAATTACCGTGATTGCCTGCGTCGGCAGCAGTTTGCGCAATCGGTGCATGGTCGCCTTGAGATTTTGATGCGCAGCATCTGCTTCGGCGTCCGGCCATACAGCATCGCTCAGTTTTGATTCTGGTACCTCCCGTCCACCGAAGGCGACGAGGGCCTTGAGCAGCTCGAGCGGTTTGCGCTGGGCCTTGCGATCGAAGGTCACCACTTCGTCGTTCACGATCAAAGCGAATTGACCTAACGTATTTATGCGCATAGGCCACGGCCAACGGCTATCGCCCTGCGCCGTGTTTGGCGGCATCACCTGAAACTGGCGGATGAGGTTGCGGGTAAAAACGGGCTCGATACCTTTTTCCAAAGCAAAGCTACAGACCCTGGCGACAACGCTCTGACGCCACCAGGCGAACGCGGCATAGCCGAGACGCTTGGCGCGCCCGAACGTCTCCGTCACGATACTCGCGGCCGTCTGCTCGTCGCCATCGACGAGATGATAGAACGCGTCGACCAATGCACATTGAAAGGCCAGGGTCTGGCTGCCGTAGAGTTCGCCGTGTTCGCGGGCCTTGTCCAGGTAGTGTCGTGCGAGACCCATGTCGCCGATGGTGTGGTACGCCTGCGACAGTCCGAAGCAGGTTTCGGCAATCACGAACGGCGCGCCGACGGAATCGGCAATCTCAACGGCTATCTTCTGGTGGTTGAGCGAATGCTCAGGGCGGCCTTTGAGGTGTTCCAGCCACGCCAGCTCGTTGTGGTAGTACGCACGATCCATGTCGCGAGCGTACGGGTGCAACGGATCGAGCCGCAGGAAGTAGCGCTCGGCCTCGCGCAGATCGTTGCGTACCAGCGCGCTGGTGATTCCCTGAACAACCAGGATAAAGGTCCAATGCTGCACACCGGTGCGCTCGACGATGGCAAGGCCGTCTTCGATGGCTTGGTGGCACAGGTCGAAACGACCGTAGATCCAACTGAACCATGCGGCGCACAGTTTGGTGATGATTGCCGCAAGAGGGGTGACGTCTCCACCTTCTAGGATGACTTCCTGTTGCTTCAGAATAGGACCAGACCTGGCCGGTTGCCCGGACCAGTGAAAGAATGCCACTAGGGCAAATGACGCCATGATGCGTTGGGTGGCGTCGATGGGCTGGGCAAGCAACGCCTGGGCCAGGGACAGCCAATGTTCCAGTTGCGGGTCCATCTTTCCGCGCAGGGCGTATATCGCCACCACCTGGGGTGCGATATACGTCTGAAGTTCGGTGTCGCGATCCAGTGCGGCGCGCTCACGCAGGATGTTCATCTTGTCTATCCACTCGTCGAGACGCTCGGTGCGGCTTAACGCATGTACGATCGTCTCTACCGCGCCCGACCAGGCCAGCGCGACACCCCGGTGATCGAATCGATCCTGGTTTACGAAAGCCTCGAACGCGGCCCCGAACAGCTCGTGACTCTTGTCGAAATCGATAGGCATCAACGCTGCCGCCTTCCAGTACAGCAGCCAGGGAATTGCTGCAACGATCGTTTCGGGTATTTCGCCTAGCCATTCCAGGACCCGAAGGTGACGCCCGTGCGCGAGCAGTTGCGGCGCAGCCAGGCAAATGGCGACCGTCAGCGGCTGCCAGGCGGCGGCGGCGATCAACAGTGGAATGGCCGCTTCGTTATCGCCGTTGCTGTTGAGCAGATCGGCTGCCTGCACCCGCCGTCGATTTAGCTCCTCGACGGACAGGTTCGCGGCGGCATGATGCAGAAGGAATTCGCGAAACAGGGGGTGGTAGCGGTAGGTATCGGGCGAGGCGGCGAGACGAACAGTAAAGTAGTTTTTGTCCGCCATATACGACAGCAAGGCAGCCGCGTCGGCGTCGCCGGTCAGCTGCGCGGCAAGATCCGCGGTTACGGTGGGCAGCAGGGCGGTGCGCAGCAAAAATGCACGTTCGCGGGGCGGAAGTTTTTCGAGGATTTCGCCTGCGAAATATCTGAACAGCGTCTGCTCCGTTGCTTGCTCTGGGCTACCAACCATCCCCGCCGTATCGGCGGCCTGTCTGAGCATCAAAACCAGCCCCGCAGCCCATCCCTGCGTCTTTTGCTGTATGTCGGCCACCGCACCGGCGCTGATGCCGTTGGGTGCGAGCGACGTGGCCAGTGCGATCGCGTCGTCTGTGGTCCACTTGAGTTCATCCCACCCCAGGACGGCCACAGTCTGGTTGACCAGCAGGCGGGACATGGCCGGGGGGGGATCGCTACGACTCAGGCACAGGAGATTGACGCCTTCCGGCACCTCGCTGGCCGCCGCCAACAGGAGTTTGAGGAAATCGGGACTCTGGTCGACGTCCTGCAGGTTGTCTAGCACCAGTATTCCCGTCCCCTCGAAGCAACGGTAAGTGTCGCGGAAGAATCCGGCGGCGAAACGCTCCAGGCCAGGCAGCCGATCAGGCGTTAGGTGAGGGAGCGTAAGTCCGCTGGCAGGGTTTTGGTGCTCGACGGCCAGCTTGAGGTAATAAAAGAAGGAAGCGGGGTCGGCATCGCCGCTGTCCAGATTGTACCAAACGGCCGACACCTTCCTGTCTTGCAAATAGTTGGCGGCGAGCACCGTTTTGCCCGACCCGGCTGGCGCCACCATCCAGACGACCGGGTGCGAAAGCAGCCCCTCCAAACGCATCAACAGGCGCTCGCGCTTGACCCAACACAGGGAGCGCGGGGCGGAAAGTTTGGCCAGCTCCTTAATCAACGTTCTGCTCCGGCATCCTGGGAGCCACCCTGATTGTCATTCATCCCAACTGTTGGCGAAGAATCAGAGGAAATCGGGAAGTTGTCAATGATGTCCAACCGGAGTCCGAGGTGAACTGGTAGTCGGTTTCCGGGTAAAATCGCGGCTTGCACCCTACTTAGGTTAAGCCCGGTATGCGGCTGATAATTCTGGACCGAGACGGCGTCATCAATGAAGACTCCGACGAATACATCAAGTCGCCGGAGGAGTTCATCCCCATCCCCGGCAGCCTGGAGGCCATTGCCCGGCTGACCCAGGCGGGCTGGCGGGTGGTGGTCGCCACCAACCAGTCGGGCGTGGCCCGCGGTTACTACGATCTCGCCACCCTGCAGCGCATCCACGACAAGCTGCACCGTCTGCTGGCGGGACTCGGCGGACAGGTGGAGGCCATCTTTTACTGCCCCCACGGTCCCGATGACCAGTGCGATTGCCGCAAACCCAGACCCGGGTTGTTCCATGACATAGAATCCCGCTTGCAGGTTGTCCTGCACGGCGTTCCGGCGGTAGGGGATTCGCTGCGCGACCTGGAGGCAGCTATCGCCGTCGGTGCCGCACCGATCCTGGTGCGCACCGGCAAGGGAGAGCGTACCCTGGCCAAGGGCAAGGGCCTGGACGGCATCCCCGTATTCGCCGATCTGGCCGCCGTCGTCGACTCCCTACTTTCCTGAGGCCCTATGCTCTTATTGCGCTCCCTGCTGTTTTATTTCGGTACTCTTTTGGCCCTGGTGATCTATGCGCCGTTCATCCTCGGTGCGATCGTGCTGCCCCTGCGGCCGCGCTTTTACGTGGTTACCCAATGGACCCGCTTCACCCTGTGGTGGCTGGAAGTCACCTGCAACCTCAAATACCGCGTCGAAGGACGGGAAAACATTCCGCCGGGCCCGGCCATCATCCTGGCCAAGCACCAGTCAGCCTGGGAAACCCTGGTGTTCCAGCGCATCTTCCCGCCCCAGACCTGGGTGCTCAAGCGCTCGCTGCTGCTCATTCCCATCGGCGGCTGGGGTCTGGCGGTGCTGCGCGCCGTCGCCATCGACCGCACGGCCGGGCGCAAGGCCTTGCAGCAGGTGGTGGAGCAGGGTACCGATCGCCTCAAGCGGGGACTGTGGATCGTGATCTTCCCGGAAGGGACGCGCATGGCGCCGGGCGTTCACGGCAAATACAACATCGGCGGCGCCATGCTGGCCAAGAAGAGCGGCTACCCGGTGGTGCCCGTGGCCCACAACGCCGGCGAATTCTGGCGCCGCAACAGCATCATCAAGCATCCCGGGGTGATCAGCGTGGTGATCGGGCCGACCATCGACCCGCAGGGCAAGGACACCGGGGAGATAAACACCCTGGTCGAGTCCTGGATTGAAGACACCATGCCCCGCATCACCACGCTTCCCCACTGACCGGCCGGGGTATCGAGTCGCGCCATCAGTCCGTGATATAGTGTCATAACTCAATTTTTAAGCGCGGCGCTTCAGCCGCACACTCCAACCCGACCGTGGGCAACGGGGCGATTACAGTCCCGGGAGCAGGTTTTGTTTTTCAAACTTCAGGAAGCACTGTTATGCACAACCATCGCACTACCATTACCCAGTTCATCATCGAGGAACAGCGCCACATCCCCGGCGCCACCGGCGACTTCACCTCGCTGCTCAACGACGTGGTCACCGCCTGCAAGGTGATCTCCAATCTGGTCAACCACGGCGCCCTGGTCGGCGTGCTGGGTGCCGCCGGTTCGGAAAACGTCCAGGGCGAAGACCAGAAGAAGATGGACGTGATCTCCAATGAGGTGTTCCTCAAGTCCAATGAGTGGGCCGGTCACCTGGCCGCCATGGCCTCCGAGGAGATGGAGGAGGTCTACCAGATCCCCAGCCAGTATCCGCGCGGCAAGTACCTGATGACCTTCGACCCGCTGGACGGCTCCTCCAACATCGACGTCAACGTCTCCGTCGGCACCATCTTTTCCATCCTGCGCTGCAAGGGCAACTGCGTGAATCCCAGTGCCGAAGACTTCCTGCAGCGCGGCACCGAGCAGGTATGCGCCGGTTATGCCCTGTACGGCCCGTCGACCATGATGGTGCTGACCACCGGCCGCGGCGTAAATGGCTTTACCCTGGACCAGAATATCGGTGAGTTTGTGCTTACTCACCCCAACATGACCATTCCCGCTGACACTCGCGAATTCGCCATCAACGCCTCCAACATGCGTTTCTGGGAAGCCCCGGTGAAGCGTTACGTGGATGAGTGCCTGGCCGGCAAGGAAGGCCCGCGCGGCAGCGACTTCAACATGCGCTGGATCGCCTCCATGGTGGCCGAAGTGCACCGCATCCTGACCCGTGGCGGCGTGTTCATGTACCCGCTGGACAGCAAGATGAAGGCCAAGGGCATCGAGGGCAAACTGCGCCTGATGTACGAAGCCAACCCCATGGGCTTCATCGTCGAGCAGGCCGGCGGCGCCGCCATCACCGGCCAGCACCGCATCCTCGACATCCAGCCCAGCAACCTGCACCAGCGCGTGCCGGTGATCCTGGGCTCGAAGAACGAGGTTGAGCTTATCGCCAAGTATCACCAGGAATAAGCTCGGCCCGATCCGGCCCAGGGCCGGACGCAAAAAAGGGGAAGGTGGCAACACCTTCCCCTTTTTTATTGCCCGGCAGGAGCGGGTTTACACGTCCAGATTGCTCACATAGAGGGCATTGGACTCGATGAAGTCACGGCGCGGCTCGACGTTGTCGCCCATCAGGGTGGAAAACACCTCATCGGCGGCAATGGCGTCCTCGATACGCACCTGCAACAGGCGACGGCTTTCCTGGTTGAGGGTGGTTTCCCACAGTTGCTCCGGATTCATTTCGCCCAAACCCTTGTAGCGCTGTATGGTCTGGCCGCGGCGGGCATCGTCCAGCAGCCATTCCAGTGCCTGGCGGAAGCTGGATACCTCGGTGCGGCGCTCGCCGCGCTGCACAAAGGCGCCTTCGCCGATCAAACCCTGCAACTCGGCGGCCAACCTGGCGATGGCCTGGTATTCCGGCGTGGATACAAAATCGCCGGTGTAGAGGTAGTCGCTGGATACGCCGTGGCGCCACTCCGTCAGCTGGGCCGTCTCCACGGCGCCGTCCGGCGCATATTCCATGTGCAGCTCGTAGCGGCGCTCGCCGGCGTCATCGCCGTTGAGACGCGCCACCAGCTCTTCAAACCACGGTGTGGTCTTGCCGGCATCGCGGAATTCCTGCTCCGCCAGCGGTTGCATGCTGATCATCTTTTCCAGAATGCGGCCGTTATAGCGCCGACCCAGACGCTGGATGCCGCCCATGACCGTCTGATACTGCCGTGCCAGGGCCTCCAGGGCCACGCCGGTCAGCGGCGGCGCATCGGGATCAATAAAAAGGTTAGAACTATCAATGGCTTGCTGCAACAGATTGGCGTTCAGCTCCTGCTCGTCCTTGACGTAACGCTCCTGCTTGCCCTTCTTCACCTTGAACAGCGGCGGCTGGGCGATATAGATGTGGCCACGCTCGATAAGCTCCGGCATCTGACGGTAGAAGAAGGTCAGCAGCAGGGTGCGGATGTGCGATCCGTCCACGTCGGCGTCGGTCATGATGATGATGCGGTGGTAGCGCAGCTTGTCCGGATTGAATTCGTCGCGGCCGATGCCGCAACCCAGGGCGGTGATCAGGGTACCCACTTCCGCGGAGGACAGCATCTTGTCGAAACGGGCCTTTTCCACATTCAGGATCTTGCCCTTGAGCGGCAATATGGCCTGGGTGCGGCGGTCGCGACCCTGCTTGGCGGAACCGCCGGCGGAATCACCCTCGACCAGGAACAGTTCGGACAGCGCGGGATCCTTTTCCTGGCAGTCGGCCAGCTTGCCGGGCAGGCCGGCAACGTCCAGCGCACCCTTGCGGCGAGTCATTTCGCGCGCCTTGCGGGCAGCCTCGCGGGCGCGCGCGGCGTCCACCACCTTGCCGGCAACGATCTTGGCGTCGGCGGGGTTTTCCCACAGGTATTCCTGGAACTTCTCCGCCATCAGGGATTCCACGGCCGTCTTCACTTCAGAGGACACCAGCTTCTCCTTGGTCTGGGAGGAGAACTTGGGATCGCGTACCTTGATGGAAAGAACAGCGGTCAGGCCTTCGCGGGCATCGTCACCGCTGGTGGCCACCTTGGCCTTCTTGGCCAGCCCTTCCTGCTCGATGTACTGGTTGAGCATGCGGGTCAGGGCGCTGCGCAGGCCGGCCAGGTGGGTACCGCCGTCACGCTGGGGGATATTGTTGGTGAAGCAGTAGATATTTTCCTGGTAGGAATCGTTCCACTGCATGGCCACTTCAACGCCGACACCGTCGCGCTCGCCACTGAAATAGAAAACCGTATTGTGCAGGGGCGTCTTGTTGCGGTTAAGGTGCTCGACGAAGGCACGGATGCCGCCCTGGTATTCGAAGGTATCTTCCTTGGCGCTCACTTCGTCCACCAGGTGGATGCGCACGCCGGAATTGAGGAAGGACAGTTCGCGCAGACGCTTGGCCAGGATGTCGTAGTGAAATTCCGTCTGGGTGAAGATGGTGGGGGACGGTTTGAAGCGCACCTCCGTACCGGTTCCGGTAGTCTCACCGACCACGGCCAGCGGCGCGACCGGATCGCCCAGGCGGTATTCCTGCTGGTGCAGCTTGCCGTCACGGCGGATGGTCAGCTTGAGGGTTTCCGACAGGGCATTGACCACGGACACGCCCACCCCATGCAGGCCGCCCGACACCTTGTATGAGTTGTCGTCGAACTTACCGCCGGCGTGAAGAATGGTCATGATGACCTGGGCGGCGGAGCAACCTTCCTCCGGGTGTATGTCGACCGGGATGCCGCGGCCGTCGTCCCGCACCGTCACCGACGAATCGCTGTGAATGATGACATCGATTTGGGTGCAATATCCGGCCAGCGCTTCGTCGATGGAGTTGTCGACCACCTCGAACACCATGTGATGCAGGCCGGTGCCATCATCGGTATCGCCGATATACATACCGGGGCGCTTGCGGACGGCATCGAGCCCCTTCAGCACCTTGATATTGGAGGAATCGTAAGTTTTCTCGCTCATGCATCAACTCCCTTGTGTGGGCGGCATTATACCACTTCCGCCACGGCACCATGTTCCACGTGGAACACCGCCACGTTGTCCCATGGCGATGTATCGACCAAATCCCGATCTGCCGCGGTGATAAAACATTGGGCGTCACTTTCGGCGACGATTTTCAGCAGCACGCGACGTTTGTCGACATCCAGTTCCGCCGGGAGGTCGTCCAGCAACAGGGTGCAGCGCCGACCCTTGGCCGTCTGGAGATGCTGCATTTGCGCTATGCGCAAGGCACATACAACCAGCTTCTGCTGACCCCGGGACAGTGTTTCGGCGGCATCCAGCATCGACGAAAGCAATAGCCTGAAATCGCCGCGGTGCGGACCGGAGAGGGTATAGCCCAGAGCCTGCTCCGAGGCGCGATTTTTTTCCAGCGCCTCCAGCAGCGTGAGGTCTTTCGGCCAGCCCCGCCGGGTGACGAAACGGGGCGGCACATCGTCCAGCAGGGTGGCGTAGATGGCCTCGAACAGCGGGGTGATCCGCTCTATATATATAGTGCGCAGCTGCGCGATCGCCTCGCCGCACTCCGCCAGGCCACGTTCCCAGTGTTCCAGCTCAGCGAAACGGGCACCGCTGCGCAGGGCAGCATTGCGCTGGTCCAGAAAGCGCCGGTAGCGCTTGGATAGATCCAGAAAACCGTGTTCCACGTGGAACAATCCCCAGTCCATGTAAGCGCGACGTTCCTTGGGTTCACCGGTCAGCAAGCTGTGCGATTCAGGGGTAATCAACTGCAACGGAAGAATTTCTGCCAGTCGGGAGGCCGAGTCGACCCTCTCGCCATCAACTCGAATCTGGGTGATATCGGCGGCTGTCTTCTGCACGCCGACGGCATGTTCAACACCGGCCATATCGATGCGGCCGAACACCGTCGCCGAGGCAACACCGTGCTGTATGAGCTTGCGGGCCTGAAGCGTGCGGAAGGAACGGGCCATACCCAGGAGGTGAACGGCTTCCAGCACAGTCGTCTTGCCGCTGCCATTCGCTCCGGTCAGCAGATTGAGGGTAGGGGAGGGATCAATGGAAATAGAGGTCAGATTGCGCAGCCCGCTGACCTCCAGATGGTTCAACGCCATGAGGCTACTTTCATGGCCTGGGCACGTTAAAGCCGCATGGGCATAACCACATACCGCGACGCCTTGTCTCCGACGCCGTGTATGAGGCAGCTGCTGTTGGCGTCGGTCATGCTCAGCACAACCTGGTCCTGTTTGACCACATTGAGCGCATCCAGAACATAGGAGACGTTGAATCCTATCTCGAACTCTGCGCCGTCATATTCGACTTCGACTTCTTCTTCAGCCTCTTCCTGCTCCGGATTGTTCACGGTTGCCTTCAGCAGATTTTGTTCGAACTGCAGGCGGATCCCGCGATACTTTTCGTTGGAGAGGATGGAAGTCCGCTGCAGTGCCTGGCGCAGCAAATTCCGATCGGCAGTGACCTTGCGTTCGCCGGCCTTCGGAACCACACGGTCGTAATCCGGGAAGCGTCCGTCTACCAGTTTGGACGTCATAACAATGTCGCCAAGGGCTACACGGATATGGTTGCTGCTCACAACCAATTCGCACGACGCCTCCCCGTCACCCAAGAGGCGGCTCAGTTCGAGCACACCCTTGCGGGGGATAATGACCTGCCGTTCTTCCGCGGCGACATCGGGGCAATCGACTTCGCTGATGGCGAGGCGGTGGCCGTCGGTGGCTACGGTGCGCAGCTGGCCGCCCTTCATTTCCAGTAACATACCGTTGAGGTAATAACGAACGTCCTGGTTGGCCATGCAGAAGTGAGTCTGTTCCAGCAGGCCCTTCAGGACATCCTGTGCGAGGGTCAGGCGAAATGCACCGGTTACACCTTCGGTGGCGGGGTACTCCGTTGCCGGCAGGCTGCTGAGTGAGAACCGGCTCTTGCCGGAACGGATCAGGACCTTATCTCCGTCGACGCTGACTTCAATATTTGCCTGGTCCGGCAGGGCGCGGCAGATATCGCTGAACTTTCTGGCCGGGACCGTGATTTCACCATCGACGCTGTTTTCCACCGTGGCGGTGGCCGTCAGCTCCACCTCGAGATCGGTGCCGGTCAAGGTCAGCTTCCCTTTGTCCACCTGGATCAACACATTGGCCAGGATGGGCAGCGTTTGCCGCTTTTCGACGACTCCACCGACAACCTGTAAAGGTTTGAGCAATGCCTCGCGTGAAATGGTGAATTTCATGTCCTATGCCCCGTCGCTAATTATTCATTATTTATATATGTAAACCTGTTGTAACAACTACTATAGAGCCAGAAACCTGTGTATAACAACAAAAACACGATTATTATCAATTCGTTACAATCGAGCAAACCCTGTATTTCCGCGGTGGGCAAGCCTGTATTAGCTGTGGACAAAACCGCTTGTTATCCACAGCGAAAATTTCTTCAGACTTATCCACAGCCTGCCCACATCAAGTGGACAGGGTTCTCAACAGGTTTGCATAGTCCTCCGCAATGCGCGGTTCAGTTTCCTTCAGTTCCTGTATCTTGCGGCAGGCATGAATGACCGTCGTATGGTCCCGGCCCCCGAAGGCATCGCCTATCTCCGGCAGGCTGTGACTGGTCAGTTCCTTGGCCAGAGACATGGCCAGCTGACGGGGCCGCGCCACGGAACGGCTGCGGCGCTTGGACAACAGGTCTGCCACGCGGATTTTATAATACTCCGCCACGGTCTTCTGTATGTTTTCTATGGTGACCAGCTTTTCCTGCAGCGCCAGCAGGTCGCTCAAGGCTTCCTTGGCAAAATCCAGGGTAATGGGTCGCGCCGTGAAGTGGGCGTTGGCGATGACGCGGCGCAACGCGCCTTCCAGCTCACGGATATTGGAGCGGATCCGCTTGGCGATGAAGAAGGCCACTTCCGGGGGCAGCGCCGCGCCGGCCTGTTGGGCCTTGCTCATCAGGATCGCGACACGGGTCTCCAGCTCCGGCGGTTCGATGGCCACCGTGAGGCCCCAGCCGAAGCGGGACTTCAGCCGCTCCTCCAGGCCGTCCACTTCCTTGGGGTAGCGATCGCAGGTGAGGATGACCTGTTGCTGCCCTTCCAGCAGGGCGTTGAAGGTGTGGAAGAACTCCTCCTGGGAGCGCTCCTTGCCGGCGAAAAACTGGATGTCGTCGATGAGCAGGGCGTCGACAGAACGGTAGTGGCGCTTGAATTCGTTGATGGCATTGTGTTGCAGCGCCTTGACCATGTCAGCGACGAAACGCTCGGAGTGGAGATAGACCACATTGGCGCCGGGCCGCTGCTGCAGAATCATGTTGCCGATGGCGTGCATCAGGTGGGTCTTGCCCAGACCGACGCCACCGTACAAAAACAGGGGGTTGTAGGCCTGGCCCGGGTTGCCGGCCACCTGCACCGAGGCGGCGCGGGCGAGCTGGTTGGACTTGCCCTCGACAAAGTTCTCGAAGGTGAAATTGCTGTTCAGGTTGTTGCGCCGGGCGGCGCCGGTGACGCGCGCCGGCGCTTCGTTCACGCCGCCGGCAGGGGCGGCGGGCCGCGCGGTCGCGATCGGCGCGGCCTCCGCCGGCTTCTTGCGGCTGCCTATTTCCAGCACCAGGCGCAGCCCGGCGTTGCCGCTGATCTGGCGGGCGAAGGTGATGATTTGCTCACCATAGCGGTCCTTGACCCAGTCCAGCACGAAGCGGTTCGGCGCCAGCAGGCGCAGCGCGTCAGTCTCCCGCTCCGCGTGCAGCGGACGGATCCAGGTGTTGAACTGTTGTGCCGGCAGCTCGTCTTCGAGACGATCGAGACATTGCTGCCAAAGGGGTTCAGCCACGAAAAGCTCACTTGATCCAGGCGCGAAGGAGGGGGGAAGTCTATACCCGAACGGCAAAGTTATCCACACCCTCCCCTGTCCCGCGGGGCAGCGTCGTTATTGACAACAGAGGTGGATTCGCAGTATTTTGCGCCTCTTTTTTCCGTGGCCCGAAACCGGGCCGCGCAGATCACTGAAACCGGACGAGTATTATCATGAAAAGAACCTTTCAACCCAGCGTGCTGAAGCAGAAGCGCACCCATGGTTTCCGTGCGCGTATGGCGACCAAGAATGGCCGCAAGATCCTCAAGGCCCGTCGCGCCAAGGGTCGTGCCCGCCTGACTGTCTGACCGCATCCGCGTCTTGCACGGCGCGTATGGTTTTCCGCGCGACCGCCGGCTGCTCCGGCCGGCGGAGTTCCAGCGGATCTTCAAGGGGGCGGACTGGCGCGTATCCAGCGCCGTCTTCACCCTCCTGGCAGTGGCGAATTCGCTCGATCACCCCCGCCTGGGTGTGGCACTGAGCAAGCGCCAGGTGAGGCGCGCCGTGGGGCGCAACCGCATCCGGCGTCAGCTGCGCGAAAGCTTCCGTTTGCACCAACACCGCCTGGGCGGTGTCGACATCGTAGTTCTGGGCCGCGCCGGCATCGACCGTGTCCCCACACAGGAATTGCGCGCCGCCATAGACAGGAGCTGGGAAGAGCTGGCAAAGCGATGCAAAAAATCCTGATCCTGCTCATAGGCGCCTACCGCTACCTCATCAGCCCGTTTCTGGGCAACAATTGCCGTTTCCATCCGACATGTTCCTGTTACGCCCATCAGGCCATCGAGCGTCACGGCGCCTGGCGCGGCGGCTGGATGACCCTGCGCCGTCTGGGCCGCTGTCATCCCTGGCATGAAGGTGGATACGATCCGGTTCCCGAAGAGAAAGACTAAAGACCCATGGACTTCCAACGCCTGCTGCTCGTAATCGCGCTCTCATTCGTCCTGCTGATGCTCTATCAGGCCTGGCAGAAGGACTACGGTCCGCAGCCGCCGGCGCAGATTGCCGCCAGCCAGGCGCCGGGCGCCGCTGCATCCGTCAATGACCTGCCGTCGACCGCGACGCGCGCCGGCGCCACGCCGGAGATGCGCGAAGGTCTGGCCAGTGCCAGGCGGCTGCATGTCTACACCGATGTGTACGCCGTGGAAATCGACACCCAGGGCGGCGACCTGCGCCGTGCCGACCTGATCCGCTACCCGGTGTCCATCGACAAGAAGGATGAGCCCACCCGTCTGCTGGACGACAGCGGCAGCCTGCTGTTCATCGCCCAGTCGGGCCTGCGCCCGGGCAGCGGCACCGAAGCCGCCCAGGTTCCCGACCACTACGCCGTGTACCAGGCCGAGCAGGACGAATACCGCCTCGCCGACGGGCAGGATCAGTTGCAGGTGCGCCTGCAATGGCGCGACGAAAGCGGCATCCAGGTGGACAAGGTGTATACCTTCCATCGCGGCAGCTACGTGGTCGACATGGACTACACCGTGCGCAACCAGTCGGCCCAGCCCTGGGCCGCCCATGCTTACTACCAGTTGCAGCGCCAGCGTCCCACCGAGAGCAAGAGCGCCTTCGGCATCTACACCTATACCGGCGGTGTGATTCACGGCCAGGAAGTGAAGTACGAGAAGATCGACTTCGATGCCATGGACAAGAGCGCGCTGAACCGTCCGCTCACCGGCGGCTGGGCCGCCATGATTCAGCATTACTTCGTCGGCGCCTGGATTCCGCCGCAGGACGCCAGCCACGATTATTACAGCCGCGCCCTGGGCGACAACCGCTATCTGCTGGGCATGATCGGCGACGGCAAGGCTGTGGCGCCCGGCGCCGAGGCGACCTTCAAGGCGCGCCTGTATGCCGGCCCCAAGAAGCAGGATCAGCTGGGCAACGTGGCCGACGGCCTGGCCCTGACCGTCGATTACGGCAAGCTCACCTTCATCGCCGATCCCATCTTCTGGCTGCTCAAGCAGATCCACAAGCTGGTCGGCAACTGGGGCTGGTCGATCATTCTGCTCACCATCCTGATCAAGCTGGCGTTCTACAAGCTGTCTGCCACCAGCTATCGTTCCATGGCCAATATGCGCAAGCTGACGCCGCGCCTGCAGGCGCTGAAGGAACGCTACGGCGACGACCGGCAGAAGATGAACGAAGCCATGATGAAGATGTACAAGGAAGAGAAGATCAATCCGCTGGGCGGCTGTCTTCCCATCCTGGTGCAGATTCCGGTATTCATCGCCCTGTACTGGGTACTGCTGGAAAGCGTCGAACTGCGCCAGGCACCGTGGATCCTGTGGATCAACGATCTGTCTACCATGGATCCGTATTACGTGCTGCCGATCCTGATGGGTATCAGCATGCTGGCGCAGCATCGTCTCAACCCCACGCCGATGGACCCGATCCAGGCCAAGGTGATGATGGCCCTGCCCATTGTGTTCACGGTGTTCTTCGCCTTCTTCCCCGCGGGCCTGGTGCTGTACTGGGTGGTCAACAACGTCCTCTCGGTCACCCAGCAGTGGTTCATTACCCGCTACGTGGTGAAGGCCTGACCCGGGTGGGGGCATGAGAGCGCGAGATCGTGAGCGGCAAGGAATCTATCTCACGCCCTGACGCACTTTCGCCCGCCCGCACCGAAGACACCATCGCCGCCGTCGCCACGCCGTCCGGGCGCGGCGGCGTCGGCATTGTGCGCATCTCCGGCCCCGCCGCCGCCGCCATCGCCGAGGGCATGCTCGGCCGGTGTCCACCGCCGCGGCGTGCCGATTACCTGCCGTTCCGCAGTATCGACGGTTCGGTGCTCGATTTGGGCATCGCCCTGTTCTTTGCCGCTCCCCATTCCTTCACCGGCGAGGACGTGCTCGAATTGCAGGGCCACGGCGGTCCGGTGGTGATGGACCTGCTGCTGGAAACAGCCCTGCAACTGGGCGCGCGCAATGCCCTGCCGGGCGAATTCTCTCAACGCGCCTTTCTCAACGACAAACTGGATCTGGCCCAGGCCGAGGCCATTGCCGATCTCATCGACAGCAGCTCGGAGCAGGCGGCGCGCAGCGCGCTGCGTTCCCTGCAAGGCGAGTTTTCCCACCGCGTGCAGTCCCTGACCGAGGCGTTGATCCAGCTGCGCCTCTACGTGGAGGCGGCCATCGATTTTCCGGAAGAGGAGGTGGACTTTCTCGCCGACGGCGTCGTCAGCGCGCGGCTCCACGCCCTGGCCGAACAGTTGTGTGCCGTGCAGGAAGCCGCCCGCCAGGGCAGCCTGTTGCGCGAGGGCATGAACGTGGTGCTGGCCGGTCTGCCCAATGCGGGCAAGTCCAGCCTGCTCAACGCCCTGGCCGGTCGCGACAGCGCCATCGTCACCGACATTCCGGGCACCACCCGCGACGTGCTGCGCGAACAGATCAGCATCGACGGCATGCCGCTGCACATCATCGATACCGCCGGCCTGCGCGACAGTGGCGACGCCATCGAGCAGGAAGGGGTGCGCCGCGCCTGGGCGGAGATCGAGCGCGCCGACGGCGTGCTGCTGCTGGTCGATGATCATGCCGGGTTGGGTGCGGCCGAGCAGGCGATTCTGGCCCGGCTGCCACAGCGGCTGCCGGTCACCTTCATCCACAACAAGATTGATCTCAGCGGCCGTGCGCCCGCGCTGGCACATGAAGGCGATGAGATTCACGTTTATCTGTCCGCCCGGCACGGCACGGGGCTGGACCTGTTGCGGCAGCATCTCAAGCAACGCATGGGCTATACGGGGGCCGGAACAGGTGCCTTCAGCGCGCGCCGCCGCCATCTGGACGCCCTGGCGCGCGCCGCCGCCCATCTCGAGGCCGGCACCGCACAACTGGAGCAATATCATGCTGGTGAACTACTGGCGGAAGAGCTGCATCTGGCGCAGCAGGCCCTGGGCGAAATCACCGGCACCTTCACCTCCGACGATCTGCTGGGGCGTATTTTCACCAGCTTCTGTATAGGCAAATAACCCTCCTGTGCCCCTGTTTCCCGTCTGCTAGGGTAAAAACTGAAGCAAGCGGTGGTGCGGGGGTGAGCCCGAATGGAACAGGAAACAGGGATACTCGGCCGATACGGTATGTACCTCCGTATTGGCGTTCTCTGGCTCATGCTCACCGCCATACTGTGCGCGGCGATCATCGCCTTCGATCTCGCCCGGACCCAGGCCCGCTTCCAGGAGCAGGGCAACGATCTGTTCGATTACGTCAGCAACCGCATCGAGACCAGCACCACGGTGCTGGACGGCTTCACCGCGTTGCTTGCCAGCAGCGACGATCCCCGGCATGAAAAGGATCGCGTCACGTTTTATGTCGAGCAGATGCTGCGGCGCTATCCGTACATCTACATGATAGAAATCGCGGTGCAGGTGCCGCGTCGTGAGCTGGAGCGGTTCACCGCCGAACAGCGCCAGGCCGGCCTGGCCGATTTCAGCATCAAGGCCTTCGATTTCGTATCGCGCCGCACCTGGGTGCCGCTGAGTGAACAGCCGTATTACTACCCTGTGGTGTTCCTGCGGCCGCAGCTGCCGGAGTCGCAGGAAATACTGGGGCTGGATATCGGCTCCAATGAATTTTTCCGCCGTGCCCTCGCCGCCTCCGAGCGTATGCGCAAGCCGGTGGCGTCGCATCCGTTCGTACTCATCGAGGGTGAGCGCGCCTACATGATGCACAGCGCCGTGCTGCATACCAACGGCACCACCGGCATGCGTTACGGCCTGCTGGTGATCAAGGCCGCAAGCCTGCTGCCGGCGGATGTGCGCCGCGCCGGCCGCAGCCTGCGCCTGCATCACGCCGAGTTCGCGCCGGACGACCCGCGGGGCCTGCTGGCGGAAAGAACGGGACAGCCTGCCGGAGTGGTGGAAACCTGGTTGTTTCCCCGCCTGACCTACTCCCGCACGCTGACCGATCCGGGGCAACCCTTCGTGCTGCAAATGGAGCAGCAGCTGGAGTGGTCGGATCTGAACCGTCCCCTGCTCGGCCTCGCACTCCTGGGTTCGGCACTGTCGTTCATGTTGCTGCTGTTTTATGCCCGCGTACACCACCGCCATGAGTTGCAGCGGCTGGTGGAGGCCGATCGCCTGTTTCAGCTGGCCAACTACGACAGCCTCACCGGGCTGCCCAATCGCAATCTGTTGCAGGACCGTCTGCATCACGCCCAGCAACGGGCCTACCGCCAGGAGATGACCCTGGCGGTGCTGTTCATCGACCTCGACAAATTCAAGATGATTAACGACACCTTCGGTCATGAAGGGGGCGATGCCATGTTGTGCATGGCGGCGCAGCGCCTGCGCGAATGCATGCGTGAAAGCGACACCCTGGCGCGCCTGGGCGGGGACGAATTCGTGGCGGTATTGGAAGACTGCAAGGAGGAGGAACCGGCACGGGTGGCGCGCAAGATCGAAGAGGCCTTCACCCGTCCCTTCCATTTGCAGGACAGCGAGGTGTATGTCCAGGCCAGTGTCGGCATCGCGACCTATCCGGGCAACGGCACGGATATCCGCCAGTTGCTGCGCTATGCCGATGACGAAATGTACGCGCGCAAGCTGCGCCAACGCAGCGCGGGATAGCGGCTAGGGCCGTGGTGTCTTTGAGCGCCGCGGGCGAAACCGTGCCACGGCGGCATGCAGCCGCGGCAGCAGCGCCGGTGCGGCGGTCCCGTAGCGCAATCCGATATAGAGTGCCGTGATTTCGTCGATGGCCGGTGCCAGGTCGGGCCGTGCCGCCGCCGCGCGGCGGGCGAAGTTCCACGGACCTTCCTGCGGCGCGCGGCCCAGGCCGACCCGCTCCAGGCGGCGGCAGTAGCGCTGGTAGGCCCGCACCACCCGGTCCGGACGGCCCCGTGCCCGCAGCCCCAGCTGAATTGCCACGCCCGCCAGCACCAGGGCGATGGCGCCGGCCATGATGGCCACGGCCCCCTGCCAGCCGAAGCGGTCCAGCCCGAGCTTGCGCAGCAGTTCCTGCTGCCGCTGATCGTTGTATCCCAGCACCCACTGGTTCCAGGCGTTGTTCACGGCATCCCAGCCGTAGCGCAGCCGGGCCATGGTGCGCGCCAGCCAGGCGACGTTGATGTCGAGCAGGGGAGCCGCCGTGGAGCGGAAGCGCGCGATGTCGGTATCCGCGGCGACCCGTTCCGCCGGGATGACCGCCGTGGGATCCACCCGGACCCAGCCCTGATCCTGCAGCCACACCTCCGCCCAGGCATGGGCGCTGGACTGGCGCACGATGAGGTAGTCGGCCAGCGGATTGCTTTCCCCGCCCTGGTAGCCGGTGACCACCCGCGCCGGCACGCCGGCGCCGCGCATCAGGGTGACGAAGGCCGCGGCATAGTGTTCGCAGAAGCCGCGCCGGCTGTCGAACAGGAACTGGTCGATGGCATCGTCGCCCAGCGGCGGCGGCTGCCGCGTGTACCAGAACGGCTGCTCGCGGAACAGGGCTAGCGCGGTGCGGACTATGTCCGCCGGCGCCAGGGCGGACCATTGCCGGGCCAGGTCACGGGTGCGCGGGTTGCTTGCCGGCGGCAGTTGTAGCCCGAGCCGCCGCTGATCCTCGCCCAGGGGTCCGGTGCGGTAAGCCGTGTGCGCGGACAGCTCGAAACGCTGGCGGGTGGTGGCCTTGCGCCGCAGCAAGAGCTGGAAGTCGGCGGTGAGCAGGGCCTTGGCAGGTACCGTGGCCGGCAGGTCCAGCGCGAAGAGCCAGGCCTCGTCGTGCGGCTCCAGGGTCAGTGCGTAACGTACGGGTTCGGCGAGGGCCTCATGTTCGGCCGGTTTTCTGAACCAGGGCGGTGGGTCGCGCCGGATGGGGTCCCAGCGCCGCCCGTCGGTGGTCCACAGCACCGGGCCACGCCAGTACAGCTGGCTCGCCGGCGGCACCGGGCCGTCGAACTGCACCCGGAACGCCACGGCCTGGGAGTCGGACAGGTCGGTGATGTTGCCCAGGGTCATGTGATCGGAGATGCCGGTGCTGGCGGTGGAGGGACTTTTGGGCATGCCCCACAGCGGCCCGGGCAGGCGCGGGAAAAGCACGAACAGCAGCACCATGATGGGCAGTGACTGTGCCAGCAGCATGCCGGCGCGGCGCAGATAGAAACGGCTGTTCGCCGTCGTCCCGGCAGGGTGGTTGAGCGCCATGAGCGCCGTCGTGAGCAACAACACGGTGAGCAGCAGATAGGTGCCCACGAAGATGGATTGATCGACCAGAAAGCCGCCTGCCACCAGGAAGTAACCCAGGAACACCACCAGCATCGCATCGCGCAGGGTGCGCAGTTCCAGCAGCTTGAGGCACAACATCACGCTGAGCAGGGCGAGGCCGGCGTCGGGGCCGAACAGGGTGCGGTAGCCGAGCAGCACCGCGCCCACGCCGCCGGCCGTCAGCAGCAGGCGCAGTGCGCGGCCGGGCAGGGGCCAGCCGCGCAGGTCGATGGCCAGGCGCCAGCCCAGCAGCGCCACACAATAGGGACTGAACCACGGCGGCAGGCGCAACAGCTGCGGCAGCAGCACCGCCGCCAGCGCCCCCAACAACCAGAGACGGCCGTGACGGGGGGTCATGGTTTCTCCCCGAACAGGGCCAGGGCCTCCAGGCAGAGACGACGCTGGGCCGGGCCGAAGCCCGGGGCGATGATCCGATCCGGCAGCCGCAGGCCATAGGCCAGGCCGGCGGCATCGGCCTCCAGCACCCAGCGGCACAGACGCGACAGGCGCGTCTCCGCCGGCAGCCCCGCCAGCAGCTCCCAGGCCAGCCACAGATCCTGCGCCTGCTCGCCGGCAAACAGCTTGGTGTGCATGCCCTGCTCCCGCGCCACCGCCTTCCAGTGCACATGGCCCAGGGAGTCGCCCGCGTGATAGGGCCGCAGGGCGGCGAAGTCGTCGTGGCCCTGGCCCCGATCGCCGCCGCTGCCCCCGGTACCGGGCTGGGCCGGCGGCAGGCCCCGCTGCGGCGCCGGTGCCGGGTAGACCAGGCAGTCCATGGCCAGTTCGAGGGGGGACCAGGCGCGGAACAGGCCGAGGGGGAAACGGGTTGCCAGGGTGAAGCGGCCGGCCCGGAGGCGGCCCCGGCGCGGCGCGGGACGCAAGAGCTCCACCCAGCGCAGCCCCGGCGTCAGGTCGTGCACGGTTTCCGCGCCGTCCGGCGTGGCCAGGGCCACGGCCGGGCGCACCTCGTCGGTGTCGTTGCGCAGGCCGACGACGAAGCGCGCCTGTTCGCCGGCGAACACGGCCTGGCAGCGCCCGGCCTCCACGTGCAGGCCCAGCAGATTGCGCCAGGTGTGCAGTATGGACACCACGCCCAGCCCGGCGAGGAGGAACACCAGGGCGTAGGCCAGGGCATTGTCGTAATTGATGGCGCCGAGCAGGATGGCGATGAGCACGCCGCCCAGCAGCAGCCCCTGCCGGGTCGGCAGGATATAGACCCGGCGGCGATCCAGCCGCACCGGCCCGGTCTCCGGTCCGGTGCCGCGCAGGAAGCGGGCGAGGCTGAAGCGTTGGCGCAGGGTGAGCGGTGTGTCCACGGTACTGGACCTCCGGCAGCCTAGGGTACGGCCACCTCGTCGAACCAGGCCGCCAGGGCCGCGCTGTTGCGCGCGCCGTCCGCCTGCACCTGTTGCAGGCGATGTCCCACCACTTGGGGCAGCACCGCCTGCACGTCTTCGGGCAGGGCGTAATCGCGTCCGGCCAGCAGGGCCCAGGCGCGGGCTCCGGCGAGGAGGGCGAGGCCGGCGCGCGGCGACAGGCCGGTGAGGAAGTGGGGCGAGCGGCGCGAGTACTCCAGCAGGGCCTGCACGTAGTCGAGCAGTGCCGGGCTGACGGTTACGGCACGCACCTGGTTCTGGGCCTGCACCAGCTGCTCCGGGCTCATCACCGGCTGCAACTCGGTCAGCAGTTCGCGCCGGTCGCGCCCGGCCAGCAGGGAGCGCTCGGCCTGGGCGTCCGGGTAACCGAGCTCGATGCGCATCAGAAAGCGGTCCAGCTGCGACTCCGGCAGGGGAAAGGTGCCGATCTGGTTGGCGGGATTCTGCGTGGCGATGACGAAGAAGGGTTCCGGCAGGGGCCGGGTTTCGCCCTCGCTGGTGACCTGGTGTTCCTCCATCGCCTCCAGCAGCGCACTCTGGGTCTTCGGCGTGGCACGGTTGACCTCGTCGGCAAGGATCAGCTGGGCGAAGATCGGGCCGGGGTGAAAGCGGAATTCGCCCGACTCGCGTTCATACACGGCGACGCCGAGGATGTCCGCCGGCAGCAGGTCGGAGGTGAACTGGATGCGGTTGAAGCGCAGCCCCAGGGTGGTGGCAAGGACATGGGCCAGGGTGGTCTTGCCCACTCCGGGCAGGTCCTCGATGAGCAGATGGCCGCGCGCCAGCAGGCAGGCGAGGGCGAGACGGATGGGGTGCTCCTTGCCGACGATGACCTGCCCGGCCTGGGCGACAACCTGGTTCAGTATGTTGTGCATGTGGGTGCTTTCATGGATGACGTCGAATAACTATACCGCCGTCGGGCGCCCTTCGCCCGCTGGCAGGGTCGTGTAAGGCTGACTATTATTGCTGTATAACCGGAACAACTCCGGGGGTCAGCGGAATGATCGACACTTCCATCACTGCCACGGCAACCGCCACTGCATCGGCCGGCGGCCTGCGCGAGCGTCAGCTGCGCACGGAAAACGGTGCCCTGGTGCAGCAGAATTCCCAGTTGCAGGGTGAGAACCGCGACTTGCGCGCCGAACAGCGCCGCCTCGCGGCGGAGAACGGTGATTTGCAGCGCGAGGTCGGCGACCTGCAACGGGAGATCACCCGTGCCGATCGCGTCACCAGCGCCGACAGCACCAGCGGCACTTTGCTCGACGTCTACGCCTGAGGCCTGCCTGCCGCCGGGATGCTTGTCCCGGGGGAATAGGCATGAGGGGCTGCTTGGGGCTAAAGTAGCCCGGTCAGGCAACAGTGAGCACTGCCCCATGTCGGTTCGCCATCCCATCGTCGCCGTGACCGGTTCTTCCGGTGCCGGCACCACCACGGTCAAACAGGCCTTTGCCGAGATATTCCGGCGCGAGGGCATTAGCGCGTTTTTCGTCGACGGCGACAGCTTCCGCCGTTACGATCGCGCCGGCATGAAGCAGGCCGTCGCCGCCGCGGCCGCGGTGGGACGCCCCATCAGCCATTTCGGTCCCGAGGCCAATCTGTTCGAGCGCCTGGAAGGGCTGTTCCAGGAATACTCCCGCACCGGCGGCGGCCTGTATCGCCACTATCTCGGCAATCGCGACGTCGCCGAGCTGCACGGCGGCGAGGAAGGCAGCTTCACCCCATGGCAGGAAATCGCTCCCGGCTCGGACCTGCTGTTCTATGAAGGACTGCACGGCGCCTGCATCGAATCCACCTGGAGCCGGCGCGAGATGAGCCCCTCGCACAACCCGCTGGTGATGAAGCTGCGTCAGCAGCAGCGCGAGCGCGGCGATCGCGGCATCGACGTGGCGCGCTGGGTGGACCTGCTCATCGGCGTGGTGCCCAGCATCAACCTGGAGTGGATCCAGAAGATCCACCGCGACTGCGCCGTCAAGGGCTGCTCGGCCGAGGCGGTCACCGCCACCATCCTGCGCCGCCTGCCCGACTACCTGCGCTATATCACGCCGCAGTTCTCTCTCACCGACATCAACTTCCAGCGCGTGCCGCTGGTGGACACCTCCAATCCCTTCATCGCCCGCGACATTCCCACCCCGGCCGAAAGCATGGTGGTGATCCGTTTCCGCGAACCGCGGCGCTACGATTTTCCCGACCTCCAGCGCCGCCTGCCCAATGCCTTCATGTCGCGCCCCAATACCCTGGTGGTGCCCGGCGGCCACATGGGCCACGCCATCGGCGTGATCTGCGCGCCCCTGGTGCAGGAACTCCTGGAGCGCCAACGCAGCGGTGAATGACCCACGCCTCCCGTTCCGTCGCAACCGGCCCTTGCAGGCCATGCTGGCGTGGCTGGTCGTGCTCTGGCTGATCACCGCCGTCGAACCGTTCAACCGTTTTGACTGGCTGCTGGAGAATCTGCTGGTCTTCATTTACGGTGCGCTGCTGCTGGCGACCTATCGCCGCTTTCCCTTTTCCAACACCTCCTACGCCCTGTTCACCGTGTTTCTCAGCCTGCATCTCGTCGGCGCCCATTACACCTATGCCGAGACGCCGCTGGGATTCTGGCTGCAGGACGCCTTCGGCCTGACGCGTAACCATTACGATCGCATCGTCCACTTCTCCTTCGGCCTGCTCATCGCCTGGCCGTTCCGCGAGGTGCTGCTGCGCGCCGCCAAGGTACGGGTGGGCTGGTCGTATTTTTTTGCGATCATCGTGGTGCTCGGATTCAGCGGATTTTATGAAGTACTGGAGGCGGTGGTGGCGATGATAGTCAGCCCCGAACTGGGCGATGCCTACCTCGGTACCCAGGGCGACATCTGGGATGCGCAGCGCGATACGGGGCTCGCCTTTGCCGGGGCTGTCGCCGCCATGGCCGCGGCAGCGATAAAAGCCTTTGCCGGCAAGGGCTTCGGCGGTTCGCCCGGGGCGAAAAAAAACGCTTGATCAGCGGGACGGTTGTTCTAGAATACTGCCCACTTCTTGAGGGTAGCCCGCTCACGGCACGACCGAAACGGCATGAGAATCTATCCAAAGAGAATGAATTTGTCCTGATTCAGAGAGCGCTGGCTGACATCAGTGCGGCGCCGCTCAAATTCAGATCTCTTGTAGCTCAGTGTCGGTCGTGTCTCGCCCACCCTTGAGAAGAGGAGCGGAGGCCCGGCCTGGAGGTATGACCATGGTCGATGCCCGTTGTGAAACCGCGTCCATCGTTGCCGGCGACAAAGCCGACGAACCCCCCGAAGCCGAACGCATCCGCCGCCTGGTCGCCATACACGGCGCCCCGCTGCTGATCCTCGACTGCGAAGCGGTGCGACGACAATACCGTGCCCTTGCCGCGGCCCTGCCCGGCGTCGATTTGCACTATGCCCTGAAGCCCCTGCCGCACCCCGCGGTAGTCACCACCCTGATGCAGGAAGATGCCTGGTTCGACCTCGCCACCAGCGGCGAAGTGGACCTGGTGCGCGACCTCGGCGTCGCCCCGGAACGCTGCATCCACACCCACCCCATCAAGCGCGACCGCGACATCCGCGATGCCCTCGACTTCGGCGTCACCACCTTCGTGGTGGACAACCCGGACGAGCTGCGCAAGTTCGAAAAATACGCCGACCAGGTGGAGCTGCTGCTGCGCGTATCCTTCCGCAGCCCCGATGCCAAGGTCGACCTGTCGAAGAAATTCGGCTGCACTCCGGATGCGGCGCGCGAGCTGCTGGTCATGGCGCGTGACCTCGGCATCCGCATCAAGGGCCTGTCCTTCCACGTCGGCTCCCAGGCCGCCGATCCGCGCAAGCACGTGGAGGCGGTCAACGCCTGCGGCGCGATCATCGCCTGGAACAAGGAGGCCGGCCTGCCGCCGCTCAGCGTGCTCGACATCGGCGGCGGTTTTCCGGTGGAGTACAACGAGGACGTGCCGCCCATTAACGAGTTCTGCCGTCCCATCCGCGAGGCGCTGGCGCGGATCCCGACCGACGTGCGCCTCATCGCCGAACCGGGCCGCTTCATCTCCGCCCCGGCGATCACCGCCGTGTCGTCCGTGATGGGCAAGGCCCTGCGCGACGGCCGCTGGTGGTATTACCTGGACGACGGCGTGTACGGTTCCTACAGCGGCCAGATGTTCGACCACGCCAAGTATCCGGTGGACTGTTTGGACTGGGCCGGCGAGCGTTTCCCCAGCGTGCTGGCCGGACCGACCTGCGACAGCATCGACGTCATCGACGAAGACATCATGCTGCCCGAGCTGAACGAGGGCGATCTCGTCGTCGGCCGCATGATGGGGGCCTACACCTGGGCCAGCGCCACCGAGTTCAACTTCTTCCGCAAGGCGCAGATCGTCGTCGTCAACGAATACGTCGGTGAAGCCTGCGAAGTCGTCCACCTCGTCGGCTAGGACGGATACCGCCGCGCGCCCCGGGCGGCGCGCGGTGGGTTAGGATAGGGGCGAGACTTTCGCCCCGGTCCCCGATGCATGCCCGTCCAGCAGACTAGCCGCCTCCTGCCCTACCGCAGCGACCAGCTGTTCCGGCTGGTGCTCGATATCGAACGCTACCCCGAATTCGTCCCCGGCTACCGCCGCGCGCGCATCGTGCAGCGCGGCGCCGATGCCCTCGGCGTGGAGCAGACGGTCGGCTTCGGCCCGGCCACGTTCAGCTTCCATTCCACCGCGGAATTTCAGGTCCCCACGCGCATATTCATCCACGCCACCGACGGCCCCTTCCGCCGCCTGGATGTGGAGTGGCGCTTTGCCGACGAAGAAGGCGGCTGCCGCGTCAGCGCACAAACCCACTATCAGCTGCACGGCCTGCTGGCGCCGGTGCTGGCCGGCTGGCTGGAGTTTCTCGTGCCGCGCCTGCTCGATGCCTTCGCCGCGCGGGCCGCAAAACTCTATGCGGCGGAGGCCTGATCCGCCTACTATTCTCCCTCACCACTGCCACCACCTGAGCAAGGAGCCGCGCCATGTCCAACACCTCCCTCGTACCGTCCCTCTCCCGCCAGTTCCGGAGCGTACTCGTTGCCGGCATAATGATGAGCGGCCTTGCCGTGGCGCCGGGTGCCGCCGCCGACTGGTATTTCGGTGCCAAAACCGGACCGATGATGATCGACACCGCCGGCGTCGGCGATCCCACCAATGCCGGCGTCCTCATCGGACACGAATGGGGCGTGGTCGTCGGCGACGTGGGTGTGCAGGGCGAGTTCACCACCAGCATCAACAAGGGCGACTATGCCGGCAACGACGTCAGTGTCGATACCCAGGCCGTCTACGGTGTGTTCCGTACCGCCGGTGCCATCTATCTCGTCGCCAAGGCCGGCCTGCTGCACGAGGAAGTGACCATCGGCTCTGCCTCCGCCACCGACAGCGGCAGCTCCTACGGCCTCGGCGTCGGTTTCAGCCTCGGCCTCGCCCAGATCGAACTGGAGTACACGCAGATCGAGCAGGACATCGGCTACGTCAGTCTGGGCGTGCGGTTCTAGTCGCGGACAACGGCGCATCGAAGGTCGCGTTCGCCACAGGAGAGAGTCATGGCCGCCTGGTTGTTCCCCGCGCTCAAAGCCGTGCTGCCTCATGTGGGCACGATCATTTCGGCGGCCATGCCGGTGTTCACCCGGCGCAAGGAGGAGGCCGCGGCCAGCCAGGCCCAGCTGCAGCAACAGCAGATCGCCGAGCTGCAAACGGCGGCGGCGCAGAATGCGGCCCATATCCGCGATCTGGCAGCGCAGTTGCAGAGTGCCGTGACGGCGGTGGAACAGGCGGCGACCCTCGCCGAGGCGAAGCTGCGGCGCATCGTCGTGTTGTGCGGTATCGCGTTGATACTTTCCGTGACGGCACTGGGCGTGGCGCTGGCCGTGTGGTTTGCCCGCTGACCGAATTGCGGCGCCGGGACTATCAAAACAGCCCCAGCTGCACCGCTCTTCCCGGCACCTGAAACTGATCGCAGTCCAGCGGCGGCGTATCGTCGAAACCCAGGCGGCGATAGGCGAGCCGGAAGCGGCGGCTGAGCAGATCGGCATAGTCGCCCTCGCCGCGCATGCGTTTGCCGAAGCGGCTGTCGTAGTCCCTGCCGCCGCGGCAGTCGCGCAGGCGGTTCAACACATGCTCAGCCTTGAGCGGTGCGTGGACACGTAGCCAGTCCTGAAACATCTCTCCCACTTCATGCGGCAGACGCAGCAGCACATACCCGGTGTTGAGCGCACCGGCGTCGCGCACCGCCTGCATGATGGCTTCCAGTTCGTGATCGGTAAGCACCGGAATCAGCGGCGCTATCAACACCGTGACCGGGATGTCCGCCTCGCGCAGGCGGCGGATGGTTTCGAGGCGCCGTTGCGGCGCCGCGGCGCGTGGTTCCAGCGTGCGCGTCAGTGTGCGGTCCAGGGTGGTGATGGATACGGCGACGTGGGCCAGGTTGCGCTGCGCCAGGGGCGCCAGTAGATCGATGTCGCGTTCGATGAGCGACGACTTGGTGATCACACTGAAGGGCTGGCGGAACTCGCCCAGCACTTCGATGACGGCGCGGGTCAGCCCGAGGCCGCGTTCCACCGGCTGATAGGCGTCGGTGTTGATGCCGAGGGCGACGGGCGCGCAGCGGTAGCCGGGCCGGGACAGTTCGTGGCGCAACAGTTGCGGGGCATCGGGTTTGTGGAACAGGCGGCTTTCGAAATCCAGGCCCGGCGACAGGCCGAGCCAGGCGTGGGTGGGACGGGCAAAACAGTAGATGCAACCGTGCTCGCAGCCGCGATAGGGGTTGATGGAGCGATCGAAGGGGACGTCGGGCGAGTCGTTGTAGGTGATGACGCTGCGGCTGGAGTCGACGAGCAGCTCGGTGCGCAGGGTCGGGCCGGGCTGGTCCAGGTTGCCCCAGCCGTCGTCGATATCCTCGCGGCGGTGTTCGGCGTAGCGGTTGTCCGGGTTGCCGGTGGCGCCGCGGCCGTGGAGTGCTTGGGTCGGGTATTTGGACATGGCGGTCGTCTGCGTGTGAGGTGATTATACCCCCGCCCTTGAGCCGGGCCGCCGCAATGGTTACAGTCTTGCGCTGTCTTCAGCGCCAAACAAGGAAACAGGCCATGCCCATGCCGGAAGAGGAAGAGCGCCGCAACGCCCCGCGTCTGCTGCGCGACGAGAACGTGGTGGTGAAAATCCTCGCCGCCCCGGACCGGCCGGAGCTGGTGGGGATCGTGGTGGAATGCTCCACCGTGGACGTCTCCGCCACCGGGCTGCGCCTCCTGCTGGAAACCGCGGTGACCCCGGGCAGCCGGCTGGGGATGGAAGTGGACGTGACGGAGCAGGGCGGACGCTACTTTCTCGGCGGCGAAGTGATGTGGTCGCGGGAGACCGAGGCCGCCGGCATCTACCTCATCGGCGTACAGCTGCTGGAAGGCAACGGCTTCGAAATGGAAGGGTGGAGCCGGCTGTTTCTGTGAGGCGTTGTGATCGGCTCATGCGCCCCCATCTCGACCCCTACCCGGAAGATACTATCGAGACAGGCCGATGAGCGTACCCCAGATCAACACCGCCATACCCCTGCGCCGCTACCAGTACGGCGAATTCATCATCACCGTTCTGGGTGATATCGACAGCCCCGACCCGATCCGCTACCGCTACATCGTGGCCGTGGCCCAGGAGGGCAACCCGCAGCCCGGCCTGTTCATCTCCTCGGAGCGTGCCGCCGACGGCGCCTGCGCCCTGCGCGTTTCCATGGCCGACGGTGCCCAGGTGCTGGAAAGCTCCCCGGCGTTCTGCGACCTCGACCTGCTGGTCAAGGAAGCGCTGCAGATCGTCGCCAGTATGCTCAACCTGTCCGACGAAATGCCGCACCGGCTGATGTAGCGCGCTGGCGGCCAGTCGGGGGAAGCTCGGAACCTCTCCTGGCCGTTTGACATCCGGGCACGGTTTCCCGAGAACACGACGCCTCTTGTCAGCCCTCCTCGAACACCTACACCAAACCCAATTCAGCGATAAAAATTCTGTAGTCGGCGATTGACACTCTGGATTGCAGAGCTATATCCTCTGTTTCGCAGAGTAACAGAGGATCAGGCATGAGTCCCAACGACCGCCTTCAGGATATTCGTAGCATGCTTGCCGCCGGGCACCGCTGCGTTCATTTGGAACGGAGCACGCTGCTGCTGTTGGGTGGTGTGGGCGGATTTCTCAGCGTGGTGACCGAGTGGGTGATCACAGACACCCGGTTCCCCGACCTCGGCACGCGCGGCGTGGCGCTCCTGGCCTGGCTGGCATTCTGGTTGGGCGGGGTCTCGCTGCTCGAATACCGCTTGACCCGGCGTGCGCGGGAGCGCCGCGCAGAGACGTTGCCGTTTGCCCAGGCGCAGGTTACGCGTGCCTGGTGGATGCTGTTGTCGGTGGGCTGTCTGGGTTCCTTCGCCATGTTTTTCTACGGTGGCGGCAGCATGATCTACACACTGTGGACGGTTCTGTTGGGGTTGGGGGTCTACTTTTTCGGTCTTTTTTCGCGCCCGCTGATCGAGTGGATCGGCCTGGCTACGATTTTGCTGGGAGTGGCGGCACTTGCCGCCGGGCTGCCCTACGGCGGGACGCGTTGGCTTGCGGCGTCGGCCTTTGCCCTGGGCCTGCCGCTGGCCGGGTGGCTGAACAGCCGTGTCGGCGACGCCGGCATACACCACCGCACCCTGGCCCTGGGCCTGTGGCTGGTGCTGGTGGTGACGCCCGCGCTGTTGATGGCCCGCGGCACCCACACCCCATCGCCAGTAACACCGGCTCTTGCGTTGGGGGCGCAGGCGCTTGGCACTGGCGAGCAGGTGCTGCGCCTGGAGGCAGGAACCCCTATCCCGTTGCGGCTGGACCTGGACAGCGCGTTTCTTCGCGTGCCGCCTCATGCCGAACTGACCATGACCTTGACTACGCCGATGGAAGTGGTGCTGAGCGATGGTAATCCGGACGGACGTTACCGTTTTGGCAATGGGCAATGGCGTGACATCCACGACGGCGTCCTGAGCTTGCGCATTGATCGATTGCGCGGACGCCTGGAGGGTGGTCAGCCCGTGATGCGTGTCCACGCCCGAGTCGACAGCCGGGACTTTGCCGGAGGTGACCAATGATTCTTCCTGCGCTCGATCCTCTGCTGCATCAGCCGGCGCGCACCCAGCTGGTGGCCTACCTGTCCGGGCGCGGCGAAACGACGTTTTCGGAGCTCAAACGGGTGTTGGGTGTTACCGATGGCAACCTGGGCGCCCACTTGAGCAAATTGGTGGAGGCCGGCTATGTCGCCGCAAGCGAAATGGAGCACGGCAGGCGGGCGCAGACTGCATACACGCTGACCCCCGCAGGACGTAACGCGCTCAACGACTACGTGGCGCGACTCTCGTCGTTGATGACCTTGAGCGCCGGCGGCGAGACGGCCGGAGATGTGAGTTTAAATGCAGAAGGACAACCTGTTTCCTAAGCGCACGGGAGGTGCACCATGAAGCTGATCCATTTCGCCGCCATTTTGGCCTTGCTCATCCTTTCCGGCTGTGCCGGACTGACGCCGCCGATGTCAGACGAGATCGCGGCATTGCCCGTGGTTATCTATCCCGACCAGCCGCCTGCGGGCGATTACGTATACAAACTTCCCGCCGGCAAGCCCATCGATATGCGGATCCTGGTGGACGGCAGCGCATTGGCTGCGGGCGTCGACCACACGGTCAGTGCCAGCCTGGCCCGCGACATCTATCTGTACAAACGCTGGGCCAGCGAAGATGGCCGTACCTGGCAAACAGCGGACCAACTGTTAGGCGTCAACCTCACGGTTTCGCTGCCGTCCCATGAGACACCGGGACCGGGCGAGATGCATCTTACGGTTAACCGCGTGGAAGCACATTGATACAAGCAACGAGTTCGAGAGAAAGGGAGGCGCCATGCGCACAGCTGCGGCCATCGTCCTGTGGCTTTTTATTGTGGTCCTGACCGGTTGCAGCGACCGCGGGCGCCTCTATGGAAATATCTATGAAGGCCTTAGGGTAAGAGACGCGTATGCACATCCCTCATTGGAGCGGGAGCCGGCGGAGCGGGGCATGTCTTATCCGGAGTATGAAGCCGAGCGGCGAAAATTGCTGGAGAGCGACAACAGAACCTGAAGGATGCGCGGGGGCTTCCGGCTGCACGCTACTCGTCCTCGTCATCGCCGCCGTCCTTGCGCGGCACCGTTTCCGGATCGGCGGTGATGGGCCGGTAGATCTCCAGGCGATCGCCTTCGCTGAGGGTGGCGTCGAGCTTCACCACCTTGCCGAACACGCCAATCTTCTGTTCCTCCAGATTGATTTCCGGAAAGCGGCCGAGTATGCCGGAGCGCTCGATGGCGTAGGCGACGGTGGCACCGTCGTCGATATCGAGATCCTGCCAGAATTGATAGTGCGGTTCGGCGTAGGCGATGCTGATGCGCATGATGTGATTCCTCTGCGAGGGTTGCAGTGACCCCCTCTCCCCAACCCTCCCCCCTCAGGGGAGGGAATTAATCGGTGGTTTCGCGGCTTGTGGGCCGGGCCCACCCTACGTCTGACTCATCATCCCGCAACAGGTTCTGCGTCCGGCGTCGGCTCGGGCTGCACGGCGACGCGGCTGCGCCGTGCATCGAGCAGGCGCTTGCCCGCCAGCAGGAAGCCGAGAACCAGGAAACCACCGGGCGGCAGGATCATGAGCAGGAAGCCGTCGTAACCGGGCAACAGGGTGAGTTCCATGAAATGAAAGGGCTCGCCCAGCAACAGGGCGGCATTGGCGAACAGGGTGCCGCTGCCGATGACCTCCCGCACGGCGCCGAGGACGACGAGGCCGAGGGTAAAGCCCAGTCCCATGAACAGGCCGTCGGCGGCGGAGGCCATGACCGGGTTCTTGGAGGCAAAGGATTCGGCGCGGCCGAGGATGGCGCAGTTGGTGACGATGAGCGGAATGAACAGGCCGAGCACCTTGTACAACTCGTGCAGCCAGGCGTTCATCATCATGTCCACCAGGGTGACGATGGCGGCGATGAGCAGCACGAACACCGGGATGCGCACCTCGGGCGTGACCATGCTGCGGAACAGGGCGATGACCATGCCGGACACCACCATCACCGCGGTGGTGGCGAGGCCCATGCCGAGACCGTTGGTGGCGGTGCCGGTGACGGCGAGCAGCGGGCACAGCGCCAGCATCTGCGCAAATACCACGTTGTTGTCCCACAGGCCGTCGCGGACGATGCGTTTGTAGTCGGTCATGATGAACCCCGGTTGCAAGTTAAAAAACCTCAGACAAGATGAACAAGATGTTTCAAGATTGTTATCTTGTTAATCCTGTTTTTTCTTGTTCATCTTGTCCTTGTTTTCATCCTTTGTACTCATGGCCAGCAACTCTTCACGGTGAGTGGCGAACAGGTCGAGGCCGTTGCGCACCGCCGTGATCACGGCGCGCGGCGTTATCGTCGCGCCGGTGAACTGATCGAACTGGCCGCCGTCTTTCTTCACCTGCCAGCCGTTGCGGCCGAGGGCGGCGAGGCTGTGGCCTTCGAGCGTGGTAATCCAGCGATCCTTCTTCACATCGATCTTGTCGCCCAGGCCCGGCGTTTCGTTGTGCGCGATGACGCGTGCACCGAGCACCTTGCCGTCGCGATCGAGGCCGAGCAGCACGACGATGGGGCCGCCGTAGCCCTGGCCGATCATCTCGAAGGCGACGGCGCTCACCTCGCCGTCGCGGGTGGCGCGGAAAAAGGTTTTGTTTTCCGTGCCGTCCAGCGCCAGAGCCAGAGGTGCTTGCAGCAGATCGTTGTCGTGCAGCGCGGCGGGGATTACCTGGCTGAGCGAGGCCTTGCGATCTTCGGCCAGGCGCGCGGCGATGTCGTCGCGCGTCTGGACGTGGCCCAGAGTGAGTGCGGCGCCGGCCAGCATGGCGAAGCCGCCGAGCAGCGCGGCGGAGTAACCGAGGCGCTTGCGGTATTCCGGTTCCGGGTTGGCCTTGTGCATCATTCTTTTTCTCTCCCCAGCTGTTCCGGTGCATAGGTCAGCGGCGCGCCGCGGCGGTTGCGGCCGTAGACGCGGGGGCGCAGGTAGTGATCGATGAGCGGGGTGGCGGCGTTCATGATCAGCACGGCGAAGGCGAGGCCTTCGGGGAAGCCGCCCCAGGTGCGGATGACGTAGACCAGGGCGCCGCAGCCGGCGCCGAACACCAGCTGGCCGAGGCCGGAACTGGGCGAGGTCACCGGATCGGTGGCGATGAAAAACGCGCCGAGCATCATGCCGCCGGCGAGCACATGCAGCAGGGGGTCGGCATAGCGCAACGGATCGACCAGATGCATGGCGCCGGCGAGCAGCGCCACGGTACCCAGCATGGCGGCGGGGATCTGCCAGGTGATGATGCGGCGCGCAAGCAGGAACAGGCCGCCGAGCAACAGCAGCAGGGCCGAGGTTTCACCCAGGCTGCCGGCGGAGAGGCCGAGCAGGTGATCGAGCGGTGCGTAGACGTCGGGCAGCGAGACGTCGAGGCCGACGCCGCGCGTCAGCTCGGTCTTGCTGTGGCCGAGCACGGTGGCGCCGGAGAGCGTGTCGATGTCGGCGCCGCCGAGGAAGGTAATCTTCAGGCCGTCGATGAAACCCGGCGCACCGGCGCCAAACAGCGGCTGCGGCGCCGTCCAGCGCGTCATCTGCACCGGGAAGGAAATCAGCAGGGCAACGCGCGCCAGCATCGCGGGGTTGAACAGATTCTGGCCTATGCCGCCGAACACCTGCTTGCCGAGCACGATGGCGAAGGCGCCGCCCACCACGCCGATCCACCACGGCGCCCAGGGCGGCAGGCTCAGGGCCAGCAGCCAGGCGGTGAGCAGGCCGGAGCCGTCGAGCAGGAACGGACGCAGCGGCTTGCCGGCGAGGCGCAGCGACAGCGCCTCGGTGGCGACGGCGCTGCCGAGGGTGAGCAGGAACAGGAACACCGCAGGCCAGCCGAACTGCCACAGCGCGAATACGGTCGCCGGGACCAGGGCCAGCATCACCTGCGCCATGATGCCGCCTACGCTGCGCCGGCCGTGATAATGCGGTCCGCTGATGGGGGTAGTCATGCGCTTGCCTCCTGCGCCTTCTTCGCCGCGCGCTCGGCCTTGCGCTTGGCTGCCGCCTCGGCCTTGGTCTTGGCCTCGCGTTCCAGGCGCGCCTGACGCGCCTGCACCAGCTGCTTGGTGTAGTCGGTCTTGCGCTTCTGCTGCGCGCGCGCGGCGAGTTCGCCCTTGGCGTAGTTGAAATAGTGGGTGAGCGGCAGGCGCGCCGGGCAGACATAGGCGCAGGTGCCGCAGGACAGGCAGTCGGACAGGCCGTAATCCACGGCGCCGTCGAGATCGTTGTTCTGCGCGCGTTTCATCAGCTCAAGCGGCATCAGGCCCACCGGGCAGACGCGCACGCAGGAACCGCAGCGGATGCAGGGCGAGGCAGCGCCTTCCGGCAGTTCCGGCTTGCTCAGGGCCAGCACGCCGTTGCTGCCCTTGACGATGGGCACCATGGCGTGCGGCAGCACGGTGCCCATCATCGGGCCGCCCATGAGCAGGCGTTCCGGTTCGCCGGCATAGCCGCAGTGGCGCAACAGATCGTCCACCAGGGTGCCGATGGGCACTTCCAGATTGCGGCGATCACGAACCGCGCCGCCGCTCACCGTGACGATGCGCCGCACCAGGGGACGGCCGTAACGGATCGCTTCGTGCACCGCGTAGGCGGTGGCGACGTTCTGCACCAGCACGCCCACCTGGGCGGCAAGGCCGCCGGCGGGTACTTCCAGTCCGGTGACGGTTTTGATCAGCTGCTTCTCGGAGCCCATGGGATAGAGCGTGGGCACGGCGACCACTTCCAGTTGGCCGTAGCCCTTGGCCGCCTCGCGCATGGCAGAGAGGGCTTCCGATTTGTTGTCCTCAATGGCGATGATGGCGCGGCCCCAGCGGATGCCGTGCAGGATCAGGCGCACGCCGTCGATCACCTCCGCGGCGCGTTCGCGCATCAGGCGATCGTCGCAGGTGAGATAGGGCTCGCACTCGCCGCCGTTGATGAGCAGGGTGTGGATGTGTTTGTTGGTGGCGCCGCTCAGTTTCACCGCCGTGGGAAAGGTGGCGCCGCCCATGCCGACGATGCCGGCGGCGGCGACGCGCTCGGCGATCAGTTCCGGCGGCATCTCGAACGGATCTTTGGGCAACGGGAATTCATCCCACTCGTCCTTGCCGTCCGGTTCCAGCACCACGGTGAGGATCGGCAGGCCGGAGGGATGCGGTGCAGTGAAATCGGTGACGGCGCGCACCCAGCCTGAGGTGGGCGCGTGGATCGGCGCCGACAGCGCGCCGCTGGCGCGCGCCAGCAGCTGGCCCTTGAGCACGTGCTGGCCGATTTTCACAGCCGGCTCGGCGGGCACGCCGATGTGCTGCTGCATGGGAATATACAGGCGCTCCGGCAGCGGCATGGACTCGATGGCCGCGCCGGCGCTCAGCTCCTTGCGGGTGGGCGGATGAATTCCGCCGCGGAAGCGGAACAGTTTCATGCGACGGACTCCATGAGCAGTGCCAGGCGGCGGGTCGCCGTTTCCTCGCAGCGCTGCGCCGTCTCGGCGCCCAGGCGCCAGCCGTCGCGCGCGGCGGGGGTGAGGCGGGGAGAGCGCCTTTGCGCCTCGGCGTCTTTGCGGATAATCGTGTGCGTACGTTTCATGCCGCCACCAGTTCGGGTTTGGTCCAGCGCCAGGTGCGCAGGGTCGGTTCTTCCTCCACCAGGGCCAGCGCGCCGGTGGGGCAGATTTCGATGCACGCGCCGCAGCCGGTGCAGGCACGTTCCATCACCACATGGATCTGTTTCGGCGCACCGATGATGGCGTCGGTGGGGCAGGTGCGCAGGCACTTGATGCAGCCGATGCATATGGTTTCGTCGACGCGCGCCAGTTTCGGGCCGCCGTCCTGCATGCCCGAGGTGTCGACGCTGACGCCGAGGGTGGTCGCCAGCGATTCCACCAGCGCCCTGCCGCCGGGTGGGCACAGGGTCAGCGGTGCCTCGCCGTTGACCACGGCCAGCGCCGCAGGCGAGCAACCGGGGAAGCCGCACTGGCCGCACTGTGAGCCGGGCATCAGGGCCTCCACCTGCGCCACGCGCGGATCCACCTCCACCTTGAAGCGGCGCGCGGCGAGACCGAGCAGCCAGCCCAGCGCAAGGCCCAGCACAGTCAGACTCAGTACGGCAGCGAACATGGTGTTGTCTCCCTAAGACAAAAACTGGAACCACGGGGGGCACGGGGAACACGGGGGTATGTCTTCACGTGGTAGTGTCGCTGGAGAGAGCGCGTCGTTTCATGGCGTGGCGCGCTCATGGCAGCAGCAACCCCGTTGCTCCCCGTGTTCCCCGTGGTCAATTGCTTTTCAACGGTCATTTCACCGGCAACCCCGCAAAGCCCATGAACGCCAGCGACAGCAGGCCGGCGACGATGAAACCTATGGGCGCGCCCTTGAACAGCGCCGGCACGGCGGCCAGCGCCAGCCGCTCGCGCATACCGGCGAACAGCACCATCACCAGGGTGAAACCGAGGGCGGAGCCGAAGCCGTAGAGCAGGCTGTGCACAAAGCCGTTGTTCTCCTGCACGTTGAGCAGGGCGACGCCGAGCACGGCGCAGTTGGTGGTGATCAGCGGCAGAAAGATGCCCAGGGTCTGATACAGGGCCGGGCTGGTCTTGCGCACCACCATCTCGGTGAACTGGACCACCGCGGCGATGACCAGGATGAAGGCCAGGATGCGCAGAAAGCCTATGCCCAGCGGTTGCAGCACGAAGTGCTCCAGCACCCAGCCGGCGAAGGCGGCGAGGGTGAGCACAAAGGTGGTGGCCAGCCCCATGCCGAGGGCGGAGTCCACCTTGCTGGAGACACCCATGAACGGGCACAGGCCGAGGAATTTCACCAGGACCACGTTGTTCACCAGGGCGGTGCCGAGCAGGAGCAGGAGATATTCGGTCACGTTGCACACCTCTTCATCTATGAAGTGGTTTTTGCATCAACCGTGCCACGGTGCGGGAGGCGGCCATGCACCGCGATAACCCCAGTGTTTGCACCGTTTTGTCGTGGGCTTGCACGCTTATGGTGCAAGAAAGTGTGAAATTTTTGTCGTTACGGCGTGTGATGCTACAGGCGTTTGTCGCACATACAACAAAGCAATCGCTGTACGCGGGAGCGCCGTTCATACCCTGAGCCCCGTATCCCTCTTCGGGCATGCATCGTGCATTGAACCCTGCAAGGTTCATATACGGTGCAGCCCATGTCCCAGACCAGACAGCCCGAACTTCCGCAGGAGGCGCTCGAAGCTGTGGAGCGCTTTCTCAGCGCACCCACGCCCGACGTGCCGCCGGCGGTGTTGCAGCTGCTGGGGACGGCGCTGCACGGCAACCGCCGCCCCGGCCTGATGCCGCGCCTGTTCATGGAGGCGGTGGAACAGGCGCCGGTGGCCATTTCCATTACCGACACCGCGGCCAACATCCTCTACGCCAACGCCGCCTTTACCCAGGTCACCGGTTACAGCCAGGCGGAAGTGGTGGGGCACAACGAATCGTCGCTGTCCGATCGCAGCACGCCGCCCATCGTGTACCAGACCCTGTGGGGCCGCCTGCTGCAGCAGAAGAGCTGGAACGGCATGCTGGTCAACCGGCGCAAGAACGGCGAGCGCTATGTGGCGGAGCTGACCGTGGCACCGGTGCTCGATAGCGCCGGCACCACCACCCATTACCTCGGCATGCACCGCGACATCACCGAAATGTTCCAGTTGCAGCAGGACCTGCAAAACCAGAAGGAGCTGATCGATTCGGTGGTGGACGTGGCGCCGGTGGTCATCGCGGTACTCGACGCGCAGGGCGAGGCGGTGTTGCAGAACCGCGCCTATCGCCGCCTGCTGTTCGATCTGGGCGGACGCGATCCGGCGCCGCTGTTGCGCGGCGTGCTGGGCGGCGATGCACTCGCCGCCGGTAACGGCGAAGGCGCACCCGGCACGGCGCGCGAGCTGCGCCTCGATTTCCCCGACGGCTCCACCCGCTGGTTCACCTGCCAGGCCAGCGGTTTCCGCGCCCGCGACGGCAGCGCCGACGCCTATTTCACGGCGCGGGAAGTGCCCTATCTGCTGCTGGTGGCGCATGAGGTCACCGAGATCAAGCGCCAGCAGGAAGAGGTGCGCATGAATGCACTGCGCGCACTGATGGCGGAAGAAGCGCTGGGCCGCGGGTTGCGCGAAACCCTGACCGGCGCGCTGCACCAGATGCAGCGTCCGCTCAATCTGCTGAATGCGGCGGTGGGCATGCTGGAGCGTCGCAGCGACAGTGACGAATCACTTTTATCCGTGCTGCGCCAGGTGCGCGACGAAGGCAACGCGGCGTTGGAAACGCTCGGCGCCAGCGTGCCGCAGGAAGGGCAGGAGCCTCTGCTGCCGGTGAACCTCAACCAGATCATCCATGAGGTGTTGCTGGTGAGCACGCCACGCCTGCTGGCCGAGAGCATCGTCATCGACTGGCAGCCGCAGGCCGATCTGCCGGCCTGCAATGGACGTGAGCGGCGCCTGCGCAACCTGATCAAGCAGCTGGTGGACAACGCCATCGAGGCGGTGGCGGAAGGCGGCGGCACCCGCCGCGAACTGCGCATCGCCAGCCGTATCGAAGGCGAGTTCATCGCCGTGCAGTTCGAGGACAGCGGACCGGGCATCGCGCCGGAATTGCGTTTCAAGGTGTTCGAACCGTTTTACACCACCAAGGGCGGCAAGCATGCCGGCATGGGCCTGGCCATCGCGCAGGAAATAGTCAACCAGCATGCGGGAACGCTGGAGATCGATCCGGCCTACCGCGAGGGTTGCCGCATCTGCCTGCGCTTCCCCCGCTACAGCGACGACATATCGGAGGGGTAATGGTCGCGCGACACGAACCCGTCAATCCCGCCCGCTCACGCCTTATCGAACGTGAGCTGGAGGCGTTGTACGAAGTAAGCAAGGTGTTGGGCCGCTCGCTCAACCTGCGCACCACCCTGCAGGGTGTGCTGGAAACACTGCACCGCCTCGGCGGCCTGGAGCGCGGCATGGTCGCGCTGGTGGAGCCGGACAGCGGCGAAATGCTGGTGCGCGGGCTGTACACCAGCGAACAGAGCGCAGTCGACACCGTGCGCTACCGCCCGGGCGAGGGCGTGGTCGGCGCGATCCTCGAAGCCGACAAGATGGTGGTGGTGGAATGCATCGCCGACGAGCCGCGCTTTCTGTCCCGCACCGGGCTGTATGAGCCGCACCTGCCCTTCGTCGGCGTGCCGATTCGCATCGGCGACAGCAAGCCGGTGGGCGTGCTGGCGGCCCAGCCCGCCGATCACGTCGACGGCCTGCTGGAAGATCGCGCCCACTTCATGGAGATGGTGGCCAACCTCATCGCACAGAGCGTACGCCTGTCCTGGGAAGTGGAGCGCGAACGGCGCGATCTGAAGGACGAACGCGATCAGTTGCGCCGCACCGTGCGCGGCAACTTCGGTTTCGACAACATGGTGGGACACACCACCGCCATGCGCCGCGTGTTCGAGATGGTGCGCCAGGTGGCAAAGTGGAACACCACCGTACTGGTGCGCGGCGAGTCCGGCACCGGCAAGGAGCTCATCGCCCAGGCCATCCACTACAACTCGCCGCGTGCCAACGGCGCCTTCGTCAAGCTCAACTGCGCCGCCCTGCCCGACAACCTGTTGGAGTCGGAACTGTTCGGCCACGAGAAAGGCGCCTTTACCGGCGCTGCCGCCCAGCGCAAAGGACGTTTCGAACAGGCCCACGGCGGCACCATCTTCCTGGACGAGATCGGCGAAATATCCCCCACTTTCCAGGCCAAGCTGTTGCGCGTGTTGCAGGAGGGCGAATTCGAGCGTGTCGGCAGCAACCAGACCATCAAGGTCGATGTGCGCGTCATCGCCGCCACCAACCGCGATCTGGAATCGGCGGTGGAAAAGGGCGAGTTCCGCGAAGACCTGTACTATCGTCTCAACGTGATGCCGATCCAGGTTCCCGCCCTGCGTGAGCGCGCCGAGGACATCCCGGCCCTGGCGCAGTTCCTGGTGCAGAAGATCTCGCGTTCCCAGGGCCGTGAACTGAGCATCAGCGAAAGCGCCGTGCGCCTGCTGATGCGCCACGACTGGCCGGGCAACGTGCGTGAACTGGAAAACTGCCTGGAGCGCGCCGCGATCATGAGCGAGGACGGAACCATCGATCGCGACGTGATCGGCCTTACCGGACTGGAAGAACAGTTGCCTTTGTCACGGCCCGGCAGCCAGGCGGTGGACCTCGATTCGCCGGACATGGACGAACGTGAGCGGGTGATCGCCGCGCTGGAACAGTCCGGCTGGGTCCAGGCCAAGGCGGCACGCCTGCTCGACATGACGCCGCGGCAGATCGCCTACCGGATACAGACGCTGAACATCAAGGTGAAGCAGTTCTAATAACGGCAATTCAAGATTCAAAATTTAAAATTGGATATGGTTTGAATCTTGAATCTTGAATCTTGAATCTTGAATCTTGAATTGACCCCTATGCCCCTAATCCACTGGCCCGCAAACTATCTCCTAGGCAACCCCGGCATGGACAACACCCATGCCGAGTTTGCCGCGCTGGTCAACAACCTGGCCGTGGCCGAGGGCCGCGAATTCCAGGCGCTGTTTCTGGCCCTGCTCGATCACACCGGCGATCATTTCGGCGCCGAAGAGGCCTTGATGGCGGATAGCGGCTTTCCCGCCATCGAGGAACACCGCGCCGAGCACCGGCGCGTGCTCGCCGATTTGCGCGCACTGGGAGAGCGCGCGGTGCAGGGGAGGATCACCCTGGCGCGCAGTTACGTCACCGAACATATTCCCGCCTGGTTCGCCGTGCACGCCGCCACCATGGACAGCGCACTGGCGGCGCATCTGGCGATGCACGAAGAGCAGGCTCTGCAAGCCGCCCCATGAGCAGATCGTGAACCTGGATCCGCAAGAACTGTTCGTCTACGGCACCCTGCGCAAGGGCGGCGCCAATCCCATGCACGATTTTCTCGCCCGCGAGGCGGATTTCATCGGTATGGCCACCTGCTGCGGCAAGCTGTACCGGGTGGATTTCTATCCCGGCGTGGTGACGTCCACAACCCCGGACGACCTGGTCCACGGCGAGGTTTACCGCCTGCGCCGTCCCGCCTTCGCCCTGGCCGAACTGGATCGCTACGAGGCCTGCGGACCGGGCTTTTCCCCACCCACCGAGTACGTGCGCGAAGTGGCCACGGTGCGACTGAACGACGGCCGCGAGGTTCCTGCCTGGATCTACATCTACAACCGGCCGGTGGCGGGCCTCGAGCTCATCCCGTCCGGGGACTTCTTCGCCCGGCCCTGAGGCCCGATGCGGCTCCGTTGGATAAGTAACGGCTTGCGCGTAAAATACCCGGCCCGGTAGTGAGGCGGTCGGCGATGCAGTTCCAGCAATCCTTTGACGTAATCGTGGTGGGCGGCGGCCATGCCGGCACCGAGGCGGCCCTGGCCGCCGCGCGTCTGGGCGCCCGCACCCTGCTGCTGACCCACAACATCGAAACCCTGGGCCAGATGAGCTGCAACCCGGCCATCGGCGGTATCGGCAAGGGCCACCTGGTCAAGGAGATCGACGCCCTCGGCGGCCTGATGGGCCGCGCCATCGACCGCGCCGGCATCCAGTTCCGCATCCTCAACGCCAGCAAGGGTCCGGCGGTGCGTGCCACCCGCGCCCAGGCCGATCGCCAGCTGTACAAGGCGGTGGTGCGCGACGCGCTGGAAAACCAGCCCAACCTGACCCTGTTCCAGCAGGCGGTGGAAGACCTCATCGTCGAGGGCGGCCGCACCGTGGGCGTGGTGACCCAGATGGGCCTGCGCTTTGCCGCCCCGGCCATCGTGCTCACCGTCGGCACCTTCCTCGCCGGCCGCATCCACATCGGCCTGGCCAATTACGAGGGCGGGCGCGCCGGCGACCCGCCGGCCAATGCCCTGTCGCGCCGCCTGCGCGAGCTGCCGGTGAACGTGGCGCGCCTCAAGACCGGCACGCCGCCGCGCCTGGACGGCCGCAGCATCGACTGGTCCATCCTGCAGGCGCAGCCGGGCGACGACCCGGTGCCGGTGTTTTCCTTCCTCGGCAGCGCACAGGAACACCCGCGCCAGATCGCCTGTTACATCACCCACACCTCGGAGCGCACCCACGAGATCATCCGCGGCGGCCTGGACCGTTCGCCCATGTATACCGGGGTCATCGAAGGGGTGGGGCCGCGCTATTGCCCGTCCATCGAGGACAAGGTGGTGCGCTTTGCCGACAAGGATCAGCATCAGATCTTCCTGGAGCCGGAAGGGCTGACCACCCACGAGGTCTACCCCAACGGCATCTCCACCTCGCTGCCCTTCGACGTGCAGTACGCCCTGGTGCGCTCGATCCGCGGCCTGGAAAACGCCCATATCGTCCGTCCCGGTTACGCCATCGAATACGACTTTTTCGACCCGCGCGATCTGCACCCGACCCTGGAGACCAGGCACATCCCCGGCCTGTTTTTCGCCGGCCAGATCAACGGCACCACCGGCTACGAGGAGGCCGCGGCCCAGGGTCTGCTCGCCGGGCTCAATGCCGGGCGCCGGGCCCTGGGCCGCGAGGGTTGGTGGCCGCGCCGCGACGAGGCCTATCTCGGCGTGCTGGTGGACGACCTCATCACCCGCGGCACCGCCGAGCCCTACCGCATGTTCACCTCCCGCGCCGAACACCGTCTGTTGCTGCGCGAGGACAATGCCGACCTGCGCCTCACCCCCGTCGGCCGCGAACTGGGCCTGGTGGACGACGAACGTTGGGCCGCCTTCGAGGCCAAGCGCGAGGCCATCGCCCGCGAGCAGCAGCGCCTGGAGCAGACCTGGGTACGGCCGCAGACCGTGCCGGACGAGGAGGCGACGCGCCTGCTGGGCCAGCCCCTGGGCCGCGAGTACCGCCTGGCCGATCTGCTGCGCCGGCCCGACGTCAGTTACCATGCGCTCATGGGTCTGACCGCCGCCGGTCAGGGCGTGGCCGACCCGGTGGTGGCCGAGCAGGTGGAGATCCAGGCCAAGTACGCCGGCTACATCGAACGCCAGCAGAGCGAGATCGAGCGCCAGCGCCGCCACGAGGAAACCCGGCTGCCGGAGGACCTGGACTACCGCGAGGTGAGCGGCCTGTCCGCCGAGGTGCGCGAGAAGCTGGGCCGGCAACGGCCGGATACCCTGGGCATGGCGGCGCGCATTCCGGGCATTACGCCGGCGGCGATTTCGCTGTTGCTCATCCATCTGAAAAAACGCGAACTGGGGAGAAGAACGGCATGAGAGCCGTCATCAAGGGGGGCGCCGCCATCGTTCTGTGTGCGGCCGGAAGCGGGGCCTGGGCCGCAGGTTTTGCGGTCAGCGACAAAAGCGTCAGCAGCCTGGGCAGCGCCTTTGCCGGCATGGCGGCGCAAGCCCAGGATGCCAGCGTGGTCTACACCAACCCGGCGGCCATGCAGCACCTGTCCGGCTCGACCCTGAGCCTGGGCGCGCACTACATCACGCCGCAGGCGACCTATACCGACCGGGGCTCCAACACCGGCGGTACCGATCCGGGCGATGCCGGCCGCGCCAAGCTGGCCCCCAACCTGTATTACGTCACCGAACTGTCGCCCGGCACCCGCTTCGGCATCGGCGTCTACGCCCCCTTCGCCCTGGGCCTGGAATACGACACCCAGTGGCCCGGCCGCTACCGCTCCATCGAATCCCACCTCACCACGCTCAACATCGCGCCGGCCCTGTCCTGGCAGCTCACCCCGGCCCTGTCCCTCGGCGGCAGCCTGGACTTCCAGTACCTGACGGCGGAACTGAGCCAGGCGGTGGATTTCGGCGCCATGATCAATCCCGCCCTGGCGGGCACCATGGACGGCAGCCAGACCCTGAGCGGCGACAGCTGGGACACGGGCTATAGCCTGGGCCTGCACTACGCGCCCACCGAACGCCTGAACCTGGGCGTGACCTACCACAGCGACACGCGGCAGAACATCGACGGTACCTCCGACTTCGAGGGCGTGCCGGGGCCCCTGTCCGGAATGTTCACCGACAGCGCCGGCCATACCCGCGTCCACCTGCCCGAGTCCCTCTCCCTCAGCGCTGCCTGGGCCGTCGGCGAACGCCTGACCCTGTTGGCCGACTACACCTGGACCGCCTGGAGCCGCCACCGGGACCTGGTCGTGCACTTCGCCAACGGCCTGCCCGACAGCACCTCCGTTTACGACTGGCGCGACGTGGGCTTCTACTCCCTGGGCGCCAGCTACCGCCTGTCGCCGGGCTGGCTGCTGCGCGCCGGCGTGGCCTATGACGAGTCGCCGGTGCCCGATGTCGCCCACCGCTCGCCCATCGGCCCGGACAACGACCGCCGCTGGTATGCCCTGGGCGTCAACTACGCGCCCAGCGCGGCCTTCGCCGTCGATGCCGCCCTGGCCTACGTGGACGTGGCCAACGCCGGCATCGACAGCACCGACGCCCTGGGCCATACCCTCACCGGCGAGTACAGCCTGAGCGGCTACTTCGTCAGCGTGCAGGCCACCTGGCGCTACTGATTCGAAAAAAATGGATCCGCAAATGAACGCCAATCAATGCCAATGTAACCCGACGTCTGTTCAGGCCAGGCGGACACCCATTTGCGCACATTGGCGTGCATTCGCGGACTGATTCTTTAATGACGGCCTACCTGAACACCGATCTGCACCGACGGCTGGCCGACGGCATCGCCGCCCTGGGGCTGGCGCTGGACACTGCACAGCAGGAGCGACTGCTCGCTTACCTGGCGCTCCTGGTCAAATGGAACAAGGCCTATAACCTGACCGCCATCCGCGACCCGCTGGAGATGGTCACCAAGCACCTGCTCGACTCCCTGGCGGTGCTGCCGCACCTGCACGGCGCGCGGGTGCTGGATGTGGGCAGCGGCGCCGGCCTGCCCGGCATTCCCCTGGCCATCGCCGATCCGCAGCGGGAATACACCCTGCTGGATTCCAACGGCAAGAAGACCCGTTTCCTGCTCCAGGCCAAGGGGGAGTTGGGGCTTTCCAACCTCTCTGTGGTACATTCGCGCCTTGAACAATATCGGCCCGGGCAGCTGTTCGACACCGTCACCGCCCGGGCCTTCGCGTCTCTGGCCGACATGACGGCGGGTGCCGCCTCCCTGCTCGCGCCCGGCGGCGCGCTGCTGGCGATGAAGGGCGAGTATCCGCAGCAGGAGCTGGACGCGCTGCCGCCGGGGTTTGCGGTGCGCGAGATCATCGCGTTGACGGTGCCGGGACTGGAAGCACAACGTCACCTGGTGCGTATCGCACCCGCCGCCTGAGGCGGAAGGGAGAAACGAAATGGGCCGCATAATTGCCATAGCCAATCAGAAGGGCGGGGTCGGCAAGACCACCACCTGCATCAACCTGGGCGCCTCCCTGGCGGCGACCAAGCGCCGCGTGCTGGTCATCGATCTCGACCCGCAGGGCAATGCCACCGTCGGCAGCGGCGTCGACAAGGGCAGCTTCGAGCGCAGCAGCTACGACATGCTGCTGGGCCACGCCCCGGCGGAGCAGGTCATCGTCAGGGCCGAGCAGGCCGGCTATGACCTGGTGCCCACCAACGGCGATCTCACCGCCGCCGAGGTGGAACTGATGAACAGCCCGCAGCGCGAGCGCCGCCTGCGCGAGGCCCTGGCGCCGGTGCGCGAGCGCTACGAATTCATCCTGGTGGACTGTCCGCCGTCGCTCAACATGCTGACCCTGAACGCACTGGTGGCGGCCGACTCGGTGATGATCCCCATGCAGTGCGAGTACTACGCCATGGAGGGCCTGTCCTCCCTGCTCAACACCATCGAGCAGATCCGCAGCACGGTGAACCCGCAGCTGCAACTGGAAGGCCTGCTGCGCACCATGTTCGATCCGCGCAGCAACCTGTCCAACGACGTGTCCGGCCAGCTGATCCTGCACTTCGGCAACAAGGTGTACCGCACCTCGATCCCGCGCAACATCCGCCTGGCCGAGGCGCCCAGCTACGGCCTGCCGGCCCTGGCCCACGACCGCGCCTCGCGCGGCGCCGTGGCCTACCTGGCCCTGGCGGGCGAAATCCTGCGCCGGGAAGAACAGCCGGCGGCGACGGGCTGAGCCAGTAAACAAATTGGTCCGCGAATGAACGCGAATAAACGCAAATAAAATCCTCGGTTCCCAAACGGGGGCTCGGCGGGATGCGCTAGGAATAATGAATATTTGCGTCCATTTGCGTTTATTCGCGGACTACCAAAATCAATCAATGCAGTTGGCAGGTACAGTATGGCCGTAAAGAAAAAGGGTGGTTTGGGTCGCGGTCTGGAGGCCTTGCTGGGCAGCGCCGCGGTACCGGCGGCGGGTGCGGCAGCGGCAGCAGGCGGCGAAAAGAGCGTCGGTCCCGCCGACGGCGATCTGCGCAACCTGCCGGTGGACATCATCCAGCGCGGCAAGTACCAGCCGCGCATCGACATGCACCCGGACACCCTGGAAGAGCTGGCCGATTCCATTCGCGCCCAGGGCGTGGTGCAGCCCATCGTGGTGCGCCCCATCGGTCCCAACCGCTACGAAATCATCGCCGGCGAACGCCGCTGGCGCGCCTCGCAGATGGCCGGGCTGCACGAGATCCCCGCGGTGATCCGCGAGGTGCCGGACAACGCCGCCATCGCCATGGCGCTGATCGAGAACATCCAGCGCGAACAGCTCAATCCCATGGAAGAGGCGCGCGCCCTGCAACGCCTGATCGACGAATTCGAGCTCACCCACCAGCAGGCCGCCGAGGCCGTCGGCCGCTCCCGCGTCGCCGTGTCCAACCTGCTGCGCCTGCTGTCCCTCAACGACGACGTCAAGCGCCTGCTGGAAAACGGCGACCTGGAAATGGGCCACGCCCGTGCCCTGCTGGCGCTGGAAGGCGCCGGGCAGAGCGAGGCGGCGCGTACCGTGACCGCCAAGGGCCTGTCGGTGCGCGAGACCGAGCGCCTGGTCAAGCACCTGCAGGAAGGCCCGGCCGCCAAGCCCGCCCCCAAGACCGTCGATCCCGACGTGCGCCGCCTGGAACAGGAACTGGGCCAGAAGCTGGGCGCCCAGGTCGCCATCCAGCAGGCCGGCAAGGGCAAGGGCAAGCTGGTCATCCAGTACGGCAGCCTGGACGAGCTGGACGGTATCCTGGCCCACATCCGCTGACCCGGTTTACCGGGCGCAGCGGCGCCGAAAAAGCCGCCGCCCGCCGGGTCGAGCCGCCGCCCCTGGAATTCCCCCAACATTTATCAATAAATACCTCTAATGGTAAGTATTTGTCTTTACTTATATAAGAGCGTTTTATTGATATATCATTGACCCTAGTGGCAGCGATATATATACTTCCGCGCCGCTGACAGCACTAAATCGCCCCCCAAAGTGCTTGCCCCAAGTTAAAGCGTCTTCGACCGATGGACCGCACACCGGGCGCGGTGGAGAGACCTTTTACGCATGAGCACTGCCGACCTGCAGCTACGGCGCACGATGCGCAGATTACTGGTGCTCCAGTTGTTTTTGACGGTTTTTCTGGCAGCAGCAGCCTATGCCTGGCACGGAATCCCGGCCTCGCGGGCCGCGCTGTTCGGCGGCGCAGTCGCCATGGCCGGTACCCTGGTGATTCTGTGGTACGGCCGCCGCGCGGAACGCGCCGGCGCGAATCTGGCGCGTAACGCCAGCCTTATTTACGGCAGTGCCATCGTCCGCTTTGCGACCACGATTACGCTGCTTGCGGTAGGTATCGCGACCCTTCGCCTCCAGCCCCTGTGGCTGTTCGCGGGGTTGAGCGCGGGCCTGCTGGCACAACTGGTTTTAACAGCATTGATCCCTGAGACGAGAAAATGGCGAGCGAAACGCTGACTTCGACCGAGTACATCAAGCACCACCTGACCAATCTCACCTATGGCCAGTTTCCCGACGGCCACTGGGGCTTTGCCCACTCCGCCGCCGAGGCGAAGGCCATGGGCTTCTGGGCCATCAACGTCGACTCCATGGCGTGGTCCCTGGTCCTGGGCCTGTTCTTCTTCTTCCTGTTCCGCTCCGTCGCCAAGAAGGTGACCGCCGGCGTGCCCAGCGGGATGCAGAACTTCATCGAGTGGATCATCGAATTCATCGACACCTCGGTGCGCGGCTCCTTTACCGGCAACAATCCGCTGATCGCCCCGCTGGCGCTGACCGTGTTCATGTGGATCTGGCTGATGAACTTCATGGACCTCATCGCCGTCGACATTCTGCCGCACCTGTTCGGCCTGTTCGGCGTCCACTTCATGAAGGTGGTGCCCAGCACCGACCCCAACATCACCTTCGGCATGTCCATCGCCGTGTTCTGGCTGATCCTCTACTACAGCGTCAAGCGCAAGGGCTTCGGCGGCTTCGTCGGCGAGCTGTCGCTGATGCCGTTCCAGGCCAAGAACAAGGTCGTGCAGGCCCTGTTCATCCCGGTCAACCTGCTGCTGGAAGGCGTGTCGCTGATCGCCAAGCCCGTCTCCCTGGCGCTGCGACTGTTCGGCAACATGTACGCCGGTGAAATGATCTTCATCCTGATCGCCATCATGTACGGCGCCGGCTGGGCCCTGGGCGCCTTCGCCGGTGTGCTGCAGCTGGGCTGGGCCATTTTCCACATCCTGATCATCACGTTGCAGGCGTTCATCTTCATGACCCTGACCATCGTGTACATGGACATGGCGCACCAGGAACACCACTGATTTTTTGCTCAACCTTTTTTCAACCTTAAACCTTTAACTTTTACTTCTTAGGAGAGAACCATGGAACTGTCCACCGCACTCGTCTACATCGCCGGCGCTCTGATGCTGTCCTTCGGTGCCCTGGGTGCCGCCATCGGCATCGCCATTCTGGGCGCCCGCTTCCTGGACGGCGCTGCCCGTCAGCCGGAACTGATCCCCCTGCTGCGCACCCAGTTCTTCATCATCATGGGTCTGGTCGACGCCGTGCCGATGATCGCCGTCGGTATCGCGTTCTACGTGCTGTTCGCGGTTGTTGGTGGTTAAGGGATACGCAGTCCGCTTAACAGCAATCCTGTAACCAACCCACACCACACGAGGTGCGAACATGAATATTAATGCGACCCTGATTGGTCAGTTCATCGCATTCTTCGTGTTTGTCTGGTTCGTGATGAAGTACGTTTGGCCGCCGCTGATCAACGTACTGAATGAACGCAAGCAGACTATCGCCGATGGCCTGGCAGCCGCCGAGCGCGGCAAGAACCAGCAGGTTCTGGCCGAGCAGCATGCCGCCGAGGTGATACACGAAGCGAAGGGACGGGCCGCCGAGATTCTGGCCAAGGCCGAGAAGCGCGCCAGCGAAATCGTCGAAGAAGCCAAGGACGCCGCCCGTATCGAGGGCGAGCGCATCAAGGCTGCCGCCGATGCCGAGATCCAGCAGGAAGTCAGCCGTGCCCGCGAGCAGTTGCGCGGTCAGGTGGTGAGCCTGGCTGTGGTCGGCGCCGGCAAGGTGCTGAAGCGCGAGCTCGACGCCAAGAATCACGACGATCTGCTGCAAGATCTCGTCGCCCAGCTCTAAGGTCACACACCCATGGCTGAGAAGACAACGATCGCACGCCCCTACGCCCAGGCCGTATTCGAGGCTGCCAAAGAACAAGGCAACCTGAAAGGCTGGTCGGAGATGCTGCAACTGGCTGCGGCGGTGGTGAGCCACGAACAGGTGGCGGCCGCTGTCGACAGCCCGAGCCTGGACAAGGCGCAGCGCGGTCAGCTGGTTATCGACATTTGTGCCGACGCCCTGAACGACGCCGGTAAGAACCTGCTCCGGGTACTGGCCGAAAACGGCCGCCTGGGCCTGCTGCCGGAAATTGCCGCGCTGTACGAAGTCGAGCGCGCCAATGCGGAAAGCCGTGTCACCGCCGAGGTGACTTCGGCGACGCCGCTGTCCGACAGTCAGAAAAAGGCAATTACCGCCGCGCTCACGAAGCGGCTGGGACGCGATGTCGCCCTGGAATGCAAGGTGGACGAGGCGCTGCTTGGCGGCGCGATCGTTCGGGCCGGCGACATGGTCATCGATGGTTCGGTTACGGGCAAGCTGGAAAAGCTGAGCGCCGCTCTGCTGCGCTGACCCGGACTGCTAGAGGACAAAACGAATGCAACTCAATCCTTCTGAAATCAGTGAACTGATTAAACAGCGTATCGCCGGCTTCAAGGCCGAGGTCGAGGCGCGCAACGAAGGTACCGTGGTCAGCCTGACCGACGGTATCGTGCGTATCCACGGCCTGGCCGACGTCATGTCGGGCGAAATGCTGGAATTCCCCGGCGACACCTACGGCCTGGCGCTCAACCTGGAGCGTGATTCCGTCGGTGCCGTTATCCTCGGTGCCTACGAGCACATCTCCGAAGGCGACAAGGTCAAGTGCACCGGTCGCATCATGGAAGTGCCCGTCGGCGAAGCGATGCTGGGCCGCGTGGTGGATGCCCTGGGCATGCCCATCGACGGCAAGGGCCCGATCAACGCCGAAGGCTCGTCCCCGATCGAAAAGATCGCCCCGGGCGTGCTGTGGCGTAAGTCCGTTGACCAGCCGCTGCAGACCGGCCTCAAGGCCATCGACGCGATGGTCCCGGTCGGCCGCGGCCAGCGTGAGCTGATCATCGGCGACCGCCAGACCGGTAAGACCGCTGTCGCCGTCGACGCCATCATCAACCAGAAGGGCACCGGCGTTAAGTGCATCTACGTGGCAGTGGGCCAGAAGGCCTCCTCCATCGCCAACGTGGTGCGCAAGCTGGAAGAGCACGGCGCGCTGGCTCACACCATCATCGTCGCCGCCACCGCTTCCGACTCCGCCGCGATGCAGTTCATCGCTCCGTACGCCGGCTGCGCCATGGGCGAGTACTTCCGCGACAAGGGCGAAGACGCCCTGATCGTGTACGACGATCTGACCAAGCAGGCCTGGGCCTACCGTCAGGTTTCCCTGCTGCTGCGTCGTCCGCCCGGTCGTGAAGCCTACCCCGGCGACGTGTTCTACCTGCACTCCCGTCTGCTGGAGCGCGCCGCGCGCGTCAACACCGACTGGGTGGAGAAGCACACCAACGGCGCCGTCAAGGGCAAGACCGGCTCGCTCACCGCGCTGCCGATCATCGAAACCCAGGCCGGTGACGTGTCCGCCTTCGTTCCGACCAACGTGATCTCCATCACCGACGGTCAGATCTTCCTGGAATCCGACCTGTTCAACGCAGGCATCCGCCCGGCCATCAACGCCGGTCTGTCGGTGTCCCGCGTCGGTGGTGCGGCCCAGACCAAGATCATCAAGAAGCTGGGCGGCGGTATCCGTCTGGCCCTGGCCCAGTACCGTGAGCTGGCTGCCTTCGCGCAGTTCGCCTCCGACCTGGACGAGGCCACCCGCAAGCAGATCGATCGTGGTCAGCGCGTTACCGAACTGATGAAGCAGTTCCAGTACTCGCCGCTGTCCGTGGCGCAGATGGCCGTCTCCCTGTACGCCGCCAACCAGGGTTACCTGGATGACGTCGCCGTGAACAAGGTGGTGGACTTCGAAGCCGCACTGCAGAGCTACATGAAGGCCGAGCAGGGCGAGCTGATCGCCAAGATCAACGAGTCGGGTGACTACAACAGCGACATCGAGAACGCCCTGCGCGACGCCGTCGAGAAGTTCAAGGCGAACAGCACCTGGTAAGCGAGGGTTGAGCAATGGCCAGCGGTAAAGAAATACGCAGCAAGATCAAGAGTGTCCAGAACACTCAGAAGATCACGCGCGCGATGGAAATGGTGGCCGCCAGCAAGATGCGCCGGGCGCAGGATCGCATGGCCGCAACCCGTCCCTATGCGGACCGGATGCGGAACGTGATCCAGCACCTGGCCCACGCCCATGCCGAGTACAAGCATCCGTACATGGTGGAGCGCGAAGTAAAGCGCGTCGGCATCATTGCCATCTCCACCGATCGCGGTCTGTGCGGCGGCCTGAACATCAACATGTTCAAGGCTGCCCTCGGCACCATGAAGGAATGGCGCGACAAGAATGTCGACGTGGAGCTGTGCACCATCGGCCAGAAGGCGCAGGGTTTCTTCAGCCGCGTCGGCGGCCGCATCGCAGCCCAGGCTACCCAGCTGGGCGACGCACCGAAGCTGATGGACGTCATCGGCACGGTGAAGGTGATGCTGGATGCCTACGACAGAGGCGAGATTGATCGCATTTACCTGATCTACAACCGCTTCGTCAGCACCATGACGCAGTCCCCGCGGGTCGAGCAGCTGCTGCCGATCATGGCGGAGGAGCGTGATGAGACGCTGAAGCACCACTGGGACTATCTGTACGAGCCCAATGCCGAAACGGTGCTGGATCAGCTGCTGATGCGTTACGTCGAGTCGCTGGTCTATCAGGGTGTGGTCGAGAACATCGCCTGTGAAATGGCGGCGCGCATGGTGGCGATGAAGGCCGCCTCCGACAACGCCGGCAACCTGATCAGTGAACTGAAGCTCGCTTACAACAAGGCACGCCAGGCAGCCATCACTCAAGAGCTGTCTGAAATCGTCGCCGGCGCCTCTGCGGTCTAAGCGCGCTAACCGGATTTAAATTTAAGAGGAACTGGAAATGAGTTCTGGAAAGATCGTACAAATCATCGGCGCCGTGGTGGACGTTGAGTTCCCCCGCGATGCCATGCCGAAAGTCTACAACGCCCTGAACGTCGCCGACGCGGGTCTCACCCTCGAAGTCCAGCAGCAGCTGGGCGACGGCGTGGTGCGCGGCATCGCCATGGGTTCCACCGACGGCCTGAAGCGCGGCATGAGCGTGTCCGACACCGGCGCGGCCATCTCCGTGCCCGTCGGCCAGGCCACCCTGGGCCGCATCATGGACGTGCTGGGCAACCCGGTCGACGAGGCCGGCCCGGTCAACGCCGACACCAAGATGCCGATCCACCGCAAGGCCCCGGCCTACGCGGACCAGGCGGCATCCGTGGAAATCCTGGAAACCGGCATCAAGGTTATCGACCTGGTCATGCCCATCGCCAAGGGCGGCAAGGTCGGCCTGTTCGGCGGCGCCGGCGTCGGCAAGACCGTTACCCTGATGGAGCTGATCCGTAACATCGCCGTTGAGCACTCCGGCTTCTCCGTGTTCGCCGGCGTGGGTGAGCGTACCCGTGAAGGTAACGACTTCTACCACGAAATGAAGGAAGGCGGCGTTCTGGACAAGGTCGCCCTGGTTTACGGCCAGATGAACGAGCCGCCGGGCAACCGTCTGCGCGTCGCCCTGACCGGCCTGACCATGGCCGAGTACTTCCGTGACGAAGGCCGTGACGTGCTGCTGTTCGTCGACAACATCTACCGTTACACCCTGGCCGGTACCGAAGTGTCCGCGCTGCTGGGCCGTATGCCGTCCGCGGTAGGTTACCAGCCGACCCTGGCCTCCGAGATGGGCGCCCTGCAGGAGCGCATCACCTCCACCAAGACCGGTTCCATCACCTCCTTCCAGGCCGTTTACGTGCCTGCGGATGACTTGACCGACCCGTCCCCGGCCACCACCTTCGCCCACCTGGACGCCACCCTGGTGCTGTCCCGTCAGGTCGCCGAGCTGGGTATCTACCCCGCCGTGGACCCGCTGGACTCCACCTCGCGCCAGCTGGATCCGCTGGTCGTCGGCCAGGAGCACTACTCCGTGGCCCGTGCCGTGCAGTCCACCCTGCAGCGCTACAAGGAACTGCGCGACATCATCGCCATCCTGGGCATGGACGAGCTGTCCGAAGAGGACAAGCTGGCCGTATCCCGTGCGCGTAAGATCCAGCGCTTCCTGTCGCAGCCCTTCTTCGTCGCCGAAGTGTTCACCGGCGCCCCCGGCAAGTACGTGGGCCTGAAGGACACCATCCGCGGCTTCAAGGGCATCGTCGAGGGCGAGTTCGATCACCTGCCGGAGCAGGCCTTCTACATGGTCGGCACCATCGACGAAGTCGTCGAGAAGGCCAAGAAGGTTTAATCGGCCTGACAGGGGGTTTATGCTATGGCCATGACCATGCATGTAGACGTAGTAAGCGCCGAGACGTCCATCTTCAGCGGAACCGTTGAAGCTGTGTTCGCCCCGGCGAAGGAAGGCGAGGTCGGCATTATGCCGCGCCACAGCCCCTTCCTTGCCCAGCTCAAGCCGGGCCAGGTGCGCGTCGTCAAGCAGGGCGGTGAGGAAGACTTCTTCTATGTCTCCGGCGGCATGCTCGAAGTGCAGCCGCACACCGTCACCGTGCTGGCCGACACCGCCCTGCGCGCCCGCGACATGGACGAGGCCGCCGCGATCCAGGCCAAGGAGCGCGCCGAGCAGGCCATGCGCGACCGCACCGGCGAGATGGAGTGGGCCGAGGCCCAGGCCGAACTGGCCCAGGCCATCGCCCAGCTGCAGATGATTCAGCGCATGCGGGAAAAGACCAAGCGCTAAATCGGCTGCGGCAGATGAGAACAAAAAAGGGCAGTGTTACACTGCCCTTTTTTTTGTACCCGGATAATTCCAGACCGTGGGTCGGGCTTAAGTCCGACAGCAACGCGGCTCGGGGACACAGGCGTCGGGCTGAAGCCCGACCCACGGGAAACAATGGTTTGGGGGGCAGGAATAATGGCGGAAGCAAAAGTCAGCCGCGGCAAGGTGGTCTCCGTGACCTACACCATCCGCGACCAGGCCGACGACAACCTGCTGGAGGCGATCGAAGTGCCGGTCGACTACCTGCACGGCGGCCGGGTCGGACTGTACGAAAAGATCGAGGCGGCCCTGGAGGGCAAGTCCGTGGGCGAGGGCGTGGAAGTGCTGCTGACGCCGGAAGACGCCTTCGGCCCGCGCGATCCCGACCTTACCTTTACCGACGTGCTGGAAAACGTGCCGCCGGACTTCCGCCGCCTGGGCGCCCAGGCCGAGTTCAACAACGAGGCGGGCGAGACCGTCACCATGACGGTGACCCACATCGACGCCGGCACCATCACCCTGGACGGCAACCACCCCCTGGCCGGCAAGAACCTCATCTTCGCCGTGCGCGTCGCCGCCATCCGCGACGCCACGCCGCAGGAAATGATGACCGGCGAAGTGGCCCAGGCCCAGGGGCTGCATTAAGCGGGCAAGGGAACCGGATTGAAGTAAATGTAGGATGGGCAGAGCGCAGCGAAGCCCATCAAGTGCGGCAGGCAGGTACGCGCGGTGTCGGCTAGGAAGCAAATGTAGGATGGGTAGAGCGCAGCGAAACCCATCATCGGCGGTGGTGCAGCGGGCGCACGGTGTCGGATTGAAAGTACGGACAAGTTCATGAGCCAAGCACTGGAAGTGATCATCCTGGCCGCGGGCCAGGGCACACGGATGAAATCGGCCCTGCCCAAGGTGCTGCACGCCATCGGCGGCGAGCCGATGCTGGCGCGGGTGTACAACACCGCCCGCCTGCTGGAACCGCAGCACATCCACATCGTCTACGGCCACGGCGCCGACAAGGTGCGCGAGCAGCTCGGCCATCTCGATGCCGCCTGGGCCTTGCAGGACAGGCAGCTGGGCACCGGCCACGCCGTGGCGCAGGCCATGCCCCAGGTGGGCGACGACAGCCGCGTGCTGATCCTTTACGGCGACGTGCCGCTCATCGAGGCCGCCACCCTGGACCGTCTGGTGGAAGCCGCCGCCGGTGCCCTCGCCGTGCTCACCATCGAACTGGACAACCCCACCGGCTACGGCCGCATGGTGCGCGACCGTGACGGCCGCGTGCAGCGCATCGTCGAGCAGAAGGACGCCAGCGAGGCCGAGCGCGCCATCCGCGAAGTGAACACCGGCCTGCTCGCCGTGGACGCCGCCCGCCTGCGCGGCTGGCTGGAGCGTCTCGACAATCACAACGTGCAGGGCGAGTACTACCTCACCGACATCATCGCCATGGCGGTGGAAGACGGCGTGCCCATCACCACCGTCAGCGCGCCCGACATCGAACAGGTGTCCGGCATCAACGATCGCCAGCAGCTCGCCGCCCTGGAGCGCGCGCTGCAAAGGCGCCAGGCCGCGCAGCTGATGCTGGCCGGCGTCACCCTGCGCGATCCGGAGCGCTTCGATCTGCGCGGCGATCTCTCCGTCGGCCGCGACGTGATCATCGACGTCAACGTGATCATCGAAGGCCGCGTGGTGCTGGGCGACGGCGTCACCATCGGCGCCAACTGCGTGCTGAAGGACGTCGAGATCGGCGCCGGCACCGAAGTGAAACCCATGAGCATCATCGACAGCGCCGTCATCGGCGCGGGCGCGCACATCGGCCCCTTTGCCCGCATCCGCCCGGACACGCGCATCGCCGACGGCGCCCACATCGGCAACTTCGTGGAAGTGAAGAAGAGCGAGATCGGCGCCGGCTCCAAGGTGAACCATCTCAGCTACATCGGCGACACCACCATGGGCGCCAAGGTGAACATCGGCGCCGGCACCATCACCTGCAACTACGACGGTGCCAACAAGCACCGCACCGTGATCGGCGACGGCGTGTTCGTCGGCTCCGACACCCAGCTGGTGGCGCCGGTGACGGTACACGACAACGCCACCATCGGCGCCGGCTCCACCATCACCAAGGACGCGCCGGCCGACGAGCTGACGCTGAGCCGTAACAAACAGATGACCATCCCCGGCTGGAAGCGGCCGGTGAAGAAGAGCAGTGACAAGTGACAAGTGGCAAGTCCCAAGAAAAGGACGCCCTTCGTTTTGCTTGTCACTTGTAACTTGAAACTTGTAACTGGGTTCAACACATGTGCGGAATTGTCGGTGGTGTAGCGGAACGTGATGTGGTGCCGATCCTCATCGAGGGTCTGCGCCGTCTCGAATATCGCGGTTACGATTCGGCGGGCGTGGCGGTGCTGGACGAAAACAGCGCACTGGCGCGCGTACGCGTGCTGGGCAAGGTGCAGGGCCTGGCCGACGCCATCGCCGCCTCACCGTTGCGCGGCAGCACCGGCATCGCCCACACCCGCTGGGCCACCCACGGCGTGCCGAGCGAAAGCAACGCCCATCCCCACTTCTCCCGCGAAGCCATCGGCATCGTCCACAACGGCATCATCGAAAACCACGAGGCCCTGCGCGCCGCGCAAAAGGCCGCCGGCTACGAATTCACCTCGCAGACCGACACCGAGGTCATCGTCCACCAGGTGCACAGCCACAGCGCGCGCGGCCTCGACCTGCTCGCCGCCGTGCAGGCCACGGTGAACGAGCTGCACGGCGCCTACGCCCTCGGCGTGGTGAGCATCCACGAGCCCGGCCGCCTCATCGCCGCGCGCCGCGGTAGCCCGCTGGTGCTAGGCATCGGCATCGGCGAACACTTCATCGCCTCCGACGTGGCGCCGCTGCTGCCGGTGACGCGCCGCTTCGTGTTCCTGGAAGAGGGCGACGTGGCCGACATCCGCCGCGACAGCGTCACCATCTACAACGCCCGCGGCGAAGTGGTCGAGCGCCCGGTGAAGGAAAGCGAGCTGTCGCTCGATGCCGTCGAGCGCGGCGAATTCCGCCATTACATGCTGAAGGAAATCCACGAACAGCCGCAGGCCATCAGCGACACCCTGGAAGGGCGCATCGCCGGCGGCCGCGTGCTGGAGGCCGCCTTCGGCCCCAATGCCGCCGCCGTGTTCGACAAGGTGAAGGCGGTGAAGATCGTCGCCTGCGGCACCAGCTTCCATGCCGGCCTGGTGGCGCGCAACTGGTTCGAGGGCGTGGCCGGTGTGCCCTGCGACGTGGAAGTGGCGAGCGAATTCCGTTATCGCCATCCGGTGCCCAACCCCGACGCCCTGATCATCACCATCTCCCAGTCCGGCGAAACCGCCGACACCCTGGCCGCGCTGCGCGCCACCAAGGAGTGGGGCTACGGCCCGTCGCTGGCCATCTGCAACGTGCCGGAAAGCTCCCTGGTGCGCGAGGCCGACCTGGTGCTGATGACCCGCGCCGGCCCCGAGATCGGCGTCGCCTCCACCAAGGCCTTCTCCACCCAGCTGGTCGCCCTGCTGCTGGTGGTCATTGCCCTCGGCCGCCGCCACAAGCTCAGCGCCGAACGCGAGGCCGCCATCGTCGAACAGCTGGAGGCGCTGCCGCGCCACGTCGAAGACGTGCTCGCCCTCAACGACGAGATCCACCGCATCGCCGAACGCTTCACCGACAAGCACCACGCCCTGTTCCTCGGCCGCGGCGTGCAATACCCGGTGGCCATGGAAGGCGCGCTCAAGCTCAAGGAGATATCCTACATCCACGCCGAGGCCTATCCCGCCGGCGAACTCAAGCACGGCCCCCTGGCCCTGGTGGACGAGGAGATGCCCGTCATCGCCGTCGCCCCCAACGACGCCCTGCTGGAAAAGCTCAAGTCCAACCTGGAAGAAGTGCGCGCCCGCGGCGGCGAACTCTACGTCTTCGCCGACCACGCCTCCGGCATGAACGGCTCCGAGCGCGTCCACGTCACCGTCGTCCCCCCCGCCGGCGGCCACGTCGCGCCCATCGTCTTCACCATCCCCCTGCAACTCCTCGCCTACCACGTCGCCGTGCTCAAGGGCACCGACGTCGATCAGCCGCGCAACCTGGCCAAGAGCGTCACGGTCGAGTAGGGCGGCCAGCGTCCTGGCTCTTGCTGCGCCAACTCCAACGCCTTTACTCCTCCCCCGCTCGCGGGGGAGGTTGGGAGGGGGGCGCGCCACCCCAGGTGCCTGGTGCGCCCCTTTCAACCAAGGCGCGCAATTCGTTGCCCCATGTCCGTTGACGTTGCATTCGCAACGAACAAGTACTATATATTGACCAACGCATCATAAAGAGGGTCAATACCATGCCCACCGCCACCGTCCCCAAGCCCGATCCCGACACCGTTCTCACCCAAGCCCTGCTCGCTGCCGGCGATTACCTCGGTCTGACCCGGGATGCGCTGGGCGCGGCCATCGGCAAGGAACGCACCGTCTTCACCCGCAGCAAGGTCGCCCCCGACACCAAGGCCGGCGAACTCGCCCTGCTGCTGATCCGCTGTTACCGCAGCCTCTACGCTCTAGTCGGCGGCGACCGCGAGCAGATGCGCCACTGGATGCACACTCCCAACAGTCACACCGGCGGCATCCCCGCCGAACAGGTCAGGAACGTGCAGGGATTGGTGCGGGTAATGGAGTATCTGGACGCCATCCGCGGAAAGATTTGATACCGGAGCGGAATTCGTGGGAGCCCGATTCATCGGGCGATATGGGCCTGACCGACGCCGCTATCGCCCAATGAATTGGGCTCCCACAAGAAAGGTGGGAGCCCGGCTCCGCCGGGCGATGCCGGCCTAACCGAAGCCGTCATCGCCCGGGACAGGCACCAATAAAACCGCCGTAGAACCATGCAAGCACTCTGGGAAAACTGCCAACTCGCCGCCGCCGTCAAACCCATCGGCGGCGACCTCTGGCGCCTGGTGGAAAGCCAGGAACAGGTCGCCACCAGGCAACTGGTCGACAGCCTGGAGGCGCAAAGCTTGCTGGAAGAGATGCTCGACGCGGTCAAGCCGCCGCCCCCGCCGGGCAGCGAAGGCTTGCACTACCTGCTCTACACCCCGTTCCGCTATCCGCCACTGCAACACGGCTCACGCTACGGCCGCCGCCACGAACCCTCCCTGTTCTACGGCGCCCTGACCCCGGCCACCGTCCTGGCCGAATCCGCCTACTACCGCTTCGTCTTCTGGCACGGCATGCAAACCCCGCCGCCCGCGCCCATCCGCAGCGAACACACCCTGTTCAGCGCCCGCTACGCCGCCACGCGCGGCCTGCAACTCCAGGCCGAACCCTGCGCCGAGCAGCGCACCGCCCTGACCCATCCCGCCGATTACACCGCCACCCAAACCCTCGGCAGCGCCATGCGCGAAGCGAACATCGAAGCTTTCGAATACCCCTCCGCCCGCTGCCCCGAGGGCGGCATCAACGTCGCCCTCTACACCCCAGCCGCCTTCGCCGCGCCGCGCCCGCAGGAAATGCAGCCCTGGCTGTGCGAAACCGAGGCCGCGGCCGTCACCTTCGCCCAGCCCCAAAGCCGGGCACTGCACCGGTTTCCCATCGAGACATTCACCGTGGAGGGGCAGTTGCCGTGGCCGGCGGGGTGAGCGGTGGCGCAGCGTGGGGAGGGTCGGAGAGGTTTTCGTAGGAGCGGATCGCATCCGCGACCCACCCCCCAACGCAAGGCAGCGGCGTTTGGCGTTCCCCACAAGGCGACGACGAAGCGCCGCCGGCGCGATTACCCGGCTACTTCCCCGCCGGCACAACCTTCACCCGGTTCACGAACATGATGTTGTCGAAATCCCGGTTGAGGCTGCTGCTGTGATAGCGGGGCATCATCGACTGCTCCGCGAAGTGGACCGTATCCCCCGCCTTGACCGCCGTGGTCGGCGCCGCAAGCCAAAGCTTGTCCTTGCCCCGCTGCACCTCGATGTAGGTAAAGCCCTGCGTCTCCACCACGCTCACCACCTTGCCCTGCTGCGTCATCTCGGCATTCATGGCGCCCGCAGGCCCGGTCATCGGATGGCCGGCCGGCTTATCGGCCGTGGAGGCCTGGGCGGAAAAGGCGAGCGCGGCCAAAAGCGGAAGGGCGATTAGGGATTTCATAGGGGGAGTCCTCAGGTTCGTGGGAGAGCGGCGACCGCTTCAAAGAGCGTAGACCGGGGACCGCCCGGTAGCCGTGCGGGGATTATCCGAACTTTACAGGGCGGGGAACGAGAATTGGTCGGCGGGTTGGGGTGCCGGCTAAATAGCTGTTCCGTATTAGTAGCCAGTCTATCGTGGGTCGGGCGTCAGCCCGACATCGGCGCTCAATCTGCGCAAAGGCCGCCGTTCTGGCCCCATTTCGGAACAGCTATTTAGGTTGCTTAGCGTGGAAGGCCTAGTCGAATGCCCGTGATACGATTCATCTCCAAGAATGTGGCTGCAGCTGGGGTTGCGCCGGAGGGCAGGTTGCCACGGCCGGCGGGGTAGAATTTGATACGATTCGCGCAGCCCCTCAGCCACTATAAGAACCAGGAAAAGCTGTCCGCCAGCGTTAGGGACCAACGATGCCGATACCCGATTACCAGACTTTGATGCGGCCGCTGCTCGCCCGATTGGCCGATGGAAACGTTCACGCCCTTTCCGATCTGTTCCAGGAGCTCATAGCCGAATTTGGGTTAAGCCCCGAGGAGATAAAGGAAAAGCTGCCTAGCGGCCGCCAGACAGTGATCAGCAACCGCATAGGTTGGGCGAAGACCTATCTGGACAAGGCTGGACTATTGCAGACACCGAAGCGGGCTCATTATCAAATCACCGACCGTGGTTTGAAGGCCCTGGAAGAGTGTCCAAATGAGATAAGTAATCAGTATCTGCGCAAGTTCGAGGAGTTCCAGCAGTTCACATCGTTGCATACCGAGAATGAGAGCAGCGACCACGAACAGGTTGGGAAGAGCGATACGACTCCAGACGAACAGATAGCAGTCGCATTTCAGGCCCTCAATCGTTCACTTGCGGATGAACTGCTCGATGCCGTCCGTACGGCCAGCGCCACCTTTTTCGAGCAAGTCGTAGTCGACCTGATGCTGGCCATGGGTTACGGCGGCTCCCGCAAGGAGGCCGGCCAGGCGACCCAGGCCACCAGCGACGATGGCATCGACGGCATCATCAAAGAGGACCGCCTCGGCCTCGATACCATCTACCTCCAGGCCAAGCGCTGGCAGAAAACGAATACCGTCCATCGCCCCGAGATAGACAAGTTCATCGGTTCCCTCACCCGCCAGCGTGCCCGCAAGGGCGTGTTCATCACCACTTCCGAATTCTCGCCCGGCGCCCGCGAGGCGGTACGCAACCTTGACATGAAGGTGGTCCTCATCGACGGCTCCCAGCTCGCTGAGCTGATGATAGAGCACAACCTCGGCGTGACGCCCAAAGAGGTCTACGAGGTAAAGCAGATAGACAGCGACTACTTCAGCGAAGACACCTAATTTGGAAACCACGGAATGACCAGCAACGAAGAACAGCTATTCCTCAACGAGCTCGACAAAACGCTCTGGACCGCCGCCGACAAGCTGCGCTCCACCCTCGACGCCTCGCAGTACAAGCACACCGTGCTGGGGCTGATCTTCCTCAAATACGTCAGCGACTCCTTTGACATTCGTCGCCAGGAGCTCACTGCCCAGTTCAAGAGCGCCGACCACGAATACTACCTCGACCCCGAAGAGTTCGGCGGCGCTGAGAGCGCGGAGTACCAGCAAGAGATCGATAGCGAACTTGAAGAGCGCGACTACTACACCGAGGCCAACGTCTTCTGGGTGCCCAAGCCCGCCCGCTGGGAGTTCCTGCAAAGCAAGAACAAGGCGGTGATCGGCAACGTCCTCTGGCTCGACCCGAACGGCGAGGTGCTGGCCGCCCCGCCCGAGGACGAGGCCGAAAAGCGCAAGTGCAAGCGCATCAGCTCCGTCGGCCAGCTCATCGACAACGCCCTGGAGGCCATCGAGCACGACAACCCCAAGCTCAAGGGGGTGCTTAACCGCCTCTACACCCAACTGCGCATCGACCAGGCCAAACTGGGCGAGCTCATCGACCTGGTCGCCACCATCCCCTTCAGGCACGCGAGCCTCAGCAGCAAGGACATCCTCGGCCACGTCTACGAATACTTCCTCGGCCAGTTCGCCCTCGCCGAGGGCAAGAAGGGCGGCCAGTTCTACACCCCCAAGGCCATCGTCACCCTCATCGTGCAGATGCTCGAACCCTACAAGGGGCGCGTCTACGACCCCGCCATGGGCTCCGGCGGCTTCTTCGTCCAGTCCGAGGAGTTCATCACCCAGCACCAGGGGCGCATTGGCGACATCTCCATCTACGGCCAGGAGTACAACCACACCACCTGGCAGCTCGCGGCGATGAACATGGTCATCCGCGGTATCGACTTCAACTTCGGCAAGGAGCCCGCCAACACCTTCACCAGCGACCAGCACCCCGACCTGCGCGCCGACTTCGTCATGGCCAACCCCCCCTTCAACATGAAGGAGTGGGACGTCGGGGTGGACGACAACGACCCGCGCTGGAGCTACGGCAGGCCGCCCTCAGGCAACGCCAACTTCGCCTGGCTGCAACACATGCTCTACCACCTCGCAACCAACGGAAGTATGGGCCTGCTCCTCGCCAACGGTTCCATGAGCTCCAACACCAACAACGAAGGCACCATCCGCCGCGCCCTCGTCGAACACGACCTGGTCGAGTGCATGGTCGCCCTGCCGGGCCAGCTCTTCACCAACACCCAAATCCCCGCCTGCATCTGGTTCCTCAGCAAAAACAAAAAGGCGCGCACCAGCTCAGGCGGCCGGGCGCTGCGCGACCGCAGCGGCCAGATCCTCTTCATTGACGCCCGCAACCTCGGCTACATGAAAGACCGCGTCCTGCGCGACTTCAGCACCACCGACCTCGCCCGTATCACCGATACCTTCCACGCCTGGCAAACGACATCCCCTCTCCCCCAGGGAGAGGGCTCACACCAACACTCCCCTCTCCCTCAGGGAGAGGGCCAGGGTGAGGGTGGTTACAAGGACATCCCCGGCTTCTGCAAAAGCGCATCACTGGACGAAATCGCCAAACACGACTTCGTCCTCACCCCCGGCCGTTACGTCGGCGCCGAAGAGCAGGAAGACGACGGTGAACCCTTCGCCGAAAAGATGGCGCGCCTCACCGTGCAACTGAAGGAGCAGTTTGAAGAGAGTGACCGGCTGGAGGCGGAGATTAAGAAGAATTTGGCGGGGTTGGGATATGACGTCTGACTTTATGACGACAATCGGGGAAGTGGCTGACGTATTTGATGGCCCACATGCCACTCCGACTAAGGTGGAGGATGGCCCTTACTTCCTTAGCATCTCCAGCTTGGAAAACGGCACCTTAGATTTGTCTAAATCGGCACGCCTGAGTCAAAAGGATTTCACGAAATGGACAAAGCGTGTCACACCTGAAAGTGGTGATGTGCTTTTTTCATATGAAACGCGTTTAGGAGAGGCTGCATTAATGCCTCCGAATGTAACAGCTTGCCTTGGGCGAAGGATGGGCTTGCTTAGACCTAATAGAGAAAAGGTAATACCGGAATATCTTCTCTATGCGTATTTGTCGCCCGCGTTTCAGGAAACCATACGTTCAAAAACGATCCATGGTGCAACTGTGGATCGAATTTCACTAAAAGAATTACCTGACTTTCCTGTTCGCATTCCACCGTTGGAAGAACAAATAGAAGTTGTTAGTGTTCTGAGTGCTATTAATTCAAAATTAGAACTCAACCGCCAAACCAACCAAACCCTCGAACAAATCGCCCAGGCCATCTTCAAAAGCTGGTTCGTCGACTTCGATCCCGTTAGAACCAAAATCGCGGCCCGCGAAGCATTTATCCAACAACACCCCGAAGTCACCGAAGAGGCGATAAGAGCCGCCGCCGGCACCGAAGGCGACACCCTCGCCCACGCCGGCGCCAAAGCCTGCGAACTCGCCGCCATGTGCGCCATCAGCGGCAAGACCGAAGAACAACTCAACGAGCTAGACTCTGATGCTTTGAAACAACTCAAAACTGTCGCTGCACTGTTTCCCGATGCCCTGGTAGATTCAGAACTAGGTGAAGTACCGGAGGGGTGGATAGTAAAGAAAATAGACGAAATAGTGTCGCGTCAATCAGTAGGAAAAAAGTACTCACAAAAAACAGCCTTTGAAAAAGGCAACGTTCCAATCCTTGATCAAGGTAAGTCAGGAATCATTGGTTATCACAATGAAGAACCTGGTGTAAGGGCGGACCCAGATAACCCAATAATCGTTTTTGCAAATCATACCTGCTATATACGATTAGTCATGCATGATTTTTCTGCCATACAAAATGTTTTGCCATTTAAGTCGGAGGATTTAAATGTTTATTGGCTATATATGGCAACTCGCGGAAAACAAGAGTTTGTAGAATACAAAGGTCATTGGCCGGATTTTGTAATCAATGAAATTGTCATTCCTTCTGGGGAATTAGATCATGTGTACGGTGGTTGTGTTGCCGATATGTTCAAGGAAATTTATGAGCAGGAAAAAGAGGCTGATCATCTCTCTATGATTCGAGACGCTCTTCTTCCAAAACTTCTCTCTGGCGAACTACAAGTGGACGATGCGGCGTAAATAATACATGGAAAACTACGACTTCGAGAAAATCCCGCTCTGGTCTAATGACAATCCATCGTTCGAAATAATGGTGGACGAGGTAAGTGGCCGCATCCCTGTTACACGAGTCGAGCATTGGAAAGACTTTGCCGAACTACTGGAGAGTGATTTCTTTAATCGTCCCAATACCCAGTTGGTGTTTCGTGGTCATCGCCGTTTTGATTGGGGCTTGCTGCCCACACTGGCCAGAATCCCGGAGTCCGGAATCATTGATAAGCCGTTGGCGGATAGCCAACTGGAGCACTTTAAACGCGCGGTCAGGGGTCGCTTGAAAGATAACTCTCTGGTTCTGGAGGGGAGTGAGGACGAACTTTGGTCAGTAGGGCAACATCATGGGTTGATGACACCCTTGCTGGACTGGACCTACTCCCCCTACGTGGCCCTCTTCTTTGCCTTCTCGAAGGAAGACTCTGAAGAGGAGAAGGAAAACCCCTACCGCGCGGTCTATGTGCTCAATAAGAGCTTTGTCTCTGATGACGAGCTTTGTCCAGACATTCGCATGTTCGAGCCAAAAAGGGATGATCACGGTCGTCTCGTCAATCAGGCGGGACTGTTTACCTTCTCACCCTACGACTCAACCATTGAGAACAAACTCGCGGACACATTATCCAGCGAGGATTTTGAGGACGACGAGCTGCGGAGTGCCTCGGAAGAAGAACAGCCAGGCATCATCGCTCGCTATATCTGCAAGATCTATATTAAGAATGAAGACCGCGAAGGGTGCATGCGCAATCTACGACGCATGAACGTACACCATGCCAGCCTATTCCCCGATTTAATCGGCGCTTCCGAGTACTGTAATCTGCTTGTGGCCGAGGAGAGAAGACAGTACGAGATAGCGACTCGATTTGCCAATGTGGCTTCTATGGTCACTAGTTCGCAACCAAGTGCACAACCTACAGTTACCGAAGCCCTGGCCACAAATGTTGGTGAGATCGATTCCATTGCAGAGATTTTAAAGTTACATGGAGGTAAACAGGTAGAACCGGGGAGAATTCAGCTCATCGCTGAGCATCTTTCTAAGGGGTTAGAGCAATACAAGGTGGTTGATTGGTTCGTTAGAGAGCCAGCATTGGCAAAAATTCGTTCAATGATGCGAATAGCATTGCGAAAATTTGGCTACCCGGGCGCCGAGAGAGATAAAGCGGTAGAAGCAATAATAAATATGCTGGTTTTGAGAGAATTATAGCTATGATCACGGAAGACCAACTAGAACAACTCTGCCTCAACTGGTTCCAGTCCATCGGTTACGAAACCGTCTGCGGCTACGACATAGCCCCGGATGGCAACACCCCGGAACGCAGCGACTACCGCCAGATCGTCCTCTTCGACCGCCTGCTTGCCCAACTCCAAAGGATCAACCCGCATACCCCTCTCGCCGTCCTCGAATCCGTCAGCCAGCAGATCGCCAAACCGGAGACCCCGGTACTCATCAAGAACAACCACGCCTTTCACAAGCTGCTGCTGGAGGGTGTGAAGGTCGACTACAAGGAGGAGGGCGAGGATAAGAGCGACCATGTGCAGCTGCTCGACTTCACCAATGTCGCCAACAACCAGTTTCTGGTGGTGAACCAGTACACCCTCACCGGCAGCAAGGGGAACCGCCGCCCCGATGTGATCGTCTTCATCAACGGTCTGCCGCTGGCGGTGATCGAGCTGAAGAACCCGGCCAACGAGGGGGCCGATGTCTGGTCCGCCTACCAGCAGTTGCAGACCTACAAGGAGGAGATCCCCGACCTTTTCATCTTCAACGAGGCGCTGGTGGTGAGCGACGGGGTGAATGCGCGGGTCGGCTCCCTCACTGCCAACAAGGAGCGCTTTCTTCCCTGGCGCACCGTGTCCGATCAGGATGACAAGCCGCTGTTCGAGTTCCGGCTGGAGACGCTGGTCAAGGGCTTCTTCAAACCCGAGCTGTTCCTCGACTATCTCCACTACTTCATCCTCTTCGAACAGGACGGCGATACCCTGATCAAGAAGATCGCCGGTTATCACCAGTTCCACGCGGTGCGCGAGGCGGTGCGGGCGACGGTGACGGCGGCACAGAAACACGACATGTCCGAGGTGCGCGCTGACTATGCCGACCGGGTAAAGCCTGGCTCCGGCAAGGCGGGTGTGGTGTGGCACACCCAGGGCTCGGGCAAGTCGATCTCCATGGTCTGTTATGCCGCCAAGCTCTCGGCACAGCCGGAGATGAACAACCCGACCATTGTGGTGGTGACCGACCGCAACGACCTGGACGGCCAGCTCTTCAACACCTTCACCCTGGCCAAGGATGCCTTGAAGCAGACCCCGGTGCAGGCGGGTGACCGCGACGACCTGCGCGAGATGCTGGCTCAGCGCCAGGCGGGCGGCATCATCTTCACCACCATCCAGAAGTTCGCCCTGCTGGCCGGTGAGGAGAAGCACCCGGCATTGAGCGAGCGCCACAACATCGTGGTGGTGAGCGACGAGGCGCACCGCAGCCAGTATGGCGACAAGGCAACGTTCAATCAGAAAACCGGGAAGTACAGCTTCGGCTATTCCAAACACCTGCGCGATGCCCTGCCCAGTGCCACCTTCATCGGCTTTACCGGCACCCCCATCTCGGCGCAGGACAAGGACACCCGCGCCGTGTTTGGCGACTATGTTTCCATCTATGACATCCAGGACGCGGTGGACGACGGCGCCACCGTGCCCATCTACTACGAATCGCGTCTCGCCAAGCTCGACATCAAGCAGGCGGAGATCCAAGCGCTGAACGACGAGGTGGAGGAGGTCTTCGAGCAGGAGGAGGACCTCACCGCCCGCGAGCGAGCTAAGTCCAAGTGGGCGGCACTGGAGAAGCTGGTGGGCAGCGCGCCGCGCATCAAGGAGGTGGCCGAGGACTTGGTCACCCACTTCGCGACCCGCACCGCCACAATGCCCGGTAAGGGGATGGTCGTCACCATGAGCCGCGAGATCTGCGTCGATATGTACGACGCCATCGTCGCCCTGCGCCCCGAGTGGCACGACCCCGACCCGGCCAAGGGTTCAATCAAGGTGGTGATGACCGGCTCCGCCTCCGACAAGAGCAAGCTGCAGCCGCATATCTACAGCAAGGAGACCCGCAAGCTCTTCGAGAAGCGCTTCAAGGATGTGAACGACCCGCTGCAACTGGTGATTGTGCGCGACATGTGGCTCACCGGCTTCGATGCCCCCAACTGCCACACCATGTACGTGGACAAGCCGATGCGCGGCCACAACCTGATGCAGGCCATCGCCCGGGTGAACCGCGTCTTCAGGGACAAGCCCGGTGGCTTGGTGGTGGACTACATCGGTATCGCCAACGAATTGAAGCATGCCTTGAAGGACTACACCGACTCCAAGGGTAAGGGCGAACCGGCCCACGACAGCCACGAGGCCTTCGCCCGCCTGCTGGAGGAGATGGACAAGCTGCGCGGCATGATGCACGGCTTCGACTACAGCCACTATGAGACCAATGCCCTGCAACTGCTGCCAGGCGTGATGAACCACATCCTCGGCCAGGAGGAGGGCAAAAAGCGCTTCCTCGACATCATGGCCGTGGTGCGTGCCGCCTATACCCTTTGCGGCACGCTTGACGAAGTGACGCCGCTGCGCAAGGAGATCGCCTTCTTCTCCGCGGTGAAGGCGGCCATCACCAAGTTCACCACCATCGACAAGCGCCGCAGCGACGAGGAGAGGCACTCCGCGCTCAAGCAGATCATCGACAATGCCATCGTCGCCGAAGGGGTCGCCGATGTGTTCGACCTGGTGGGCCTCGATAAACCCAATATTGGACTGCTTTCGGCCGAGTTTCTGGAGGACGTCAAGAACCTCCCGCAAAAGAACCTGGCGGTGGAGCTGCTGGAAAAGCTCCTGCGCGATGAGATCAAAGCACGAATGAAGACCGATGTGGTCTCGGAGAAGAAGTACTCCGAACGCATCCTTGAGACCTTGCGCAAATACCACAACCGTGCCATCGAAACCGCCCAGGTGATCGAGGAGCTGATCGAACTGGCCAAGGCTATGCAGGAAGACCTTGCACAGGCCGAGAAGCTGGGCCTAAGCGAAGACGAGATCGCCTTTTACCGTGCTCTGATTCAGAACGAGTCGGCAGTACGCGAGATGGGTGATAACAATCTGCGGGAGCTGGCGAAGTACATCACCGAGCAACTGCGCAACAGCACTACGGTTGATTGGCAAGTGCGCGACAGCGTGCGCGCCAAGTTGCGCAACCTGGTGCGTCGCGCACTAAAGAAATGGAAATATCCGCCAGATGGTACGGACGATGCAATCGACCTGTGCCTGCAGCAGGCGGAAGCTCTTTCTAACTCATGGACGGCATAGGGAGGGATTGTGAAATCTACGTTCTTCACATTATCAAACCCGACACTTCATCGTGAGGATACGGAGCATGGATTTGGTAGAGAATATGCAAAGTACAATGTGTCTGTTCTTCCGGCGTATGCCATGCTCAGCTATACGATTCAGGGTATGCGGGCGGACCTTGATGGAACGCACGTTGGAATTGAGTCTGCAATCGTAGACGATACAGTGATCATTTACGGTGTTAATCAGGTAACGCGTTATCTAACGCCCAGTGACCCAACCCTTGTAATTTATTATTTAGGTATCCGTGATTATCAGAAGTTTTTCCCTCACTTTGATAAACAATCATTGCGTGAACGAGCTGCACAATTTTTAGAGGAAGCAGATAAAACCTTCGAGGAATCCTCGTGGCTTGCATTTTCAATGATGGCTGGAGCGGTATTTGAGAGTTTGCTGCTAGATGTAGTAGATGATAATGATGCGACGTTCGGTCGCTTGATCAATAGAGCAAAGGATATGGATGTTTTTGATAGCCTCGAATTGTCAGCTCTTGAAATAGCGAAAGAGGCTAGAAATATGATTCATGCTGGTCGGCATGGAGATCCCTATCTCACTAGAGAGAAGGCTATGACGGTAAGGCTGGTGCTCGAACAGTTCCTTAGAAAGAACTGGGCTGAGATAAAGGGCAAATAGCCGGGGACCAAGTTTCATGGAGGAACTCAGCACGACGCGACCAAGTCTTGGGATCTGCGGGGTTCAGAATAACTTGAAATCTGTCTGCCCCGAGCAACCAGCCCCTGTAGTTATCCGAGCGGACGGTGGCCAAAGTTTCATTTAACCTGACCCCACTGGTCCGCTGATCCAGAACGAATCGCAGTACGCGAGATGGGCGACAACAACCTGCGCGAATTGGCCAAGAACATCACCGAGCAACTGCGCAACCGTACTACGGTTGACTGGCAGTTACGCGACAGCGTACCTGCGCAAGTTGCGCAGCTTGGTGCGCCGTGCACTGAAATAATGGAAATACCCACCGGATGGTACGGATGACGCCATTGAACTTTGCCCGCAACAGGCGGAGGTGTTGTCGAATGCGTGGATGAAGTGAGGGGTTATGAATTCAACGATATCGGATGCTGAAAGATACCGAGAACCTCCCAGCGCCTGAAGTGCTGGCACAAGAGCTAGTCGAACAACTCGACGGCGCGTTGAATGAGATTCGGAGTGTGGAAAAGGAACTAGCTATAAACGGAGACGCCGAGTAGTGTCGATACAAATGAAAGCTGAAGATTTCTTTAATGCCTATCTAGTGCTTAAAGCGAATCACGAAGCCATGATTGAAAGACTGGAGAAGTCGCCAGAAAATCCGCTTATAGGGACAAAAGAGCTGGGAACGCGCCCTACAGTGGGAGTCGACATTGTCTGTTTGGCATTCTCGGTGGAGCTTTATATTAAAGATATTCATCTTGCGATAAAAGGCAAGGCTCCTCGTGGCCACGATATACTGAAGCTATTTGAATCACTGCCAGAGCAAATCCGGCAAGAAATATTTGCCCACGATTCGATCAGTCAAAATCCTTTCATCACAAGAGGCGATATCTTTTCGAACAAAAGGTTTACTGGTGCCTACAGTGCTTATGATGGATTCATTGATCATATAAAAGCTATAAGCGATGGATTTGAAAAATGGCGTTATTCTTATGAAAGCACCGCTCTCAAATACGACATCTACTTTGCTTTGGCTTTCATAGAGGCACTAAAATCAGCAGCCTGTCGTGCGCGGACTAATCTCGGACAATAGCCGAAAATAGTCAGAGAGCCGTCAGGGACCACAGCTATTTGGGATAACGCACATGGCTATCGAACACGGAATGTGGCGCATCGGCAGCGCGCCGTTCAAGCTCCAGCCGGTCAAGATCGAAAACGAAGGACTACTGGAAGGGCGGATCACTAAGGATATCTCTATCCTCAACGACGGCTGGCTGCTCATCGGCCGCCAAGTGCGTACCAGTTTCGACAAGTTCATAGGGACGGGAGCAGCGCCATGACGGAGCGCAGCAAGCAGCTGATCAGAAACAGCACCGCCGAATTCCTGATCTTCACCGGCCAGGCCGGTGAGCAGAGTATCGAAGCCCGTTACGAGGACGAAACCGTCTGGCTGACGCAAAAGCTCATGGCCGAACTCTTTGCCGTCGATGTGCGCACAATCAGTGAGCACCTGAAAAACATCTTTTCCGCCGGCGAGTTGGCGGAGGAGTCAGTTGTCCGGAAATTCCGGAATACTGCCGCCGATGGAAAAAGCTACCTGACCCAGTTCTACAACCTCGACGCCATCATCTCGGTCGGTTACCGGGTCAACTCGGTGCGGGCCACCCAGTTCCGCCAGTGGGCCACCGGGGTGTTGCGCGAGTTCGCCATCAAGGGCTATGTGCTGGACCGGCAGCGCATGGAGAACGGCAGCTTTCTGGGCGAGGACTACTTTGAGCGCCTGCTGGCCGAAATAAGGGAGATCCGCCTCTCCGAGCGCAAGTTCTACCAGAAGATTACCGACATCTACGCCACGGCGGTCGACTATAACCGGGATGCACCGACGACCAAGGCCTTCTTCGCCAAGGTACAGAACAAATTGCACTATGCCATCCACGGCCACACGGCGGCTGAATTGATCGTCCAACGCGCCGACCGCCGCAAGCCGCACATGGGCCTGACCTCGTGGGAGCGGGCACCTGACGGCAAGGTCCTCAAGACCGATGTAGTCGTCGCCAAGAACTACCTCGACAAAGCCGAGCTCGAATCGATGGGGCGCATAGTCAACGCCTACTTGGACCTGGCAGAGGACCGCGCCCGGCGCAAGATTCCCATGACCATGGAAGATTGGGCCAGGCGCCTGGATACCTTCCTGGAGTTCACCGAGCGCGACATTCTACAAGACAGCGGCAAGGTATCAGCCGAGATAGCCAAGGCCCATGCCGAAAGCGAATTCGAGAAATATCGCATCGTGCAGGACCGACTGTTTGAAAGCGATTTCGACAAAGTGCTTAAGGAAGTAGAGCAGAAGGAAGGGCCAGGGAACGGCAAGGGTTGATCTCTTCGCGGGACAATCAGGGGTGCTTCAGGCCAAAGTTAGATAAAACCTTGGAAATCGAGACTGACTACGGATTTTGTCGTTCATAGGGAGTGACTTCAATGGCAAGGCGCGGCGGATTGGTCGAAGACGTGTTGGATATCGCAACCAACATCCCGTGGTGGCTAAGCGTTGTTCTTGCAATCGTTATCTATTTCACGCTTGGTCCGATCGCCGAGATGGATGTGCCCAAAGCTTCAAATGTAAAGGATGCCGGTGAAGCGGCCGCCACACAAATATACAAAACGGTGGCGGCGATAGGTCAAATTCTGATTCCGGTCCTGTTTCTGATTGGCGCACTCATTTCTGCGATAAAGGGCTGGCTTAAGCTGAACAACTGACGCAAGCGGAAGGACTCGGAATAGCGGGGACCTGCCGCCCTCCGCCTTGCTGGGCCTGAAGCGCGTCTAAGCTTCCTTGGCAATCTTTCGCAGTTCTTTCAGGGGCGGGAAGAGTTCGCCGACCTCAACGTCCAGGATCTTGGCGATCTGCACCAGATTCAGAGCCGCTACGTTTCTTTCCCCTCGTTCAATCCCCCCGTAGTAGGAACGGCCCAGGCCGGCCTCGGCCGCGAAGGCTTCCTGGGAGTAGCCTTTTGCCTGCCGAACAGCCCGAATCTTTGCGCCTAGCGCTACCAGTAAAGGGTCCTTGCTCATGAGCCCAAAGTAAGCGTACTATCCCGATAGGGCCACGCCCTATGAGGGTCATTTTTCGGGGAGTTGCTTATGGACGAGCACAAGGACGATCCGGCCGGGGAGATGAGGGCGCTTATCGCCCGTTGGGAGCGCTCGCCCGACCCGGATGCTCTATGGATACTCCGCCTGTTGCGGGAGGCCCTGGAGGAGATGGAGCGGGATCAGGGACGGGAGGACCAGATTCAATGAGAGAGCCAGTACGCCGAAACAGCGTGGCCACGACAAAATGACGGGCGTCGAGCGGCTGGAAGACAGGCGCCCTGCACGCGTGCGGATAGCGGAGAATGTCCGCATCCGGCGCCTGTTGCATAACTGGTCACAGGAAGACCTGGCGCAGGAGGCTGGGCTTGATCGTTCGTTTGTGGGCGACATCGAGCGCGCCGAAAGAAACATCAGTATCAAAACCCTGGAAAAGCTGGCCATAGCATTTGACGTGGAGCCGGGGGATTTGACCACAGAGATGGACGCCACAACGCTGGGCGAACGCATCATAGCGATGGTGCGGGAGAACGTGAGCTTTGGTGCACCGACCAGAGTCAGGTAGGGCGTGAATGAAGGTTCAGCTCCTTAGTGATTTGCACAACGAATTCTACCGCGGTCGGATTGTGCCCCCGATTTGTCCCACAGACGCTGATGTGGTGATTCTGGCAGGCGATATCGATGTTAGCGTTGCCGGTGTCGAGTGGGCGGCGCAGGAAGCCGCGCGCATGGGCAAGGAGATCATCTACGTTGCCGGCAACCACGAATACTACAATCACGACATCGCGCTGATTGATTCGCTCAGAGCGGCGGCCGGCAAGGCCAGTAACGTCCACTTTCTCGACAACGACGAGGTTGTTATAGGCGGCACGCGGTTTCTGGGCTGCACTCTCTGGACAGACTATCGGGCCGCCGGTAGTCAGCCGCTGGCCATGCTGGAGGCCAGGCAGCACCTGAATGACCATTGGGTTGTGAAAAATGGAGCGCGCCGCTTCCTGCCCGAGGACGCCTTGGCTTTGCATGAGTATTCACGGTGGTGGTTGGCGGGGCGATTAAGCCTGCCATTCGAAGGAAAGACCGTGGTGATTACCCATCACGGGCCTCATGCGCTGTGTCAGCACCCCCGCTATCCGGTCGATTTATTGGCCGCCGCCTTCTGGAGCGATTTGAGCGAGCTCATGGAGCGGGTGGACGTTTGGTGCTTCGGCCATACCCACGCCAACGTGGATGTGCAGGTAGGCCGGTGCAGGCTGGTGTCCAATCAGCGAGGCTATGTCCGGGAGGGTGTTCGGGACTATAGGCCGGGCCTGGTCATTGCACTCGACAATTTTCGCTATTCTTGAAATGAGAAAAACTGAATAATCGAAGGTGTGTCGCGTTTTCCTGCCTTACATCTGCTTTAACCCCTCGCCGAAAAGACGATGCTTGTACACTGCACCCAAAAACTCGCCGCGAAGTTGCCTATGGTCAGCAAGGAGCCGTTGGTCGACGCCAACCCGTTGGGAAGTTGGCACGCCAATCTTTACACCATCGATCGGCGCAACTGCATCATGTTTTGCCATGATCGGACGCGCTTCGTGTTGTTTGTCGCCGGCTTGAAGAAGAGCGACTTCGTGCGCCTCGACTTCTGGTTTCAGGATGTTTACGCCAATACCATGCTGAAGCTTGGCTACGACACATCGCTCATCGAGAAGGCCCTGGCGCTTGTCGACCCGCTGCGATTCGACACCTCCTGCGACCGTTCGGTGCAGGGCTCGCTGCGCACCGCAAAAATGATGGATCTGGACGGCCTGCTGATGGACGTGCCCGATGTGATGGAGCTGCCGCCTTATTCCACCTCGGCACGCCTCAACCACCGCCCTGTGACCACCAAGGGCATGAAGGGATACGATTGCCTTTGGCCGGAAAAGGCGATGGCGGACTGGATTGCAGCTCTTTTCCTCTAATGGCCACAATATTTTTGTGTAAATTCAGCTAGATAAGCACCTACGACTGAGCCATGCTGGGACGACCCATAAATAAAAACATTCCCATTTTGGGAATTTATGATATATTTCCCCTGCCGGGAACATGAGGGGCCTATGAAGGTCTTAGGAAGAGACAAACTGAGGGCGTTTTCAACCACGCATGCATCCGCCAAGACGGCGCTGGATGCCTGGTTCAGCGATGCCGAATCATCCAATTGGCAGACGCCTCAGGACATCAAGGACAGATATCGCAGCGCGGATTTTCTTGCAGACAACCGTGTCATCTTCAACATCAAGGGCAACCAATTTCGATTGGTCGTCAAGGTGCGCTATCAAAACGGCATTGTGGTCGTTGAATGGGTGGGCACCCACGCGGAGTACAGCAAGAAGCGTTTCTAGGGGAGGGAACGGTTATGTATCACATCAAAGTCATCAAGTCGGAACTGGAGCATGAGCAGGCCTTGGCGCGCCTGACGAATCTGATGGATGCCGATCCCGCCCCCGGCAGCAGCGAGGCGGACGAGCTGGATGTGCTGGCAATCCTGATTGAACGCTACGAGCAGGAACGCTTCCCGATGGACCCGCCCGATCCCATCGAGGCGATCAAATTCCGCATGGAGCAGCAAGGACTCAAGAAGAGCGACCTAGTCCCCTATTTCGGCTCGGCCCCCAAGGTTACAGAGGTTCTGAACGGCGACCGTAAACTGAGCCTGAACATGATCCGCAGGCTGAGTGCCGGCCTCGGCATACCAGCGGAGGTGCTTATCCGGGAGCCGGCGCAAAAGCTGGCGACTGATAATGAGATCGATTGGCAGGCGTTCCCGCTGAGCGAGATGCGTAAGCGCGGTTATTTCGAGGGGTTCACCGGCTCCTTGCAGGAATTGCGCGAATACGCGGCGGAGTGGGTGAGCCGGTTGTTGTCCAGCGTGCCCGATGGCTTTGCACTCAAGCCAGCCATGCTGAGGACAACCGCCCACCTGAGAACCAATGACAAGGAGACGGATCCCTATGCGCTGTGGGCCTGGCAGGTGCGGGTATTGCAACGGGCGCAGGAACAGCAGCTTCCGGTTAGTTACCAGAAAGGCACTGTGAATATCGAATGGATGCGCAAACTCGCACAGCTTTCCTGGTCGGAGCATGGACCAAAGTTGGCGGCGGAATATCTAAATCGCAGTGGTATCCATCTTGTCATAGAGCCGCATTTGCCCAAGACCTACCTTGATGGGGCGGTGTGCCTGAGTGCCAATGGCAATCCGGTTGTCGCACTCACCCTGCGGTACGACCGACTGGATAATTTCTGGTTCACCTTGATGCATGAATTGGCACATATTGCGTTGCACGTCGATGGTACTGAGGCGTGGTTTATAGACGACCTCAAAGTCACAAGCACCGACAGCCAGGAAACTGAAGCCGATGCATTGGCTCAAGAGGCGCTGATACCCCATGACGCTTTGGACGCTATGGCCATATTTGATGTAGAGGGAGTAAGGTCGTTGGCGCGTAGTTTGAACATCTCGCCTTGCATCATTGCCGGCAGATTGCGCAACGATCAAGACAACCATAAGCTTTTCGGTACGCACTTCCGAGAAAAGGTCCAAGCGATTCTCGCGCAGTCATAAGAGTAAGAAAAAATAATTCCTTGTATCAGGCGTACACGCGTCTCCGCGTAAACCAAGGATTACACGCGTTAGCGTGTAACCGTGGTCGGCATTCCGTTGCGGTCAATTCCGAGCCCCTTGCAGCACACGCTCCGCCTCGCCGCTCAGCGGGATCAGGTGTCGGTGATCGAGCTGCCCGATGTCTTCCAGCCCCATGGCGCGCAGGTACATCTCCAATACCTTGGCAGTTGATTGAAAGAACGTCCCGACGCGCTGGGCGCCGGTGTCGATGTCGATGCGGGCGGCGAGTTCGGGGTTTTGGGTGGTGACGCCGGTGGGGCAGTTGTCGGTGTTGCAGGCGCGGTAGTACTCGCAGCCGAGGGCGAAGAGGGCGGCGGTGGCGAGGGCGCAGACGTCGGCGCCGAGGGCGATGGCCTTGGCGATGTCGGACGGCGTGCGGATGCCGCCGGTGGCGACGAGGGTGACGGGGCGTTCGGGGTGTTCGCGGTTGTGGCGGTCGATGCGGCGGCGGGCGCGGGGCAGGGCCATGACGATGGACATGCCGAAGTGATCGCGGATGGCGGCGGGGGCGGCGCCGGTGCCGCCGCCGAAACCGTCGAGGGTGATGAAGTCGGGCTCCAGGCTTAGCGCGGCTTCCAGATCGGCGTCGATGTCGTTGGCGACGAATTTGATGCCGATGGGTTTGTCCGGGTAACGCCCGCGCAGTTCGACAACGCGTTGGTGCAATGCCTCCAGGTTGTCGATGTCGGGAAAGCGGGCGGGCGAGACGGCGGCCTCGCCGGGCTTGAGTCCGCGCACCTCGGCGATTTCGCCGCTCACCTTTTTGCCCGGCAGTTCGCCGCCCATGCCCGGCTTGGCCGACTGGCCGATCTTGATCTCGAAGGCATCGGCGCGTTGTTGCGTCTTCTCGTTCCAGCCGAAGTAGCCGCTGGCCATCTCCAGGATGTAGAGCGCGGCCTCGTCGCGTTCGACGGGCAGCATGCCGCCTTCACCCGAGGCGATGAGGGTGCCGCCGAGGCGGCTGCCGCGGGCCAGGGATTGCTTGGCGGTGTTGGACAGGGCGCCGAAGGACATGTGCGAGACGTAGGCGGGCAGGGCGAGGTGCAGCGGCCGGCCGGCGCCGCGGCCGATGACGGTGGCGACCGAGACCGGTTCGTCCTTGAGTTTGGGCAGGCGCGCCAGCTGTGCGGCGGAGAGATGGAAGTGATCGAAGTCGACCACGCCGGACAGCGCGGCGGGCTCGGCGCCCATGGCCACGGTGATCTCCACCTTGCCCGCCGCCAGCTTGCGGATTTCCTTCTTGCCGCGCGCATCATCGGCCCAGCGGCGCACGCGTCCCTGGTAGCCGTCGAAGGTGGAGTCGGGCAGGGCTTCCACCGCGTCGGCGTCGATCCATACCTTGCCCTGCTCCACCTTCACCGGATAGGTGTCGACCCGGTCGTGGGGGTTGTAGGGGGAGATGCCGGTCTTGAGATCGAAGTTCCAGCCGTGCAGCGGGCAGACGGCGTCGCCGCTGACGACCTTGCCGCGGGACAGCTGGCCTTCGTGGTGCGGGCAGCGGTCCTGCAGGGCGTAGACCGTGCCCCGGTGGAGAAACAGGGCGATGGGGCGGCCCTTCACCCAGCACTCGCTGCCGATATCCTCTTCCAGGGACGCCGCCGCGCAGACCTGTTGCCAGTCAGCCATGCAACACCTCGCTGTAAATACCCACCGCTTCCGGTTTATTGTTAGCCCCTGGCGGTGCATTAATCCAGCCCCGACACCCGCCGTCAAAGGAGTGACCCATGGCCGCACGCTATCTCTCCGCCGTTGATCTGCCCAATCTCTACGACGCCCTGGTCATCGAGGGTTTCCCCGGTGAAAAACGTATTCTGGTGGAGGGCGATTCCTGGGCCTCCTATCCCTTGCCGACCACCGGCAATCTCGCCTGTTTCGTCGAGGTGCCGCAGGAGATGACGGTGGTGCTGAACCTGGCGTGGATAGGCGATCAGATGATCGAGATATGCCAGGGCAAACAGTTCGAACTGTTCAGGAAACTGATCCACGACGATCGCTGGGGCTACAAGTGGGACGTGCTGTTCCTGGTGGGCGGCGGCAACGATCTCGTCGGCTGGATATTCAATGCCGCGATCAGGAATCCGGGCTCGGCCTCCAGCAACCCGGAGGACTATGTCGACCGTGCCGCGCTGGCGGCGAAGCTGGCGGAACTGAAGACCTACTTCCAGCGTTACATCACGCTGCGCGATCAGAGCGAGATCAACCGCACCACGCCCATCGTGGTGCAGACCTACGATTACGTGGTGCCGCGCGATCAGCCGCCCACCATTCTCGGTTTTCCGGTGGCCAAGCGTGCCTGGATCCTGCCCAAGTACCAGGAGCGCGGCATACTCGATCCGGAAATGCAGAGAGCTTCGTTGTGGATAATGCTCGACGAGATGGCCGCCATGCTTCATGGCCTGGCCGCCGAGGCGGACAACTTCCACGTCGCCGACACCCGCGGCACCCTGGACGTCGTGCCGCCCGACTACCGGCGCATCGACGGCGACTGGCGCGACGAAATGCATCCCTCGGCCCAGGGCTACAAGAAGCTTACCGGGCGGCACATCAACCCGCTGATACGCACCCTGGTGCCGTAAGGGCGGTGCGCCTAAAGGCCCAGGGCCGAGCGCGTGGCCTGGCCGACGATGCCGTCCACGCCCAGCCCCATGGCGGCCTGCACGGCACGCACCGCGGCCTCGGTGCCTGGGCCGTAGACGCCGTCGACCGCTACCCCGTAACCGGTGGCCGCGAGCGCCTGTTGCAGGGCGCGCACGTCGTCTCCTTCCATGTAGGGCGCGGCGAGGCGAAGCAGGCGCGCCGCGCCGTCGTCGGCCCGGGGCGCGGCCTGGGCGGTGAGGCTCCACTCGTCGATGACCACGCCACGCACCGTGAAGGGCAGGGCCAGGTCCCAGCGGCCTTCCGCCATCAGGTTGCGGAAGGCGTCCATGCGGTAAACCGTGTTGTGCAGCAGCGCGTTGGGATGGTTGGCCAGCCAGTCGCGCCGCTCCCCGACATAGCGTTCCACCCAGGCCGCGGCCCCCAGGGCGGCGACGTCGCCGTGCCGCGCCACGGTGCGGTCGCGCAGCGTCGGCCATGCGCCGTGGATGAAGCTGTCGTAGATCACCCCCACGCCCAGGGCCGGTTCGATGCCGAGCGCGGCCGCCGCCTGCGCGGCGGGGGCCCAGTACACCCGATCGAAGAAACCGTCCTGTACCGTCTGCATCACCGGGTCGCCGCCGGCGTCGTGCAGCAGGCGGCGCAGCCGCATGTTCTGATCCAGGCTCAGGTCGCAGTCGGCGAGGCGCGCCAGGTAGCCCTCCAGCTCGTCGGCGTAGCGGGCCCCGGCGGCGGCGCAGTAGGCCTTGATCAGCAGGTACAGGTTGCCGCTGGCCAGGGTGGTCTGGGAGCGGCCGTAGGTGAGGTGGCCGGTGTCGCCGGCCAGCAGGGTGACCCGGCCGTAATCGCCCCGCGGCGTGCCGGTCTCGAAGACGTTGACGATGGCCTGGGCGGCCCGGGTTTGCAGATCGGTGAGCATGACAAAGTCCCTTTAGGTCATGGTACTGGGCGAGGATGGATATCTTATAGCAGGGGAATTCCTCCGCGGCACGGGGTGGGTAAAAATCCCGTGTTGCCGGGGAGGCCGCTCCCGTCCATGCTTGCGGGAGGCCGAAGGGGGACGCGCGATGAAAAAGCTCAAGCATGAGGCGGAACTGGTGAAGGCGGCGATCCTGGCCGGGGTGAAGTACGGCGAGGATCGGGGCGTGGTGGAGTTCGAGCCGACCGACTCGGCCGCCGACAAGATCCTGTATCTCTATCGCCTGCTGGTGCACGACAAGCTCATCCAGCCGCTGCCGGAGGACCAGGTGTCGCAGCAGAGCATGCGCCACAAGCTGGCGCTGTGGTACGCGAAGCAGCTGCCGGAAGGGCACCCGTTGCTGAAGTAGCGCCGCGCGGCGATTGCCGAGGGAGATGCGCCCGACATGCTACCCGCTGTGGAGGCTTGATGTGACCCAATTTGGGTCCTATGGTGCCCAAATTGGGTCTTTGTGGTGCCGTGTCTGCGCGCAGCCGAGACGCTGTTGCACGATGTCGGGATTTGGCTGGCAACACAGCACAACATGCACATGTGATACCGAGGGAAATGCCCATGGCAAGGATGCCTGGTTTGATGATGGCGGTGATATTGCTGTCGGCAGCGTCATGCTGCGTGGCAGCGGCCGAGCCGCCGGCACTGATGCTGGCCACCCGCTGGGAGGCCGGCACCGATCCCGCCGGCTGGTGGATGAGCGAGAAGTACGACGGTGTACGCGGCTATTGGGACGGGGCGCGCATGCTGACCCGCCAGGGCGAGGCCATCGCCATCCCCGAGACCTTGCGGGCAGACCTGCCCGGCTTTCCTCTCGACGGCGAACTGTGGGCCGGTCACGGCCGCTTCGAGGCGACCATGGCGGCGGTGCGCGACAGCGCGCCCGGCGCGGAGTGGTCGGCGATTCGCTACATGGTGTTCGATGCGCCTGGCCATGGCGGTCCCTTCGAGGCGCGCATGGCGGCGGTCAGGACATGGCTGCAAGAACATCCTTCCCCGGCCATTCATGCGGTGGAACAGATACTGTGCGGGGACGAGGCGCAGCTGCGCGGATTTCTGCGCACGGTGGAACGCCGGGGCGGCGAAGGAGTGATGCTGCGCGCACCGGCTTCACCCTATGTCGCCGGGCGCAGCGAGTTGCTGCGCAAGGTCAAATCCTTCGACGACACCGAGGCGACGGTGCTCGGCTACAACCCCGGCACGGGGAAATATGCCGGTGCGGTCGGTTCGCTGCAGGTGGCGTTGCCGGATGGCACAAGGTTTGCGATAGGTTCCGGGCTTAGTGATCATGAGCGGCGCAACCCGCCGCCCATAGGCAGCGTGATTACCTTCCGGCACCAAGGCTGGACCGCGCGCGGCAAGCCGCGCTTTCCGGTGTACTGGCGCGTGCGCGAACTGCCGCGTGCCCATGCGGAGCGCGAATAAGGCACGGTCTTTGTGCAGGCGCACCAAAACAGTTGCATGCAGACTGCGTGATCCTTCCGATGTGTGACCGGGGGAGCGCTTTGCAAAACGCAGCGCAACGATTGCTTGCGCGCCTGCCGGGCGCTGGTACGCTTAGTGCGTCGACAAGAACAGATTGGATGAACAATGCAATCGGCGTGGAAGGAAAGCATTTATCTGCAACGCGAACAGCTCGGGCGCCTGCTGCACGAGCCGCTGGCGGGGCTGGCGGAACGCTGCGTCGCGGCATGGGGTGATCGCGCCCTGCTGGACGACGTGCTGATCGAACACTTCGCCGAAATCCCCCACTGTGCCAATCTCTATTGTCTCGGCACCGACGGCGTGCAGATCTGCGACAACGTGACGGCGAACGGACTGGAGCCCGATCACTTCGGCCGCGACCGCTCGCAGCGGCCGTACATGAAGGAGGCGGTGCCGTCGTGGGGCTTTCTGCTGTCCGACGCCTACATCGCCCTGAAGAAACACCGGCCTTCGCTGACCGCGTTGCAGATCGTGCGCGACGGCACCCAGGTGCTGGGCTATCTCGGCGCCGATTTCGACCTGCGCGATCTGCCGGTGACCTCGGCGCTGTACGACGAGCCGGGCGAGTGGCGCCAGATCAAGGGCGACCCGTCGATACGCGGTTCGGTGTTCCAGCAGAGCCGGGTGGAAAGCCCGATGGACCGGATGCTGGATCAGTCGCTGTCGATCCTGGAGGAGTTGCTGACGCAGCGCGGGGTGTTCCAGTGCCAGATCCATTTCTCCAGCAGCCAGGCGACCATCTGGACGGTGGACGATCCCTACCGTTACCGCATCCTCGACCAAGAGGCCCTGAGCGATCCGGACATCTGCCTGGTGTATCCGGCCCAGCCCTATCCGGCCAACGCGGTGATCCCCGAATCGGACATCGCGCCCATCCTCGACATCCTGCGCGCCCTGCGCATGGCCGACGAAAACATCTATCTGCGCCTGTCGTCGATCAACATCTTCAACGGCATGATCAGCCTCACCTTTTCCTGTGACGGCACGCACTACATGCGTCATGACGAATTCCTGCGCAAAGACCTCTCCTTCTGGTTCGGGTCGTCGGGCTGAAGCCCGACCCACGAGCGCGGTGGTGAGCTCCCGGGGCGTCAACTAACCTTAACCGGATAAGGTTTCTTGCCGACTCGGAGTCTCATCATGGGCCACAAATACGAGCAATTGCTGCACTCCATCATGCACGGTCCGGCCGGGGGGAATATCCACTGGCGCGAGGTCGAATCGCTGCTCCATCACCTCGGCGCCACCGTCGAACCGGGCCACGGCGCGCGGGTGCGCGTGGTGCTGAACGGCGTCGAGGGCACCCTGCACCGGCCCCATCACAGCGGCACCTGCGACAAGAGTGAAATCCGCCATTTGCGCGACTATCTGGCTTCCGCCGGGGTGAGCGAATCCGCCGTGAGCGGATAAAGGCACCGGTCCGCTGTTTCCTGCAATTGTTTTGCAGTCGCCGCCCGCTTGCGCCATCATCCGGACGCGGGCGGGCGCGCGTGCGCGACGCGCAACTCCGGACCTCAGGGAGAGATCATGCTGACTTGTCGTGAAGTGATGCGTCCCACCACCACGCCGCTGTACGTGGACGACCCGGTGGGCAAGGCCATCGATTTCGTGCTGACCCGGCACATGGGCCTGGTACCGGTGGTGGACCGGCAGGAACGCTTCGTCGGTTTTCTCTCCGGCGAACGGCTGATGCGCGCGCTGCTGCCCAGGCACCTGACCATGGTGCGCGGCCTGGATCGCATGGGCTATCTGCGCGAGTCGCAGGAGGAGTTGCGCGAGCGCCTGGACGGGCTGGAGCAGCGCCCCATCGGCGAGGTGATGGACCCGCGCGCCGAGGTGGTCCATCCGGACACGCCGCTGATCGAGGCGCAAACCATCCTGGCCGGCACCCAGTTCGTGGTGCCGGTGGTGGACCCGGACAGCGGCAGGCTGCTGGGCGCCATTTCCTTCTTCACCATACTCGCCCTGCTGCGCGGCGAACCTTCCTGGAGCGAGCGGCTGGAAAACAGCCAGGCCGAAGGGACCGGCGCATGATGCACGGCGACGGCAGTGCCCAGGCCGTGCTGTTCGGCCTCGATCCCCTGTGGCTGTCCACGGCGATCTTCATCGGCGCCTACGTGGTGCTGCTCAGCGAACGGGTGCACCGTACCGTGGCGGCCCTGCTGGGCGCGGCGGCGATGGTGATCACCGGCGTCCTCAGCCAGGACCAGGCCATCGCCGGCATCGACTTCAACACCCTTGCCCTGCTGGCGGGGATGATGGTGATCATCGCCGTGACGCGGCGCACCGGCGTGTTCGAATACATCGCCATATGGGCGGCGAAGCGCGCGCGGGCCGAGCCCATCGGCATCCTGATCATTCTGGCGCTGGTGACGGCGGTATTTTCGGCCCTGCTCGACAACCTCACCACCGTGCTGCTGGTGGTGCCGGTGGCGCTGCTCATCGTCGACAAGTTGAAGGTCTCGCCCTATCCCTATCTGTTCAGCCAGATCCTCGCCGCCAACATCGGCGGCACGGCGACGCTCATCGGCGATCCGCCCAATATCCTGATCGGCTCCGCCACCGGCCTGAGTTTCAACGACTTCCTGTTGCAGCTGGGGCCGATTGCGCTGGTGATACTGGCCCTGGTGCTGTTGCTGTTTTACGGCGTCTGGGGTGCTGCATTGAAAACCACCGCCGACCTGAAGGCGCGCGTCATGCGATTCGACGAGCGCGGCAGCATCCGCGATGTGCGCCTGCTGCGGCAGTCACTGGGCGTGCTTGCCTTGGTGATCCTCGGCTTTGTCCTGGGCGAGCATCTCGCCATTGCGCCGGGCACCACGGCGATGGCCGGTGCCGCGCTGCTGCTGCTGCTCACCGGCCTGGGCCAGGACGAACGCGGCAAGGCCGAACAGGTGCGCGAGGCCTTGCAGGAGGTGGAGTGGAGTGCGCTGTTCTTCTTCATCGGCCTGTTCGTGCTGGTGCACGGCGTGCAGGCGACAGGGTTGCTGGAGCAACTCGCCGGCGGCCTGATGGGCGTGACCGGCGGCGATCCCATGGTCACCGCCTTCACCACGCTCTGGTTGTCCGCCGCAGTGTCGGCGGCCATCGACAACATTCCCTTCGTCGCCACCATGATCCCGCTGGTGGAAAACATGGTGCCGGGCCTGGGCGGCGCGGCGGCGGCGGAGCCGGTGTGGTGGTCGCTGGCGCTGGGCGCCTGTCTCGGTGGCAACGGCACCCTGGTCGGCGCCGCCGCCAACGTGATGGTGGCGGGGCTGTCGGAGCGCGCCGGTACGCCCATCAGCTTCGCCCGCTTCCTGCTCGTCGGCATGCCGGTGATGATCGCCAGCGTGGCGCTGGCCAATGTGTACATCTATCTGCGCCACTTTCTGTAGCGGGCTGCCCGCAGGGTGCGCGTTGCGCACCCTGCGGGAATCGTGGGAGCCCGATTCATCGGGCGATGCGGCGTCGGACAGGCCGCATCGCCCGGCATAGCCTGCCTCCCACGACAGGCTTGATCCATCGGTGCAGGGGTGTGGCAGTGGGAGTGCTTGCAGATCCGATGCAGCGGTGCGCGGTGCGCAC
>NPIF01000105.1_pt1 | contig 100876 bp, 87 predicted proteins | sample 8637461 | NCBI WGS metagenome assembly NPIF01 (sample SAMN07420641, study PRJNA396082) | bioreactor metagenome | isolation source: sample BR12 brine-fed electro-methanogenic bioreactor BR | place: Japan: Kochi | collected 2016-12-09 | reverse complement strand
AAAGAAGAAAGAAGCGAGTCAAGAAAAGAAGGTAAAGGTATAAAGGGCTCACGGAGGATGCCTTGGTAGCGGGAGGCGAAGAAGGGCGTGGCCAGCTGCGAAAAGCCGCGTGTAGGTGCAAGCGACCATAGAAGCGCGGATGCCCGAATGGGGAAACCCACTAGACAGAGATGTCTAGTATCCTGAAAAGGAAGCGAACCTTGCGAACTGAAACATCTTAGTAGCGAGAGGAAAAGAAATCGAAGAGATTCCCTGAGTAGCGGCGAGCGAAACGGGAAGAGCCTAAACCTATATAGTGTAAGCGTACGGGCGTTGCTATATAGGGGTAGAGGGATATATACGGGCCTGACCGTACAGGGCCGGGAGAAGCCAAAGGCTAGTCGAACTATCTGGGAAGATAGACCGAAGAAGGTGAAAGTCCTGTAGGCGAAAGTCAGAGGCTATTCTTGTACATATCCCGAGTAGCGCGGGGCACGAGAAATCCCGCGTGAATCTGGGGAGACCACTCTCTAAGGCTAAATACTACCTGCTGACCGATAGCGAAAAAGTACCGTGAGGGAAAGGTGAAAAGCACCCCGGGAGGGGAGTGAAAGAGTACCTGAAACCGTGAGTCTACAATAAGTGGGAGCACGAAAGTGCGACCGCGTGCCTTTTGATTAATGAGCCTGCGAGTTACCGTAACTGGCGAGGTTAATCCGAGAGAGGAGAAGCCGAAGGGAAACCGAGTCTTAATAGGGCGGAAGTCAGTTGCGATAGACCCGAAACCGGGTGAGCTATCCATGGGCAGGTTGAAGGTGGGGTAACACCCACTGGAGGACCGAACCAGTTAGCAGTAAAAAGCTATTGGATGACCTGTGGATAGGAGTGAAAAGCTAACCGAACCCGGTGATATCTGGTACTCCTCGAAACGTGTCTAAGCACGGCCTTGCATGGTTAGTGGAGGGGGTAGAGCACTGATTGGGCTAGGGGGGCGACCTCCAACCCCAGTCAAACTCCGAATACCTCTACTCAAAGTGCAGGAGACAGACTGCGAGCGATAAGGTCCGTAGTCGAGAGGGAAACAGCCCAGACCATCAGCTAAGGGCCCAGAGAGATAGCTAAGTGTTAAAGGAAGTGGAGAGTCAAAGACAGCTAGGATGTTGGCTTAGAAGCAGCCATCATTAAAAGAGTGCGTAACAGCTCACTAGTCGAGACTCACCGCGCCGAAGATGTAAGGGGGCTAAAGCTATCCTCCGAAGCTGTGGAACAGGAAACTGTTGGTAGAGGAGCATTGTGTTGTAGGGAGAAGGTAGACCCGTGAGGGCTGCTGGACGAGACACAAGAGAGAATGCAGGCATGAGTAAACGAGAGGAGAGTGAGAATCTCTCCCCCCGAAAGCCTAAGGGTACCTGGGGAAGGTTCGTCCACCCAGGGTTAGTCGAGACCCTAAGGGGAACCCGAAAGGGGTAACCGATGGGAAACCGGTTAATATTCCGGTACTGGCGTAACACGAGTTTTGGGGTGTGACACAGGAGGATAGGCGTTGCGTACTAGTTGCATAGTGCGTCTAAGTTTCTAGTCCGATGATCGCGGCAGGGAAATCCACCGCAGGAGGGTGAGGGACGAATGGGAGTTCCTTCGGGAGCGACAACGTTGAGTTCATACTGTCGAGAAAAGCATCGCAAAGCGTTTGAGTGTTGAGCCAATCGTTCTGAAAACCGACACAGGTAGGCAAGCTGAGAAGGCTAAGGGGAGCGGGATAACTCCTGTTAAGGAACTAGGCAAATTAGCCCCGTAACTTCGGGAGAAGGGGTACTCTGGTTGGTTAAGAGCTGACTGGAGTCGCAGTGACAAGGCAGCGGCGACTGTTTACCAAAAACACAGGGCTCTGCGAATTCGATAAGAAGACGTATAGGGTCTGACGCCTGCCCAGTGCTGGAAGGTTAAGGGGAAAGGTTAGCGTAAGCGAAGCTTTGAACCGAAGCCCCAGTAAACGGCGGCCGTAACTATAACGGTCCTAAGGTAGCGAAATTCCTTGTCGGGTAAGTTCCGACCTGCACGAATGGCGTAACGATCGCTGCACTGTCTCAACAGGAGACCCGGTGAAATTTCAGTCTGGGTGAAGATGCCCAGGACTCGCAACTAGACGGAAAGACCCCATGGAGCTTTACTGTAGCTTGGTATTGTGCTTTGTTGTATGGTGTACAGGATAGGTAGGAGGCGTAGAACCCGGTTCGCCAGGATCGGGGGAGCCAACGGTGGGATACTACCCTCCATACAACGGAGTACTAACTTGAGAGTGTGGAGAGCACAACAAGGACATTGCTAAGTGGGCAGTTTGACTGGGGCGGTCGCCTCCAAAAGAGTAACGGAGGCGCGCTAAGGTTGGCTCAGGTTGGTTGGAAATCAACCATAGAGTGTAAGGGCAAAAGCCAGCTTGACTGTGAGACTGACAGGTCGAACAGGAGGGAAACCTGGCCCTAGTGACCCTGCGGCCCTGAGTGGAAAGGCCGTTGATCAACGGATAAAAGCTACCCTGGGGATAACAGGCTTATACTGCCCGAGAGTTCATATCGACGGCAGTGTTTGGCACCTCGATGTCGGCTCATCGCATCCTGGGGCTGGAGCAGGTCCCAAGGGTTAGGCTGTTCGCCTATTAAAGCGGTACGTGAGCTGGGTTCAGAACGTCGTGAGACAGTTCGGTCCCTATCTGTTGCGAGCGTAGGAGACTTGAGAAGGGTAGCCCCTAGTACGAGAGGACCGGGGTTAGTGAACCTCTAGTGAATCAGTTGTCGTGCAAGCGGCAGTAGCTGAGTAGCTACGTTCATGAGTGATAACCGCTGACAGCATCTAAGCGGGAAGCACGCTTCAAGACTAGGTCTCTCAGGATCGTTCGAGAAGAGGACGTAGATAGGCTGGAGATGTAAGCACTGTGAAGTGTTCAGTCGACCAGTACTAATAATCCGATTCCTTTACCTTATATTTCCCTATGTACTCTTGAGTGAGCAGATATTCTGGGTGAAGATACCGGGGCGGGAAACACCCGGCTCCATACCGAACCCGGCAGTTAAGCCGTCTCGGGCCGATGGTAGTATGTGGGCAACTGCATGCGAGAGTAGGTATCGCCCAGATGTTATACAAGAGGAGAGTCTTTTTGACTCTCCTTTTTGTTTGGGTAACCGTGGTACGTGGTAGCAGGTAGGGGGTTCGTAAGAACAAGAGAAACTGGTCCACCGTTGAAAGGTTCTCCGTTCTCAGAAAAGAACGGTTACAAGTTCCAAATTGTGAGTTGCATGCGTAAGCACGGGGTTGGGGGTTGCAGGTTAGGGGTTCGTAAGAACAAGAGAAACTGGTCCACCGTTGACGGTCCGCCGTCCTCGGAGAAGAGCATATTTACCCCACAGGGATACTGGAGATGCATAGAAAAACAGATAGGATAGAGGAGAGAGAGTGAAGAATGGTTGTTCGTTCGCCGAGGAAAACTGTTATTCCAGAGCGATGATCTGTTCTTAGTTCTTGGTCAAACCATTATTCAGAGAGTAGAGAGATGGGAAAAGCAATGAGGGCAAGTAAGGATCTGGGACCTTGAAAAGCCTTGAAGAGCTCTTAATTACCAATTAGTTAGGGAGTTAAAAAGAAATCATATTATACTTCTTCTCCCTTGACAGTATTTGCTGTATTTGGCTCGTGATGATCCTGACCTTAAATCCTCCCTTGAGGGAGGAGGGCCACAAAGTGGTGGAGGGTGTCTCTGAAGGAACGAATGCGAGATCGAGAGAGCGAGAAGACGCTTTGAACTTGAGACGAAGCTTCGCTTCGAGAAAGATGATATTCGATACTACCAAGAGCAACTAGAGAAAGCAGATCATGTATAGTATCACTGCAGGATGACAGAACAAAGGAAGCGAAGAATTCGGTTGTGCCAAGAGCCCATCATCTCAACCATAAGTCAGGAGTTAATGAGAAATCATGTGATACTTCTTCTCCCTTGACAGTATATGCTGTGTTTGGCTCTTGATGATCCTGATCTTAAGTCCTCCCTTGAGGGAGGAGGGCCACGAAGTGGCGGAGGGTGTACTAGTCTTTGAGGGTAAGACGAGTCTCCCTCACATGAGATAGACCTGGCATGGTAGATCAACAACTGATAACTCGTAAGCAAATGATACCCGTTCAATTTCGAACAGGTGGATCGATGTAAGATGCTCTTCAAAGAGCACACGCCCCACTGCAAGCGACCCTCCCGCTCAAGCAGGGATTTAGATCAGAAGCAGAAGAGCGGTTCATCGTTCCGACACTTCGTGTCCATGTTCTTAGTTAATAACCACGAGATGATGAGGTGAGATCCAGAGAATATGATGCGGATAATGATGATCCGCTCAAGCGGGGTGTCTATGGCTAAACGATTTGGGACGAAGGACGAGGGACGGCTCTTTACAGCGATCAGCGGGTCCTTGCTCTCAAGCGTACAGCGGTTCTTTTTGAGGACGGCTCCATCGTCGACGGGGTGTGTGCACGTCAAGAACGGACCTCGTGTTCAGAACGAGGTATCTGACGTTTCTTTACTTTAGGGCTTGCAACTTGGAACTGACAACTTGCAACTGCTCTTTCGAAGGACGGGTCCATGTTCTTGGACGAAGGACCAAGGACGGTTTTTCACAGCGACCAGCGGGTTCTTGTTCCTAAGCGTATAGCGGTTTTTTTGGAGCATGACAGGTTGTGGCATTTTCAGAATAACCATGCGTTGTAGTCACGTGGAGCCTGCCCCAAAATGCTTTTATTTGGGGATCTTGTTCAGGGTCATCCCGGGCTCAACCCGGGATCTGGGCTTTTGTTGTCGATAAGACCCGATACCCAAGATCCATATGCGCTCTTTCCTTCCACCTGATCTTATTAACCCGCTCTTCTAACCCGATTTTTTTCGCGCGAAGCGGAACTGGCCGCACGAAGTGCGACTGGCCTCTGCCAAGGGCAGAGACTGGCCTGCGCAGCAGACTGGCTTTCTAATCGCTTTCTGCCGAAGGCAGCCATGCGCCTTCCAAATGCTGTCTCTCATGCACTACTTCCCGAAAGGGATCTTGGTATAATCAAGAATCGAGAAACTATCTGGAATTTACGCAACTTCTTCTGGGGAGATGTGGTCTTAAAATTGAAAGTGGGTTACTCAAATGTCTATGCTATTCTTGGAATTCTTTTGGGAACTTTAGCTTTTCTTAACTATCTCTTCCCGCTAAATCATATGCCCTTTCCAAGCGGACCTCACAGCATGGGGTTTCGTTCTTTCGAAGTAACGAATCCCGAACCGATAGGACTTTCCGGAATCAGTTACTCTGATTCCGCGAAGATACGTCTGGATATTTGGTATCCAGCAGATGAGGTTTCCGGTTATGAAAGAAAGGGTTGGATAAACAATGATCCGATTGTCTTTGAAGGTTTCGAGATAATGACCGGTTACCCAAAGGATTTATTCGAACATCTATACAGAGTACGAACTAATTCATTCACAGGTGCACCGTCATCCATGGATTCGTCTAGCTGGCCTGTTGTCATATTGCTTCTGGGTTGGTCGTCAATAAGTGAATTACATACCTCCCTGGCCGAGTCTCTGGCTAGCAGCGGATATCTTGTCGCAGGAATAGAGCACCCGGGCGCCTGTGCGGTGGTGACCTTTTCGGACAATAGCGTCTATTATTTTTTGGGAAACGATCTTCTTGACGGATTGCCTTTAGACACTAGAGAGAATAAACTCAGGTTTCTGTTCGAGTATCTTTCTCGTGACATTGACTATGTAATTGAGTTTCTCAAAGAGATGAACGAAGATCCTTCTTCAGATTTCTATGAAAGGTTGAATATGGAGGGCATCGGTCTCTACGGCCATTCCGGAGGTGGGTCCGTCGCCATACGGTATGCGCTCTCAAACAAAGAAGTCCCGATGGTCTTGGCCGATCCTACCCTTGAAGGTTTTACCATTCAGGAATTGGTTTCAGCGCTTTCAAATCCAGTATTGTTGATGGCTTCAAGTGAATGGGAATCCGGTGTCAATGGCGAGTTCCTTTCATTAATTCCGGAAGACTCTGTGAAATTGAACTACAACCTACACATAAGTGGCATGAGACATGTCGACTTCGCAATGGTCAGAAATCTCTCTCCACTAACTTACACTTCTTCGGCGAGACAGGAAGGTTCATGAACAAGAAAGATGCGATGAATTATCTGGACAGTGCGGTGAAGTTCTTCTTCGATAGTATCTTTTTCGGTAGAAGCATTGAGCCACTTTTCAAGCTCTCGGATTCCGTGCCGAATTCTCTTTAAGTGAGTATTAGTTTTTTCTATTGAAGTCATATTCTCTATTGATCATTAGTTCAGCCATTTCGAAGTCGAGAGGAGTAGTTATCTTTGGGTTTGGAACGATCGAGTCGACAGTAACCACACTGCCCCCGCACTCTATGAACAGTTGTGCATCATCGGTTGAGCTTTGAATTCCATCTGCAACTGCTTTTCTGTGTGCCTGAAGGATTTCGTTAAACGTGAAGGTCTGTGGGGTCTCTGCCCGTCTGAGATTACTTCTATTCGGAACGTCGACCACTACTTCATCTTGCACCAGATATACTGTATCTGTTGCTTTTTCAGTAACTACGACTCCCGTTCCAGGATCAATAAGTCTAAGAATCTCCGGAATCTGCTTGTTCGAAAAGAATGGCCTTGCTGCATCGTGTATCATGACTATCTCTGGTTTGATTGTCTCGAAGAACAAAAGCCCGTTTTGAACGGACTCTTGCCTTGTCTCTCCTCCAGATACGACACTTACTGAATCTATTCCTCTTTTCTCGAGAATCTTCCTCGCCTGACCTATCCAGTCATGGTGAATGACCAGCACAATAAAATCAACATAAGCAGATCCGTGAAATATTTCCACGGATCTCACAAATATCTCTTTTCCTGCAAGAGACATAAACTGTTTTGGAAGGGAGCAATGCATTCTCAGCCCCAAACCTCCCGCTACTATGAGCGCCCCTGTTTTCATCTAAGTAAATGAACCACAAGTCCGCTGCGCAGTTTTGGCTCGAACCAGGTCGATTTTGGAGGCATTATTCTTCCCTGATCGGCGACGGCCAATAGTTCCTCCATCGAAGTGGGGAACATCGAAAACGCAACCGCCCAACCATTTGCTATTCTGTTTTCAAGAGCCTTCAGGCCCCTAATTCCGCCGACGAAATCGATCCTTGAATCCTTTCTAGGATTATCGATCCCAAGAAGAGGGCTCAGAAGGTTCTTCTGAAGTATATCGACATCCAGGCTGGAGACGGGATCCTTCGCGTCAAACGTGCCTTCTCTTGCGGTGAGTCTGTACCACTTTCCAAAAAGGCACATTCCGAAGTCGTGTCTCTTCAAAGGCCTGAAAGGACTCTCCGGAGCATCTTCAACTTCAAAGGCACGACTGACTCTCTCTAAGAATTCCGACTCGGGCAGACCATTCAGATCCTGAACTACTCTGTTATAGTCCATTATCTTAAGATGAGAATGGGGAAACGCTACTGCCATGAAGAAGTTGTACTCTTCATCTCCCGTATGCCCCGGGTTGGATTCCTTCAGAATCTCCCTCACTCTGGAAGAAGATGCTGCACGATGGTGACCGTCGGCAATATACATGCACTTGACTTCTTCAAATGCGCTCCTCAGCTCCGCCACCTTTTCCTTTTCCTTAACGGCATACAGTCTATGTTCAACATCGTTTTCATCTATGACTCGCATCGACAGAGGCAATTGCTTGCAATACTCCTTCAAAAGAGTATCAAGCTTGTCATTTGCTCTAAATGTGAGGAAGACCATTCCCGTATTTGCATTGACAGTTCTTATATGCTTCACCCTGTCTTCTTCTTTGTCCTGTCTTGTGAGTTCATGCTTCTTAATTAGATCTTTCTGATACTCTTCCACACTAGCTCCGCCGACTACTCCGATCTGAACATGATCTTTCATCTTCTGCCAGTAAACGTAATAAATCGGTTCCTCTTCCTGTACGAGGATTCCATCATGTAGCATTCTTTCGAAATTCTCTTTAGCTTTCATATATACCGACTCGGCATAATGATTTGATTCCATGGGAAGATCAATCTCAGCTCTGATGACATGCATGAAACTCTCGGGGTTTCTCCCAATCTCTCTGGCTTCTTCAAATGATATGACATCATAAGGCGGGCAGTTTACCTTTTGCTCCATTCCCTCAGCAGGTCTCACCGCTCTAAAAGGTCTGAAATCAGTCAAGCTCTATCCCTCCTCAACAAATCGTGTATAGTAATCTCTCTGGAGATCAAATATCTCTTCTCCTTCATCATCGTATCCATGGTGGGTATAACCTAGTACATGCAGCACACCGTGTATCAAGATATAGTAGAGTTCTTCTTCAAAGGAGTTCTCAAACCCGGCAGCCTGTTCGGAGATTCTGTCGAGCGAAATTACTATATCACCAATCGTCTCTTCTTCCAAACCATACTGAAAAGAAAGAACGTCTGTTGGTTCATCTTTGTGCCTGAATTTCTTGTTTATGCTTTCAATTTCGGAATCATCCGTAAGCAGAATGTTCAGTGTTCCAATATCTCTGTCTCCAAGTTCTGCCCTAATTACCTTATCTACAATACTAGTTAATTTGCTCTTTTCTATCTTCTTCGGTGTGTTGTTTTGAATCAGAATCTCCACTGATCGACACCACCTTTTCAGTAGTCTCTTTCGGATACTCGATTCTCTGTTGATTCATGCTCATCAGAACTCTGGTGAAGGCTTCTATGATCTTCTCCAGATCATCCAGATCAAGACCACTCTGGTCAAGTTGTCTTTCATTGTAGATACCGTTGACAACCTCTTCGACCAGCTCCTGGGTTTTTGCGGGAGTAGGCTTCTTTATGCTCTTGAACGCCGCCTCTACCGAATCGGCCAGCATGATTATTCCAGACTCTTTAAACTGGGGCTTTGGACCCGGGTACCTGAAATCGTCGCTCCGCTCTTCCTGACCCAATGTCTTTGCCTTGTGAAAGAAGAATTTCTTGATTCTTGTCCCGTGATGTTCTTTGATAACGTCCTCCACAAGAAGCGGAAGCCTGTACCTTCTGGCCTGTTCGACACCCTGCTTTACGTGTTCATTTATCACAAGATTCGACATTGAAGGTGTAATATTATCGTGCGGATTTGTCCCTTCTTGCTGGTTCTCAGTGAAATATTGCGGCCGTTTCGATTTCCCTATGTCGTGAAAATACGAAGCAACTCTCGTAAGTATGGAATTCGCCCCGATTCTCTCGGCAGCGGCTTCCGAAAGGTTGGCAAGTGATATGCTGTGATAATAGGTTCCAGGTGCGTATATCGATAAATTCTTCAGCAGTGGGTGAGAGAGATTCCCCAACTCTATGAGGCCAGTGTTCGAATAGATTCTGCTTGCGTATTCCAGATAAGGAACTATTCCAATTACGATTACCGAAGAAAGAATCGGATTGGCAAAAGCAATCAGCAGATCCACTGCGTGTACAGGCTCTCCCTGGAGTATTATTCTGATTGCGTTAATCGCCACGAATATCAAACTGACTTCAAATCCGGCTCTGGCAATTTCGATTCTTCTCTCTATTGCCCTCGTTGTAAGCGCTGTCGCCAGCACTACTACAGACAACAAGATAAAAGTCTCAAGTGAGTTATCGAGATTGGCAGATGCAAGGAACGACATAAACAATCCGCTGCCTATTCCTTCCTGATAACCTATCAGTATAGTCACCATTGACACACTGAGAAAGATTGGAGTCATCTCCGGCAATAAGGCCTCATCTGTAAGTGAGGGTACGAAGGAATTCACAAAAACCCCAAAAGCGACCACTGAAAAGAATGTTATCCGGTATGCCCTGTGAAGATTGAAGTACCTGTTGCTCCTTACGGACCTTTCAGCAAAAATATACCAGAGGATCGCCGAGCCCACAAAATATAGAAAGGGTTTTGAGGGAAGCGCAAGGAATGGCAACCTGTTCAGCAAGGCAAGAAATACGGGAAAGACAACAAAATTCGTGAGATCTTTGACATTCAGAAGTCTCTCAAGAGGGAACTGAACTTTAGGGATATCGCTATTCCTCGACCTTTTCTTCTCTTTCATACTCATCGTAAGCCTTTATAATGTCTTTCACAAGGGGATTTCTCACTACGTCCTGTTCTGTCAGGTAGGAAAACCCGACTGTAGAGACCGACCCCAATACCTTCTGCACAACAACTAGGCCCGACCTCGATTCTCTCGGAAGGTCAATCTGAGTTATGTCCCCCGTAACAACTACCCTTGATCCGAAGCCTATCCTGGTAAGAAACATCTTCATCTGCTGATAAGTGGTATTTTGAGCTTCGTCAAGAATTATGAAAGAGTTGTTCAGGGTCCTTCCTCTCATATATGCAAGAGGGACGACTTCGATTATCGAGCTCTCTCTGTAATAAGCGAGTTTCTCTGCAGGGATCATCTCCATAAGCGCGTCGTACAGGGGCCTCAAATAAGGGTCAACTTTGTCGAGAAGAGTTCCGGGAAGATAACCCAGCTTCTCACCGGCCTCAACGGCGGGGCGAGTTAGAATTATCCGCTGTACCTTGCCTGATTTCATGAAATCGACGGCCATTGCTACCGCCAAATAAGTCTTTCCAGTTCCGGCGGGACCGATAGAGAAGACGAGTTCCCTCTCCTTCATCATTTCCATGTAATTCTTCTGCCCGATCGTTTTGGGTCTTATTCTATTGGAAAGTAAAGTTGTCTCCTTTACTTCGTTGTAAACCCCCTTGAAACTTTCTCCATCTTCGTCGTGCTGCAGATGTTGATCAACAATATACTCAAACTCCCTCCACTCTACAAGATGGCCGTCTCTGCTCATTTGAACGAGTTCATCCACAATCTTTCCAGCTATGTCAATTCCAGTACCGTCTTCGCCTTTTATCCAGATCTCATCACCAATAATAGAAATCCTTACATCAAGTTTTTTCTGAATAAACTTGGCTTTTCGATCGTACTCTCCGAAAAGCTCGGCGACTTCAACTCCTGTGGGAAGACTGAGCTTTCGTACCGCCAAAAGAACACCTCCTACTCCAGAGATTATACATTAATATTCAGAGATAAGGAGGAATTCATGAATCGGTAATTCACTCATCATCGTCATCCAGAGCAAGTGTTCTTGCAGAGCTGTTTAGCTCTGCAAGCAGATCTCTTATCCTTCTTGTTGTGAGGCCAAATTCCCTGGCAATCTCATTTATGTCATTTCCCAGGACTTCCGAACGTTGCAACAGAAGCTCTTGCGAAACGCTCTTGTAGACCTCCTGAAGAAAGTCTTTGTAACTTGTCCCATTTACCATTCTGGCAACTATTGCCTCCTCCGCTAGAACCTTGACATTCTTCGACATGGAGGAACTGACGGAAGCTTGAACAACATCATTCACAGCCAGATACTCCTCAATCATGTTGATCAGTTCTCTCACATTTCCCGGATAGCTGTATGAGAGGAATCTTTCCTTCAGGTCCTGCGGAATATTCTCAAACTTGACGAGGTATCCCTTTTTCTCAAGAATTTCGTCGAAGATTAGTGAGATATCGCTCTTCCTTTCTCTCAAAGGCGGGAGATCTATTTTCACAGCGGAAAGCCTGTATCGCAAATCATTCCTCATGGCCGAATCGTCATACCTGTTGGTTGCAGTTATAAATCGGACATCCACTTTTATTGGTCTGGTTGCACCTACTTTGAAAAACTCCCGGTTTTCAGTTATTGCCAGTATCTTGGCCTGCAGATTCAGCGGCATGTCTCCGATTTCGTCGAGAAAAAGAGTTCCGTTGTTTGCCTGTTCGATAAGACCGACTTTCTCAGAAGTTGCGCCGGTGAAGGCGCCCTTCTTGTATCCAAACAGCTCGCTTTCCAGTAAGTTTTCCGGTATCGCCGCGCAGTTTATCGAGTAGAAGGGCCTGGCACCTCTGGGAGAGAGCTTGGCTACCACTTCTGCCAGAAGATTCTTACCAGATCCCGTCTCTCCAAGAATCATTATTGAGCCGTCGTAAAACATCGAGAGAACCAGCATCTTCTTCATTTGAATGATTCTGCTGCTATTTCCAATCATCTTATCTAGATTGTCATTGACATTCTTGATAATTTCCTGAACAATCTGCCTCGGACTCTTGTAACTGCTGACCACTCGGTAATAGCCCTTGAATTCCTGCAGCTCTTCAGAATAACCCCTTATTAGGAATGCCCGAATCGGGTTGTTGTTAATCAGAATGATGTTCGTAAATGCAAAGATCCAGTCGTTAAGAACATCTTTGCTGTATTTGCTAGCGTCTATGAAAAGAATAGTCGGCATATCCTTTCCCAGACCGACCAGATAATCGAAATCAACGTCAAAAAGACTCTCAAAATGCTTTTCACACTGCATTGATTCAAGGTTTTCGCCAACCATAATAGTTCTGTAAAGCAAAACGACACCCCCCGGGTTTTTCGTGCAGCCTCTGCGATTATACAATGCGCCGCTTTACTCAGGGCTAACAAAAGACTGTGCTGGATCACCGCGCGGCGAAGATAGAGCGATGAGCTTTTCTCTTGAACGTATGGTTGATACAATACAATTGGATATAATTATGAGAGAGTAAAGGAGGTAGAAATGGATTACAAAAGCAGTTACCAGAGATGGCTCGATAGTCCTGCAATCGATGAGGATACACGTAAAGAATTACTTTCAATCGCAGAGAATGAAACCGAAATAAAGGAACGATTCTACAAAGAACTGGAGTTTGGCACAGCCGGGCTTCGTGGAAAACTAGGTGCCGGTGACAACAGAATGAACAAGTATACCGTTGCGAGGGCTACGCAGGGTCTGGCGAATCTCATTCTCTCAGGAAATTCAGAGTGGAGGGAAAGAGGCGTAGTAATTGCCCATGATTCGAGACATATGTCGCGAACATTTGCCGAGATCGCGGCGGCGGTGCTCACTGCAAACGACATCAAGGTCTATTTATTTGATGATATTAGGCCCACACCGTTGCTGTCTTTTTCGGTCCTCGAACTCTCCACCATCTCGGGAATCATGATTACCGCCAGCCACAATCCCAAAGAGTACAATGGCTACAAGCTCTACTGGGAGGACGGTGCCCAGGTTCTCTCCAATATTGCAGATCGGGTCTATGAAGAAATGCGAAGTACCGAGCTGTTCGACGGACCAAGGATGATTGAACTTGATGAAGCTCGTACTAAAGGCCTGCTAGTTGAAGTAGGAGAGGAGCTTGACGATCTCTACATATCGAAGGTCTTGTCACTAACACTGAGAGACTCGGAAGAAGAACTGGACAAGTCAATTAGAATAGTCTACACGCCTTTGAATGGCACGGGAAACGTCCCCGTCCGCCGTGTATTGCGAGAACGAGGTTTCAAAAATGTATTCGTTGTCCCAGAACAGGAGGGACCAGATCCAGACTTCTCGACGGTCGGTTATCCAAATCCCGAAGACCCAAAGGCCTTTGCACTTGCCAGAGAAGTTGGGCTGGAAAAGCGCGCCGACATTCTTCTGGCAACCGACCCGGACGCCGACAGGCTGGCAGTAATGGTGAGAAAGAATGACGATTTCGTTCCCTTGAACGGCAATCAAACTGGCGCGCTCCTTGTCAACTACCTGCTTCGCTCCATGAAAGAGAAATCCTCTCTGCCCCGGGATGGATTCATCGTGAAATCTATTGTTACGGGAGACATGGCCAAAACTATTGCTGACAACTACGGAGTGAAGACTTACGAGACTCTCACTGGATTCAAAAATATCTGCGGCAAAGCCCTCGAAATAGAAGATAGGAGAGAGGGCAAGTTCATCTTTGGCTACGAAGAAAGCATTGGATATGTTGCGGGCAACTTTGTAAGAGACAAAGATGCAGTTTCTTCATCAATGCTTCTTTGTGAAATGGCAGCTTACTTCTTGAAGAGAGGCAAGACATTACTGAACGTTCTTGACGAGCTTTTCGTCAAATACGGAGTATTTGCGGAAAAGCAGATCTCGATGGTTCTAGAAGGTGTTCAGGGACAGAAGCGAGTCAGGAAAATAATGAAAGAATATCGAAAGGAATACCCAACTGAAATCGGCGATTCAAAGCTTGTGAAGTACATAGACTTTCTCAGCTCCACTGCCACTGACATTCTCAGCGGAAGGACTGTCGAAACCGGGACCCCTGCATCAGACGTAATCAAGTTTTTGTTCGACGACGGCTCATGGTACGCGATAAGGCCTTCCGGAACCGAACCGAAACTCAAGATATACATTTATACTAGAGCAAAGGAAAGAGACGAAGCCTTTGTCAGACTAGAGGGCATCGAGAAGTCAGTGCTTGGCAAGATACAATCAATATAGTGGACCTCTTTCCTGTTTGACCGGAGGCGGCGACATGAAAATTTCTAAGAATCTGATAATGATCTTCCTGGCCATATGGGCCTTTTCGTACGTACTCGGTGTGATTCTCACCGAGCGTTTCGTTACCGATCAAAGCGGATACCTCTTTGCCGCTGTTTCTCGGAGTTTTATGTGGCCAATTCTTATCGCAACTCACTTTCTCTTCCTCAGAAAGATTGAAAAAAGGGATTTTGATTACGTATGGCTTCTATCACTCTATGCCATGTTCGCCGGCTGGATACTCTTCTCCGCCGGAGGGATTGAAGGCCTGTCTCTGATTCTTTCGATTCCAATCGTGTTTCTTTCGGGTCAGCTTTTCAGACTGGGTAGACCGAAATACGGTGATGTGATCAAGCACATCAAATCAGGCTATCTAGGAAGTCTTTCCTTTTCGTTCGGTCTAGTGATTCTCCTCAGCAGTCTTTCTTTCTTCTCTTCCAAAGAAACAGCCTCCGTTCTTTTGCTGTTTCTACTGATCGTTCCGGCCTTACTACTCACTCATTTCAGAGCAGACATTTTTTCGGGACTCGTCTTTGCCTGGTTCTCTTTCGCGACAGGTTTTGCCAATATTGGATTGGCCAATCAGGTTGCAGTGGCGGGATTTTCACTTGGACCGATCTTTCTGCTCCTCACAATCTTCTCTTGTATTCTCGCAAGTGAAGATCCGTCAAAAAGGGTCTTTGCCACCGTCAATCCGCGCGAGCCGACGGATGAAGCAAGTCTCAGAATTGAACCCGATCCAGACGAATCTAGATTGAAATAGTGCCTCTTATTACGGTAACGGCCTCTCCAAGAACAAGAATCCTGCTATTTGGAAGCAGTTCGAGATCAAGTTTTCCTCTTCTGGAGGAGAGCTGGCAGGCACTGAGGCTTTTCCTGCCAAGTTTTGCCGACCAGAACGGTCCGAGAACCGTATGTGCCGAACCGGTAACCGGGTCTTCGTTGATTCCCACCCAGGGAGCGAAGTATCTCGAGTAGAAGTCGAACTTTTCGTCACCGGGTGAAGTGACGATCAGTCCCTTCACCGTGTATCCAAAATCGCAGTTCTCAAGAAGACTAAAGTCAAACGATAGGTTCTCAAGTCTCGATTTCGAGGAGATTATGTAAAGCAGTTTTTCAGTAAGAGGGGAGTAGTAGCACTCACCTTCCACACCGAGAATCCTCCCAAGCATTTCATCTATTCTCACTCTGTAAGGGTTATCAGAAGGGAAATTCATCTCTATCTTCCCGTCAACGAACTTAACCCCAAGTTTCCCGCTTAGTGTTTCGTAAGAGATCTCGCCTTTGATTCCAAGCTCGGTGAAGTGTATCCAGGCAGTGGCAAGAGTCGCATGGCCGCACATTTTCACCTCTACCTTCGGTGTGAACCATCTCAAGCCATAATTATTCTTATCGGCACCTGGTCTTACAAATGCAGTTTCCGAAAGATTCATTTCCGAAGCAATTCTGGGATATAGTCTCTCGTCGATCTCTTCATCAAGGAGACAGACCCCGGCGGGATTCCCGCCAAAAGGAACCGCCGTAAATGAATCAACCTGGTATATCTTAAGCATCCAACCACTCCCTTCTCAAAGATTATACGTCAATTGTTAAACTAAAGATAACCAAGTTCAGCCTTGAAAGGCGATCCACCCGAGTATTTCTCCCATATTCATGTGCACCTAGGGGCATTTAATGATACAATCTTATTGAGACAACTTCTCAATAAGGGTGATGTCAATGGTCGTTCCTCTGTCAAAAATGTGTGAAGGAGAAATGGGCAAGATAAGAAAACTGGAGCTTCCTCTTCTAACAAGAGAGAGACTGTGTGGTCTCGGTTTCGTAAGTGGTGAAGAGATCCAGCTGGTAAGAGTGGCCCCCTTCGGAGACCCAAAAGTATTCAGAATAAAGGGAACTGACATTACCCTCAGAGAAGACATCTCGATGTGGATTCTAGTCGAAACCTCCTCCGTTCCGCTTTCATATGCTGCAAATGGAGAATACTTTGTCAGCATCATTAATGGAGGAATGGGTCTTAGGGAGAGACTGCGGATGGTTGGAATAGAAGTAGGCAAGAAAATCACTGTTACCGGTAATATCGGAAAGAGAATCGAGATAAACGCAAATGGTATCCGTTCCGCACTTTCGCGAGGCCAGGCAATGAGAATCATAGTTAGGGAGAGATAAATTCAGTCGTGGAAAATCATCGAGACGGAATCGAGTCAAGAAAATCTACAATAGCACTTCTAGGAAACCCAAATGTTGGGAAAACAAGTATATTTAACGCTCTCACTGGTTCAAGACAGGTCGTTGCAAACTGGCCCGGCGTTACCGTTGAAAAGAGAACCGGAGTGATGAAGCATCACAATCACACGGTGGATGTTGTTGATTTGCCAGGCACTTACACTCTGGGTGCCACCAGTCTCGATGAAAAAATAGCTAGGGATTTCCTTGTGAATGAGAAGCCCGGTGTCGCTATGGTCATAGGCGATGCCGTCAACCTGGAAAGAAGTCTCTATCTTCTTCTACAAGTTCTTGAGCTTCGCGGAGATGTAGTACTTGCAGTAAACGCAGTCGACGAAGCGAGGAAAGCAGGCTTTGAGATCGACAAGAACGAGCTTTCGAAACAGCTAGGCATTCCGGTTGTCCTTACCTCGGCAGTCACAGACGAAGGTATCGAAGAGTTAAAGAACACTCTTGTGAAGAGTACCAAGAGCGGCAGCCATGTCCACTATCTTTTCTCTGATGAAGTGGAAGCTCGCCTTAGGGATCTATCCGAGAGAATAAGGGGAAACCCTTCTCTGGCCGGGTTTGACGAACGTTGGCTTTCGATAAAGCTCCTGGAAAGGGACTACGAAGTTCAAAAAATAACGGGAATAACTCTAGATTACGACTTCTCTGTGGAGATCGCTGAAACTCGCTACAAATATATAAAGAGGATCCTTTCCACTTCGGTTAAGGGTAAAGAGAAGATAGGGTGGAATTTTTCCGAAGCAATAGATCACGTTATGACTCATAGATTTCTAGGGATTTTGATATTCCTTGCGGTTATGTACATCATCTTCCAGCTGACCTTCACTATCTCATGGCCCTTATCGATTATGATTGAAGAGCTGCTCGGCGTCTTCGGTCGAGCAGTTGGCGGCTTCATCGGCGTAGACTGGCTTCGTTCTCTCGTTGTTGAGGGAATAGTAGGAGGCGTCGGAGCCGTTTTGGTTTTCGTGCCTAACATTTTCATACTTTTCCTAGCGCTTGGAATTCTTGAAGAAACCGGTTACTTGCCTAGAGCAGCCTTTGTTATTGATAGACCAATGTACGCAATGAAACTCAGCGGGCGCTCATTCATATCTATGCTCCTTGGATTTGGATGCAATGTTTCATCTATTATGTCGACAAGATCGATCTCCGAACCAAAAGAGCGAATAGTAACCATTCTTGTCTCACCTTTTATCTCTTGTAGCGCGAGGCTTCCCGTCTATGTTTTGATTGCAGGCACCTTCTTCGGTGCAAGAGCCGGTGTAGTGATTTTCTTCTTGTACGTTTTGAGCATTGTTATAACGATGCTCTCAGCGCTGCTGATCAACAAGCTCTTCTTCAAGGGTGAGCCCTCCACATTGATAATGGAGCTTCCACGTTACAGAAAACCGAGGCTCAGTTCAATAATCCTCTATACCTGGAACAAGGGGCGTCACTTTCTTGAAAAGGCCGGTACGATAATACTTGGCGCCTCTATTGTAATATGGTTTCTCAGTTACTTTCCCTCAGAAGGGACAGGGAGTTTCGCCGCTATGATCGGGAAATCACTTGAACCGCTGTTCATACCCCTGGGTTACACGTGGGAAATGATAACCAGTTTGGTTTTCGGAATAGCCGCAAAGGAAGTCATCGTTTCATCGCTCACAACGTTCTCTGGAAACCTTAGCGTCTCAGGAAGCTCCCTTGGTGCTATAAGAACGTTGATTACACCCGAAGTAGCTTTGAGCTTCCTTGTTTTTGTACTTCTGTATGTTCCGTGCATGCCAACACTTGCAGTGATAAAGAATGAAACCGGAAGCTACAAGTATGTATTCTTCTCCGTCTTCTACAGTCTTGCCGTTGCCTATATCGTTGCACTAATCGTAAGAATAGTTGGGGGACTACTATGAGAGGCAGGTCGATAACATTCTGGCTCATATTCGGTGGAGTACTCTTTGCAGCTCTAGCGATAAACTCATTCTACGGATTGCTTCTGACTGATCACGATCCGTTTTTTGCCATCATCATCGGCATAAACTCCGCTATCTACTTTTTTGGAATTGCTGAGAAGAAAAGCGATGTCAGAAAACGGTATTCACATCTGTTGGTTGGAAGCTTCTTCTCCTATGTGCTCTCAATATACCAGGTTCTTGTGGTATTTAGTGTCTGGCTGGAGGGATTACTGATCTCAAGTTGCCTGTTGACTATTGACGTATTGAACCTCCCTCTCATTGTATCTGGCTTTGCTATATCCTTTCTTTTTGACTTCGCAAAGAAACAGTTCGAGACGAACAATTTCTAAGAATTCCTCTGGTGGAAACTCCCAAACACTATTTAAGCTTAATATGGTAATATGATTTGTGTTGTGGAGGTGATTGCATGGCACTCGTTTACGTGGTCGATGACGAGCTAAATGTCAGGCGAATTGTCAAAAAGGCCATGGAGAACGAAGACAACGAAGTCCATACTTTCGTTACAGCTGAGGAAGCCCTGGAAGAAATAGAGAAGCGGAAGCCAGACCTCCTGTTCACCGATCTGAGTTTGCCTTCAATGAATGGAATTCAATTTCTCAACGAACTGAAGAATAGAGCTTACTCAATACCCGTAATAGTTGTCTCCTCGGATACATCTCCCGAATCGATGAGAAGTGCATTCAAAGCAGGCATAGTTGATTTCCTGACAAAGCCTTTTACGCCCCAGGAAATCAGAGATGCTTTCGAGCTTGCCCTCAGAGAACAAGACAGCATATACAAGCGCGCACGAGAAATAAGAAGATTGATCGAAGAAGGTGAAATTGGTAGCGCGGAATCGCTAATGAGCAAACTGTTCTCAGATTTTCCCGATTCCCCGTTTCCACACTTTCTTTACGCTCTGCTGGTGGCAAAGGACAAACCCAAACTAGCTATCAAACACCTTAAGGCCTCGCTTTCGCTTGACGGAGATTTTAAAGAAGCTTCAGACGAATTGAAGAAGCTGGAGGAGTAAGCATGCCTTTCATGAAGGGTGCGATCAAAAAAGATGAGTACTATGTTGTTATCTTCGGATGCGGAAGGCTGGGATCGAGAATGGCCAACTGGCTCTCTTCAATAGGTTGCAGTGTGGTTGTAGTAGATAGGAACGAGTCTTCTTTCGATGCTCTCTCATATGAATTCACTGGATTCAACATCCTCGGGGACGCAACGGAGCTTGATGTTCTGAAAGAAGCCAAGCTCGACAAGGCCGATGTTGCTTTGGTGCTTACCACAGACGACAACACAAACTTGATGATCTCGATGTCGGCAAAGGAGTTTTTCGAAGTTCCTCGGGTTGTTGCAAGAGCTTATGACCCGAATAACATCCAGATGTTCTCGGACTTTGGAATAGAAGTGATCTGCCCAACTCTGTTAGCCGTCGAAAACGTAAAGAATGCGCTCTACTTCATCAGCGGTGATGAAAAATGAAGATTGTGCTGATCGGCGGAGAAAAGATTGCCTACCACCTCGCTAGAAGGTTCCTAAGCAAAGGCCATAACGTGATGATAGTGAACAAGAATGAGAGGCTCTGCGACGAAATGGCTAAGAAGCTCCGAGCAGTCATCGTGAAAGGCGATGGAAGCAAGAGATACGTTTTGGAGCAACTTGAGCTTGACCGGTCCGACCTCTTTGTGGCCTTAACGCCGTACGATCAGGACAATCTGGTTGCTTGTCTTACGGCTTCAAGAGTGTATGGAATTGAGAGACCGGTTGCCATGGTGAATGACCCCGACAATAAGGCCGTCTTCGAGAAGATGGGTATAAAGAGCGTAGTCAGTCCGACTGAAATCCTTGGAGTGGCTCTTGAAGACAGCCTCTTCAGAGAACATATCACTAACCTTCTCCCCTCATCCGAAAAAGTGTCAATTCTCAGAATAGAAATGACAGAGAAGTCACCAATTCTTGGAGAAGCGATCAAAGACATTCCGCTTCCTAACGAAAGCGTCATTGGGGCAATAGTCAGGGATGACGAAGTAGTTATCCCGAGGGGAAACACAGTTATTGAAATGGGTGACGTTCTTCTGGTGCTGAGCAGTCCCACTGTCCAATCTTCTGTATTCGAAACTCTTCTAGGAGAGGTGTAGATGTTTCAGAATCTTTTGAAACAGAGATATAGACTTGTCTTTGGATACCTCGGGAATCTCTTTGTATTCTTTCCAGTTGTTTTGTTGATCCCATTACTATATTGCATCGGGAATCCAGATGTCTTTGTCCAGAGTCTCGCATTTATAACCACGGCTGTGCTGAGCTTTGCCATGGGACTGATGCTTAAGCTGACTATGAGAGTACGTCCCGGATCACCGATAACCATTCAGGAAGGCGCGATAGTGGTCCTTTTCTCCTGGGTGATAGCTATCCTCCTGTCCGCTCTCCCGTTTATCATTGGCGGTCATCTGAATTTCACCCAGGCAGTATTTGAATCAACCAGCGGTTGGACCACGACAGGTTTGACCCTGGTAGATGTTGAAACGCTTCCCGGAACTTTCCTTCTTTGGAGAAGCATTATGCAGTATCTTGGCGGAGCCGGTATTGCGATTATCATGATGTCTGCAATTCTTGGACCAGCCGGACTTGGCCTCTACAAAGCCGAAGGACGGATGGACAATCTGGTTCCCAATATCAAGAGCTCAACGAGAACAATCGCGGTAATATACGGTTCATATGCTCTGGCCGGCGTAATAATGTACAGACTGGCCGGCATGAGTTTCTTCGATGCGGTGAACCACTCATTGACCGCTCTGGCAACAGGGGGGTTTTCGACTCGATCTGGGTCTATCGGAGAATTCAACAGTGTTTCTATTGAAATCATAACGATTATCCTTATGCTGCTTGGAGCTACTGGATTTGGAATTCATTACACGCTCTGGAAGAAGAACTTCAGAGCCTTTTGGAACAATGGTGAACCCAAGCTGATGTTCATTCTTCTGGCGATTTTCACTCCACTCCTGATGACTGGAACTCTGGCAGTATTTTACTCTTCGGGAGCAGAGCAATTCCGACACAGTCTCTTTCAGACTGTGTCTGCTCTCACTGGCACGGGTTTCTCCACCGTTGACTTTGTGCCCTGGAATCATTATGGAATCTACTTGATTGTGCTGCTGATGATATTCGGCGGTGATCTTGACTCAACCTCGGGCGGTCTCAAGCAGTACAGATTGTTCGCACTAATAAAGATACTCTGGCTGGAAATAAGAAGGTATTTCCTTCCGAAGGACGCGATCCTGAAGCAGGAGATTTGGAAAGGTGAAACTCGAAGATACATAGACAACTCTCTCGTGAAAGAGATCTTGCTCATCTTCTCTCTGTACTTTACGACCTATGCAGTCGGCACGGGAGTACTGATGTCATATGGCCATTCGATGGCCTTTTCGGCCTTCGAATATGCTTCAGCCTTGAGTACCGTGGGCCTCTCGGTAGGGATAACTGCCCCAGGAGCACCTGCAGGACTTCTATGGACCGAGACAATTGGTATGTTTCTTGGAAGACTCGAGTTTCTGGTTGTCATATATGCTATAACTAAGTTATTGAGAGATGGAAAGATCTTATTTAGAAGACGGAGGAATGCATAAAGTCATGATTAACAGAATAAAAGGTACTCAGGACATTGCCTTTGAAGATATTGAGTACTGGCACTTCGCCGAAGAGGCAATCAGAAATATCTCCCATAAGTACGCATTCACCGAGATACGAACCCCCATATTCGAAGCGACCGAGCTTTTCGAGAGGAGCGTTGGCGAATCGACGGATGTCGTTCAGAAAGAGATGTACACATTTGAAGACAAAGGCGGCAGATCCATAACTCTTAGACCAGAAGGAACTGCAGGTGTTGCGAGAGCGTTCATTGAAAACTCCTTCGTAAATCTCGGGTCCCCTGTTAAACTCTTCTACAACGGTCCAATGTTCCGTTATGAGAAGCCGCAGGCCGGAAGGTTGCGGCAGTTTCATCAGTTCGGTGCCGAGATATTGGGTTCCGAGAGTCCTTTGGCCGACTTCGAGATAATCGAGATGGCCTATAGCTTTCTCAAAGAACTGAAGATCAACAATGCAAAGCTTTTCATAAACTCAATCGGTTGCCCTGCATGCAGAGAGGATTACAAGACCGCCCTCAAAGAATATTATAGTGACAAACTTCCCAGGATGTGTCCCGATTGTCAGCGCAGATACGACACCAACGTTCTTAGGTTGCTCGATTGCAAGATCGATAAGGAACTGGTTCACGGAGCTCCGGGGATTTTAGAGTACCTTGACAGCGATTGCAGGAGCCATTTCGAGGAACTACAGTGGTATCTGCAGAGAGCAGGAATTGAGTATGAGGTGGATCAGTTTCTGGTGCGTGGACTTGACTATTACACGCGAACTGCCTTTGAAATAAGATCTTCTTCCCTCGGGAGTCAGGATCAACTGGTCGGCGGTGGACGATACGACGGTCTGGTCGAATACATAGGAGGAAAGAGCTGCCCTGCAGTTGGTTTTGCAATAGGCCTTGAGAGAATTGTGATGCTTCTCAAGTCAGAAAGCGTGAAGATCAGTGGACCGGAAACCTCCGAAGTGGCTATTCTGGCTTTCGGAAGAGAAGAAAGCGTGAGGGGATTTGACTACGCCAGAAGGCTTCGCAAGATGGGTGTATCGACGTTCGTTGATGTAATGGAGAGAAATATGCGCAACAAGATGAAACATGCGGCAAGAATAGGGGCGAAAATTTCTCTTTTGATTGGAAAGGAAGAAATTGAAAGAGACATTGTAACCATCAAAGTGATGAATGATGGTTCTCAGTTCCAAGTGGATAGCGACTATATGGCAGATTACGTAGTAGATAAGTTAAGAGATATTTCGTAAAACTGGTAACTTAAGTTGTCTGAGAAAGGAAACAGATAATAATCGTTGTTATTTACCTATAATCCCTTGATTTATCTTCCTGGAGTGTGATATCATCTACTTGAGTAGGAAATCATGCCCAGGAGGTTTTTACTATGAACAACGAGGAAATACAGTCCTTTCTAAGCAACGACCCGACGATTCAGGATCTTCGTCGTTATGCGAAGATGATTGGAATCAATCTCAAGAGAACAATGCGAAAGAAGGATATTGCTCGCGCACTGAAGAAGTATGCTCAGAAAAGCAGTCAACAATCCAGCAGCATTGCAGTTAAGAGCCCCTCTGAAATTCTTCGTCCGTCAAAACCCGTCGACGCTCAAATACCTTCATCGTACTCTCGCGACTTTGTCTCGATTCACCCGATTAATCCCTACTGGGTGTATGTGATGTGGGATCTATCGGAATGGACCGCCAGAAACCTTCTGAGTTCTTCATCAAAGCTTCTGGTAAGAGTCAGCGACATTACCAACATTATTTACGATGGAAAAAACGCTCACAGATTCAAAGAAGCAGACATCTCGGTCGACGCCGGGAGCTGGTATTTTCAGATTGATTTTCCGGACGCAGATTACATTGCTGAAATTGGCTACTATAGTGACGGACATTTCAAGAGTGTGTTGAAGTCCAGAATTGCGAGAACCCCCAGGAATTCACCAAAATTCACAGACCATGAAATCTGGGTGGACTTGAAGAAGGGATCGAGAAGAGAACAAAAAGCTTCACAAGAGCAGTTCACTTTCGGAAAGCTTGCTAAGTCCTCCGGACCATCCGACAATCCCTCTTCCGATGAGTTCATAAAGACTATCTCGAAGAGCAAGAGTGGAAGGTGATTGTATGGAAAAAGGAAGATTTGTCCTCATGCTCCATGCACATTTGCCATTCATAAATCATCCCGACTTTCCAAGTTTTATGGAAGAGAGATGGTTGTTCGAGGCGATTACAGAGACCTATATTCCACTACTGCAAGGGTTCAGAAGACTTAAGAGAGACGGAGTAAACTTCAGGGTAACAATGAGCATAACTCCTCCTCTAATGGAGATGTTCGCCAACAAAGACCTCCAGAAGAAATATCTCAATTACCTGAGTTCAACGATTGAACTTGCCGGAAACGAAATTTCCAGGACTCTTTCTGAGCATCCGGCGGCCAATAGGCTGGCAATGCATTATCTGCGGGAACTGGAGGAGATAAGAACTGTCTACAATGAATGCAATGGAGACCTAGTCGGAGAATTCGCCAAACTTCAGGAAAGCGGAGAGCTGGAAATTGTGACGTGTAACGCTACACATGGCTTTCTGCCGCTGATGACGAATTTCCCCGAGGCGATAAACGCACAGATTGAAATAGGAGTTGAATCATACAAGAGACATACAGGAAGGGACCCCAGAGGAATTTGGCTCGCTGAGTGCGGCTACGTTCCCGGCTTCGATTCTTACCTGCGCGAGCACGGCCTTTCTTTCTTCTTTGTGGATTCTCATAGCCTATGGTACGGAGATCCCGCTCCGAGATATGGGGTATACAGACCGGTGGTCACTCCCGAAAACGTCTTTGCCTTTGCAAGAGATCCCGAATCGAGCCAGCAGGTGTGGAGTTCCGAGGTGGGCTACCCGGGAGACTCGAGGTACCGGGAATTTTACAGGGACGTGGGGTTCGACCGCGAGGAAGACTACATTAGACCGTACATAGATCCCAGCGGTGAGCGGTGCAATACAGGAATAAAGTATTACAAGATAACAGGTAAGGATGTTTCTCTCAACGAAAAACAATACTATGACATTGATGATGCAAGAAGGGCTGCTGTTGAGCATGCAAAGGATTTCGCCAACAGGAAGAGAGAGCAGATAAGAAGACTGTCTTCTCAATTCGACGGAGAGGAACCCGTGATTGTTGCGCCTTTTGACGCCGAGCTATTCGGTCATTGGTGGTACGAAGGTCCCCTCTTCATCGAGGAGCTTTTCAGAGAACTGAACGGAGACAGTACCGTTGTTCCCTCGACCCCGCCCGAAGTCATCAAATCTATGGAACAGGTTCAGGTCGTCACTCCTAACATCTCCACCTGGGGAGCTAACGGCTACAACGAAGTGTGGCTTAACGGCAGAAACGACTGGATTTACAGACACCTGGACGAAGGCTCCAAAAGAATGATTGAACTGGCCAGAAAGTATGAGAGAACTGACAAACGTCTCAAGATCAGGGCTCTAAACCAGATGGCAAGAGAGCTTCTCCTTGCTCAGTCAAGCGATTGGGCATTCATTATAACTACCAACACAACTGTGGAATACGCAGTAAATCGTACCAAGACCCATATTGACAGGTTGCTCTCGCTGTACAGTGAAATCGAAAACGACTCAATTGATGAAGACAAATTGAAGACACTTGAATGGGTGGATTCTATATTTCCGAGTATAGACTTCAGAGTCTACGCGAAGCAGGTTGGTTAGTTAAATCTGCCGTCATTCTAGACATTGCGCCAATTACATGAGCATACTTGCTATGGTATAATTCGTGAAGCCGGGGGAGGCATAAACCTCCCCTTATTGGTTGTAGAGTATTAGGAGCTTGGAGGGAGTTGAAAAGCAAATGCCAAAAAAGAAATCGAGAGGAAATTCTAATTTCATGAAATCTATTCAGCGGCCGGTTGTCTGGGTAGTGGCCATACTCTTTGGAGTTGGAATAATCTGGTGGTCCGTTGCACAGTATATTGGAGGGGGCCCCCAGGGTAACCCGCAGAATACCGGCTCCGTAATCTCTTTCAGTGAAAGTGTGGGCGGTCTCACAAAGGACGGCACGCCGCTCTCAGATTCCAAATACTGGATCACCTATTCAGAGTATGAAACATCAGTACGCGATACGCTTACGAACTTAAGGAGTCAAGGGTACAATCTCGATCCATATTTTGAAACGGAAAACTATCCCAGCGAGATGGGAATTAGATACGATATTTTCCAGTCACTCGTAGACCAGAAAACACTACTTCTGTACGCGACTGAGAATGAGGTTCTCCCGACTGCGGAGCAGATAGATTCCGAAACCAAGAGAGTCGTAAATCAATACGTTGCCGACGAAGAGACAAAATCTGCGATTATCTACCAGTATGGTTCAGTTGATGCCTTTACTGAACTGATAAGGGACTACGTAGCGACACAACTGCTCACAATTAATGTGACTAACAAAGCCATCCCCGACATAGATGAACGATTCCAAAAATACGTTGAGGAGAACCTTGAGGATCTGAAGCTAAATTACGAGCGAGTCGACGCCAACCATATTCTGGTCACTGATGAAGCCAGCGCGGTAGAGATCAAGACAATGATTGAAAACGGAGAGATTTCATTCACCGATGCCGCGACAAGATTCTCAATCGATACAGGTACCGCAGTCTATGGCGGCACTTTGGGTGAATTTCGTAGAGGACAGATGGTTAAGGAGTTTGAAGACGCGTCTTTTGATGCAACTCCCGGTATTGTAGTCGGACCTGTTGAATCTCAGTTTGGCTATCACCTTATACTCGTGAACAACAAAACCACTTTCGACAGTTTTGAGGAGTTCGCCAACACTTCCTTTTATCAATCAGAGCTCACCCAGTTCGAAAACGAAGAGTTCAACGCATGGATCTCCGAATATAGGGACAAGAACAATTTGTCGCAAAAGATAAATGACCCTGACCTGCAAATGTACGCCAGCTATGACGAGGCGATGGCAGATCCAGAAAAAGCATCCGAGCTGCTTGAAGAGCTTGAAAGAGACTACTTCGATGAATCTAGGAACATACTTGTTGGAGATTCTTTCCTTCCTGTGGTCTTCTACACTGAGCTTGCTGAAATCGAGATAGGAAATCTCAGAAATCAGATACTTGACCTTGAAGATCTCCAGGATCTTCTTTTATCGCTCCCGGCAACGGCAACATCCATGTCGACTGAGCAAATCGAGAGCGAGCTTGAGACAATTCCCTCAACCGAGACAGAGATTAGAAGCATTCTCTCTGAGGCAAAAAAAGCCAGCGAGTACATGAGAGAATTTGGCGTTCAGAGCCTTGAAGAGGTCGAAGAAATGCTTGCCGAGAAGCGTAAGGTCTTAGACGACAAGAACTTGCGTTTCGAGAATTCCGTCAAGTACCTGTATTCGGTAATGCCCAATTCGACTAGGGTCGTAAACTACATGTACCAGATTGACGGTGACAATCCTGAGGTAGCTTACATATACAACGAAAATTCTTACAACATGAATGTGAGGCCTTTGCTAGAGAACCCAGCCTTGCTGGACAGTTACCTTCAATACTATGGTCAGTACTTTGGAGCACAGGCAAGATCTCTCTTGATTGACTCTCCTATTCAGAGTATAGAAGGTGATTTGAATCGAAAGGTAATTAACTCCACAGAAGCTGCAACTGATCTGAAGGTAAGCGCACTTTATCTGCTTGTTGACATCTACGAGAAGATGGCAAATCTAGAACAGAACGAACTGATGATGGAGATCTACCTTATGGCAGAGAAGCACTACCTAGAGAAACTTCTGGAATACTATCCCGAAGACGAGACAATTGGATCGCTAATCGAGACAATCGAATTCCAGATTTCCGAGCTGAATGCTCAAGCTAGCACCGACGCTACTCAGACGGACGAAGCAACGGACGTTGACATGCCTCTCGGCACAGGTCTAGACACCGAAATCGGCTCAGACGGACTGAATGTTCCATTTGAAAACGAGACACCTTCACCAATAGGAGATGTCGATCTGGACGTAAGTTTCGAGAGTGAGGCTAGCGGGACAGTTAACTAGTCACGAAAAAGGGTGGCAATAGCCACCCTTTTCTGGCTGGGGCGGCAGGATTCGAACCTACGAATGTCAGAGCCAAAATCTGATGCCTTACCAACTTGGCTACGCCCCACAGCAAATAGATTCTAACATCGACTATTTGTGGTGTCAATGATTTGGAGTGATTCTATGGCTAACCACGAGATTTTCGTAAAGGAATTGGGTAAGAAGATCCCAGTAACCGGAGAGACAACCTTCTATGAACTTTCCAGAATGTGTGACGGTTTTCACAGGGCTCCCATAATGGCTGCAAAATCCGGCAATTCTCTTATAGAGCTTTGCAGAAAAGTCAACGATGAGCAGGAAATCGAGTTCATTGATCTCTTTTCACTCGACGGGATTAGAATATACACGAGGGGAACTCTATTCATTCTTTTCATTGCAATCAGAGAGCTATTCGGAACCGCCCAGCTAAACGTTCACCACTCAAGGGGTCCTGGTCTTGTCTGTGACATCGAAGGGATCGACATCTCCCCTGAGAACTTGAAGATGATTGAGACCAGGATGAAAGAACTTGTGGAAGAGGATGCCGTTTTCGAGAAAGATACCCTAGGCAAGTTCGAGGCGATAAGGTCATTTGACGAAGACGGGCAGAGAGACAAGGCTTTGCTTTTCAAATACAGGAAAAAGTCTACTGTCAATATCTACAGATGTAAGGGGTATTTGAACTACTTCTACGGCTACATGCCTTATTCAACCGGCACATTGAAGAAGTTCGCTCTGCTCCCTTATGGAGATTACTTCATTCTCAATCTTCCCAGCACGAGAGAACCAGAGAGACTTCCCGAATTTGTCGACCAGCCGAAGATATCCAGCGTCTTTCTTGAGCATGAGAGATGGGGGAAGATTCTCGGTGTCAAGACGGTGGGAGAGCTGAACGAAATAATATGCAGGGGACCGAAGGAAATCAGAGAGATCGTGAACATCGCGGAATCCCTTCATGAGAAGAAAATCGCTGCGATTGCAGATCGCATTGCCGAACACAGTGAGCCCAACCTTATCTTGATTGCAGGACCCTCAAGCTCGGGCAAGACGACCTTTTCTCAAAGACTGATGCTACATCTGAAGGTCTTGGGCATGAAACCTGTCCAGATATCTGTCGACGACTATTTCGTTGATAGAGAAAAGACTCCAAAGGACGAAAACGGAAACTACGATTTCGAATCGATATACGCTCTAAACATTGATCTATTCAACGAACAGATTTCACAACTTCTCGATGGGAAAGAAGTCCTGCTTCCAAAGTTCGATTTTGTTCTAGGAAGGAGCGGATTTCGCGACAGGCCGATCAAAATCACCGAGAGCCAGCCGGTAATAATCGAAGGAATACACGGGTTGAACGAGTTGCTAAGCAGTTCCGTCCCTCGGGAAAGAAAATTCAAGATCTACGTCAGCGCTCTGACTCAGATGAATCTCGATAACTTGAACAGAATACCCACTACTGACGTCAGATTGCTGCGCAGGATTGTACGCGACAACAGGTTTAGAGGGCACTCTGCGCTTGATACAATAAGAATGTGGTCCAGTGTAAGAAGAGGAGAGGACAAGTACATATTCCCCTTCCAGGAAGAGGCAGATGTGATGTTTAATTCCGCGATTGTCTATGAACTGGCTGCGTTGAAGGGATTTGCAGAGCCTTTGCTTGTTCAGATAGATGATTCAGTACCCGAGTTTCTTGAAGCAAAGAGGCTTTTGAGGTTCATAGACTACCTGCTACCTATGACAAATCTGGAAGATATTCCAAGAACTTCCATAATCAAGGAGTTCATAGGCGGGAGTGTGTTCGGTTCCTGAAGAGGTGGAGGCATGCAAGGAGTAGATGAAGAGACCAGAAAGGCGGTCTTAAACAGACTGAAGAGAATCGAGGGCCAGATCAGGGGTCTGCAGAAAATGGTTGAAAACGACAGGGTTTGCGGAGACATTCTTACCCAGGTCTCGGCCGTCAACTCCGCTCTTTCAAGAGTATCCGAGATGATTGTCAAGGGGTACGCGAGAAAGTGCGTTATCGAAGCTAATGAGTCGGGGCAGATCGAGGAACTTGACAATCTTATTGAAAACATAATTAAACTCAGAGGAGTCTAGATGATCGAATACGGTGACAACGTACTGATTCTACTCGAAGATGAAGAAACAAAGTACTTCTCAGAGGTGAAGAAAGGTGGCATTCTCAAAACTCATTTCGGAAATCTCATTATGGATTCCCTGGTTGGAAAGGAATTCGGTGAGAGAATAAACATCGGTCTTCGAGATGCTTACCTGATCAAACCATCGATGATCGATGGGATTTTTTCTTTGAGAAGATCTACTCAGATAGTGTATCCGAAGGATATGGCATTCATATTATTAACCTTGGATATAAAACCGGGAGACGTAGTCTACGAAGCCGGAACTGGAACAGGTGTAATGACCTCTGTTTTCTCCCGGCAGGTGGGCGAATCGGGCAAAGTCATATCTTATGAGAAGAGATCGGATTTTCTTGAGAAGGCAAAGAAGAACGTCCGCCGTCTGGGTTTTATTGAAAGGGTAACCTTCGTAGCGGGGGAGATCGCTGAATGTGAGATAAGGGAAAGTGCCGACGCCTTCTTTCTCGATGTTCCAGAACCTTCAGCTTCTCTTGAAACCTCGATAACGATTCTCAAGGGAAGCGGACGGATTTGCGTTATCTGTCCTACGGTCAACCAGGTTCAGGAAACGATCGGGATTCTTAGAAGTCTCGGAATTATTGATATTCAGGTGTGGGAGATAATGGCTAGAAACTACAAGACAAATCCCGAAAGGTTTCGACCGGAAGACAGAATGGTTGGTCATACTACATACCTGGTGTTCGGCATAAAAGCTGAAGGGAGGAAGTTTAATGTCAAAAGGGAAAGCCCTTAAGATAATCTTGTCGATTTCAGTACTGGTCTCAGTCTTTTTTCTCGGGGCGTTTACGTCCATGACGGAAGATGAGGTTTTCGAGAAATTCAGTCCGGTATTTCAGATACTCAACTACATAGATCGAAACTATTACGACATTGAAAAGGTGGATTATGACGCGATTCTAAATGAGACTCTGACAGGAACAATGCGTGGACTGGACGATCCCTTTGCATGGTATTTCGACCCTGTCCAGACAAAGGAAAACGAACTTGACACAACCTCTAAATACGGTGGAATAGGGTCTACAGTCCAGTACAATATAGAATTCGACTGTCTAGAAGTAGTGGCGCCTATGGCTGGAAGCCCTTCTGAGAAGGTTGGTTTGAAGACAGGCGATTTGATTCTCAAAATAGACGATGTCCCTATATCCGATGTCGGTTACTACGGCGCCGTCAATATGTTGAGAGGCGACCCCGGAACTGATGTGGTGCTGGAGGTTTATAGAGAATCTGTTTCAGAACCCTTCTTCGTGGAAATCACAAGGGCGTTCATAGAAATAAGGAGCGTGAAGAGTGAACTGCTAACTGTCGAAGACGTCGTAATCTCTTACATACAGATAACAGGCTTCAACGCACCCACCTATGATGAATTTCAGGATGCCCTGAACCTTAGCAGAAACAGCGAGGCCTACATTATCGATCTGCGAAACAATCCAGGCGGACTTTTGCAGAGTGTTCTAAATATCTCGTCACTCATGTTGCCTAAAGGTCAAAGAGTAATAACGATAAGGTACAGAGATGGGCAAGAAGAGATATACAACTCCTGGGGATCGAGATACAACACCTACTTCGTAGATAAACCAATAGTGGTCCTCGTAAATGGTGGAAGCGCTTCGGCTTCAGAGATATTGACGGGCGCCTTGAAGGATCACGGGCTTGCAACGGTAATTGGTACCAAGACCTTCGGAAAGGCAGCCGTTCAAACTGTGTTTAATCTTTCAAACGGTGGAGAAATCTGGCTCCCCACTGCCCACTATTTCACTCCAGATGGAAATGACATCCATCTTCAGGGTATAGAACCTGATATCGTTGTAGAGCCGGGAGAAGACGTTCCTGGAGAAGATGGAAGAGAGCTGACACTGTCGACGGCATCAGTAGATGTCGAACATGACCTTCAGCTATCAAAAGCTCTGGAGACGATACTTGAGCAATTAGGAGCGAAGACTGAAAATTGAAGATCGCAAGTCTGCCAATCGTAATCTCGCTGATTGCTCTAGTTTTTGGGCTCTTGGTCATACTTTATGTCAATTTTGAAGGTATTCAGAATGTCGGGAGACGCAGTGCAGCTCCCGACTTCTTTCTTAGAAATAGATTCTTGCCTGTTCTCGAGGGTTTCAAAGACCATCTTGAGGCCGTGAGAGAATTCAGTTCAGTGCTTAAACAACTCGAGAGGGAAAGGGTTGGTCCCTGGATTATGTCGACTGAAAACGGTGTCAGGACATTTATCTCTCCCTATTCCGAGGTCTTCTCGAAACTGCAGACTTTGTTTTTTATAGAGACTGGTAAGAAAGGTTCGAGAGAAATAGAGACAGTTGACCTCTTCGGAACCACTGTAACAAAGTTGGAGTCTGTTGACTACGGTGTTTTCATACTAAGCTACGTCCCAGGCTACACACTAGTAATGGAATCTGACTATAACTCTATCCTGGAAGAAGGTTTTGAATTTGGCAGCGTGCACTTTATGAACTCTTTCAGTCCGGGAAGGTTTGTCTCGGATGTCTTCTCAGGCGCCGGACCGGTTGTGGTTCTTAGAGAAGGCACTTCTGTTAGTCAATTATTCCTGCAGACCGTAGAACGCTATTCAATACCTTTTCTTCCCGTCAGGCATTTTCTTATAAAAAACTGAGTATCTGACGGACGCCGATTCAAATAAAAGCAAGCCGTACGAAAGTTGCTATACTAGAGACGCCCTTTCTATGGACAAGAGATGACTGATGGTGAGTGATGATTAGTTGCAGAGACTGAGTGAGTTAGTAATAAAACACCGCGCGGCAGTAATAGTGTTTTTCATCATCCTTGGTGCATTCGGTGCCTATCTTTCGATGAAGCTTAGCGTTGATTCTGATCTTCTAAAGATACTTCCGCAGGACGATCCGATTGTGAAGCAGTACAATCGCTTCATTAGCGCTGACACATCTGGAGGTGTCACCTACGTCGTTCTTCAAACGGATGACAAGACCGAAAAGGGCAAAGAAAATCTGGTGGCTGCGGCAAGAGACATTTACGACCGAGCAGGTGAATTTAAAAACATCGAATCCTTTGTGAGATTCGATCTCATGTCGGATCTCGGACCCCTTGGACTGCTCATGGTCGATCCGGCCGAACTGGCTTCGATGAGAAACCGTGACAAAGATCTCACAAGGACGGTGCAGATGCTTGTCAACTATGATTTTTCCGCCATTCGCAGTCTTGGACAGATGCTAATTGGATTTGAAGAACTGAAGGCTCTCGTCGGTGATGAATCTCATGAAGATGATTTCATGAATTTCGTAAGACTACCGGAGTCTGTCCCCGTAAATGATCCAATGGTGCTGGTCATGGGCATCAGGCTAGATGGGCCTTCTTCAGACGTTTCGTATGTGAAAAGAGTTATACCAGGCTTGAGAGAGTGGGTAACTGAGATTTCCAAATCCCACGGTGTTTCCTATGGGATGGCAGGAGACCATTTCGGGACCTACGACTCGCACAAGCAAGTGAGCGATGACTTCATTCTCACAACAATACTCTCACTGGCTGGAATATCTCTTCTCTTCTTTTTTGCATACTCGAGTCTGAAGATCACTCTGTATGTCTTTTCGTCTCTGGCAATCTCTATGTTCATTACGCTCGGCCTCTCATATATGATCTTCGGTTCGCTGAATATTATCACCACTTTCGTAACGGCCATAACCCTTGGACTGGGAATTGACTACGGAATTCACATGCTCACAAGACTATCAGACGGAGCTACAAGAGAAAAGAATCCAGTATCCCTTCTGCACAACTCTTACAAAGCGCTCATAAAACCTCTATCGGCAAGTATGATCACGACTGCGCTGGTTTTCGCAATTCTTGCGGTTATTGACTCACCGGCCATTAGGGAACTGGGGATTCTCTCCGCAATCGGTATTGTTGTCTTCTTTGTCGTAATGACAGTTTACCTCCCGGCAATTTCGATCAAGACCGTGATGGATCCGGGAAAGAAGGCAAACATCCACCTGCTTGATAGATTTTTCCAGAGAATCTCGAAGTTAATCTTGAGATTCGGCGTCGTTTCCGGAGGAGTCGTCTTCATGCTTATCCTGATGCTCAGCTATCTTGGTCTGAACAATATTAGAAGCTTTTCCTATACTCCACCGGGACTGATGTCGACCGACTCAGAACTGATCGCAGTTCCCTCCCTAATTGAAAGAACATTCGGGGGAAGTATTATAAACACAGTGCCATTTATACTTCCAGATATAGATTCTCTAAGAAGGGCGCATGAGGAAATCGATCAGAACCCAAACTTCAAGAGCTCCTTCTCAATACTTTCTGTTATCGAAGGAGGAGAGGGCGATCACATTAACCAGATGCAGAAAGTTACCAGGGAAATCGATGCACTGAGAGACTCTCCGTTAATTGAGGCAGTCTTCAAGAAAGCAAATTACTATGACTTCGTCGTAGAACTGCTTGACAGAGCGGGCTCCATTGAAAGCTCGAATGATCTCATTGACCTTGCTACCGAGGTTATACCGGTAAGCCTGAGGAATCAGCTTCTCTATGAGGCTGCCAATGGTGAGACGTATTTTGTTCTGAACTCCGAACCATCATCGACAATCTACAGAAACAATGTTATCAAGATTATTTACGACAGTCTCAGTCCTGAACTCAAAGCTTCTTTCGGAGGATATCCCAAAGTCTTTCATTACCTGATGGATCTTGTGAGAATCGTCTCCCTTCCGATATGTTTGGTTGCCTTCGTAGCAATCTTTGTCGTCGTTTCTTTCGAAAGAAAGTCCATCGTAGATGGCCTCAAGACATTAGTTCTGATGGTTGGAATTCTGATGTCGATGTTTGGTTTAATGGAATTGATTGGAATTGAAACGACTTTTGTCACTGTAATCTCTGCCCCGCTGATAATTGGAATTGGTGTAGACTCACTTGTTTACGTTATATATAGTTCTATGGATAAGAAGAACTCAGAGCTGGCCAGAACCTTCAAATCAATAACCATGTCTTCGGCAACGACCATGCTAACCTTCTTCTCATTCATTTTTGCAAAGGGAAAACTCCTGAGCACATTCGGCATAAGCCTCGGATTTGGGGTTCTTGCCGCACTTGTTGTTGCAACCTTTCTAGTTCCTGTGCTACCATGGAACAGCAAAAAGAAGATCGGAGGTTGAGATATGCCATTACATCTTCTGGTGGCTTACTATGTAGTTGATCATGCATTTGTAAATAATCGAAAGCTTGCAAAAATGGACGATAAGAAGTTCTGGATTCATTTCATCTGGGTCGTTCTGATCTTCCTTGCCTTTACTTTCGACGTCTTTCTATCAAGTCCTCTTGGAATACTTTTACTGATACTTTCTGTAGGCCTGACAGTCACTGTTGACATGGGCCGAAAGAGGTTGTCAAACCCCTTGATCGAAGTCATTGCGTTCTTCCTGCTTCTTTTTCTCACCTTACTTGGAAGAAGCTTCCTCGTCGAATCATTTATCACTGTGGAGTTTTCCTGGTATCTTATGGGAATGCTTCTGGTAACCGTAGGTGTCACGTACTTTCTTCGTGGGAGTATACTACCGGAAGAGGCTACCGACTCAATCGGAATCGCTGAGAGAATGTCTATATTTATCTTCATTCTTGCAAATCACTGGACTTGGGTGATTATTTCCGTTCTAGCCGGACTGGCTTTCCGTGCAGTTTTTTCTAAGGACAGCAAGAAGGAGTGGATCATCAGCCCCGTTGCAGGGATAGTTATTTCCTTTCTCTGGCAACTGTTGATGAGGGGTTTCCTGGCTTGACATATGCGATTGGAGATATTCACGGTTGCCTGTCGCCGCTGAAGAGACTCATTAAAGCAATCAAGCTCAAAGATGACGACACTCTTGTTTTCATCGGAGATTATGTGGATCGTGGTCCCAATCCCAGAGGAGTCATAGACTTCCTGATTGCGCTTTCAGTTAACCATCGCTGCAACTTCATTAGAGGAAACCATGAACAGATGTTTCTCGATTACTTGAGAGGCGCCGAGGGGTCCACAATATGGGCATACAACGGTATGGAAACGACAATCAGGAGTTACGGCAGCATTAGATCGGTTCCCGATTATCATATCGAGTTTCTAAACGAAACTCTCCTTTACTACGAAAAGTGCGACTTCGTCTTTGTACACGCTGGGATACGGCCGGGCATCCCTCTCAGAAAGCAGAGTTCAGATGATCTTTTGTGGATTAGAGAACCCTTTCTCAAGAGTTCCAATCCGCTGAAAAATCGTACGGTGGTTTACGGCCATACTCCTCTGATAAGCGGTCCTCTCGTTCAAGAAGGAAAGATTGGGATCGACACCGGATGTGTTTACGGAGGCTACCTTACCGCCTATAGAGTTGAAGATAACTTCTTTTTGTCAGAAAGATCCTGATCTGATTTTCCCTCCACAGAATTAGAAGAGCGGAAGACAGGTCTTCCGCTCCAAAAAAACGACTTCCTCTATTTTTAGGGATAAATCCCTCTCAGTTTCGTAGCATGTGCAACTTTCTCAATAGAATCAACGTAAGCAGCCGTTCTCATGTCGATGTTGTACTTGTTCATTGTAGATGCTACCGAACCGAACGCCTCTCTCATAATCTTGTGGAGAGCTCTCCTCACATCTTCAACATCCCAGAAGTAGTGCTGCAGTCCCTGAACCCATTCGAAGTAGGAGACCGTAACTCCACCGGCATTGGCAAGGAAGTCGGGCACAACGAAAGTATCTTTCGCCAGAACGATATCTTCTGCATCAGGTGTCATAGGACCGTTTGCACCCTCAACAATTATCTTGGCTCTGATGTTTCTTGCATTCTTCTCGGTTATCGCATTCTCAAGAGCCGCAGGAACAAGGATGTCGACGTCGAGCCCCAGAAGATCTTCATTGGTTATCTTCTGACCCTTTGGATAACCGTCAATTACTCCGTCATTCTGATCCCTGTACGCTATAAGATCGTCAATGTCGAAACCATCTGGATTGTAGAGGCCGCCGGAAACGTCACTAATACCTACAATCTTCGAACCCATCTCTTCATGTATCAGTTTCGCAGCGAAAGAACCGACGTTGCCGAATCCTTGAACGGCTACCCTCGCTCCCTTTGGATCCATATCTTTGTACTTCAGCGCCTCTTCAGCAACTACCCTGACTCCTCGGCCGGTAGCTTCCGTTCTACCCTTGGAACCTCCAATTTCCAGAGGTTTTCCAGTGACAATTCCAAGGACGGAATGACCGACATTCATGGAGTAAGTGTCCATATACCAGGCCATTATCTGGGCGTTTGTGTTCACATCCGGTGCAGGAATGTCTTCTCCTTCACCAATGATTATCTGGATCTCTGAGAAGTATCTTCTCGAGAGTCTTTCGATCTCGCTTAGGGAGAGCTCCTGCGGATTGACGCAGACTCCGCCTTTTCCGCCTCCGTAAGGAATGCCTACCACGGCGCATTTCCAAGTCATCCAGAAAGCAAGTGCCTTCACTTCATCAAGAGTAACGTTCTGGTGGTACCTAACGCCACCCTTTGCTGGACCTCTCGCGATATTGTGCTGTACCCTGTGTCCTGTGAAGACCCTGATCTCTCCGTTGTCCATTCTGACGGGGAAATTGACTGTGAGTTCTCTCTTCGGAAAAGACAAGACCTGTCTCATGCTCTGGCTAAGATCCATTACATCGGCAGCCTTATTGAATTGCTGCAGTGCATTTTGGAACAGACTTTTTTCTGCCACAAGATTACCTCCTCGAAAGTTGGTGTTCTACACTCGAATTCTATGACCAGATTGAATTCTTCTCAAACCCAAGCAAAGGCAAAAGACGGCATTTACGACTAATTAGCGAATCCTAAGTAGCCTTTTCTGTGCTAGTATCCGTTATGCTAACTGCCAACAAAAAAAGGCGAGGATAACCTCGCTCTGGTACCCCCAGAAGGAATCGAACCTTCATCTGCGGATTAGGAATCCGCCGTTCTATCCGTTGAACTATAGGGGCACAATGAGCAAATTATAGCATCACGTTTCTTCCTTTTCAATCACATTCTGATAAAATTGATTCAGTCAGGGAGCAGGAAAGCTGCTTCAAAGATCAACCTCACCTTACGTTGATTATCGTCAAGCCGATGATTTCGTAGTGAAATCCAATGCTTTCCGGCATCTCAAATTTACGAGAGGTGAAACCATTTGAAGAAAGAGGTTGCTCTAGAATCTACTGTCATAGCTCATGGCCTTCCTAAAGGAATAAACTTCGAGACTGCCTTGAACATGGAGAGAGCCGTGAGGGAAAACGGAGGCACTCCCAGGACTATCGGAATTCTCGGTGGAGAGATAGTTGTCGGTCTCACAAATGAACAGATAAAGAAACTTGGTATGGCCTCGAATGTCTTGAAAGTCGGTACTGCTGAGATCGCCTATGCGACAGCAATGAAGAGAGATGCAGCAACAACGGTAAGCGCCACAATGGCCATCTCGAGAACGAGCGGAATCTCAGTTTTTGCCACCGGTGGAATTGGCGGGGTTCATAGGGGCATCGACTGGGATGTGTCTCAAGATATAATAGAGCTTTCGAGAACGAGAATGATAGTGGTCTCTGCAGGCGTCAAGAGCATACTGGACGTTCCGAAAACGCTTGAGTTCCTCGAAACCTTTGGAGTAACGGTAGTCGGTTACCGAACCGATTGCTTTCCCCTTTTCCACTGCTCGAAAAGCCCTTACAGAATCAACTTGACGATAAATTCGCCTGAAGAGGCCGTTCAGATTCTGAAAGAAAAGGAGAGGCTGGGAATTGAGGGAGGAGTTTTGGTCGCAAACCCAATACCAGAATCAGATTCAATGAACTTTGATGAACTCAGCACCCTCATAGAATCAGCTCTCAAATCTGCAGAGACCAATGGCGTCTCAGGAAAGGCGCTGACTCCATATCTTCTTAGTAGGCTGGCAGAGCTCTCGGAAGGAAAGACTCTCGATGCGAATATTTCCTTGTTGATAAACAACGCCTCTCTAGGAGGTCTAATCGCAGCAAGTTTCGGAGCAGAAAAATGACAGATTACTCGCTGAAAGGCGGCCTAATTTATTCGGTAGAAGATGGAAAATACCTCCGGAGAGACTTATACATGAGTGCGGGAGTTCTCTCCCCAGCTCCCTCTGAAGGAGCAATGGAAATAGATATTGCCGGCAAATTCGTTTACCCGGGATTTGTGGATTCCCACGCTCACCTCATAAGTACGGGAAGAAAGGATCTGGAAGTTAACCTTGAGGACTGCGATTCAATTGAATCACTTGCAGAAAGACTGGAAGTCGATCGTGAAATTGTGCGGGCGCGAGGTTGGGATCAAGAAGTGCTTGGTTTTATGCCTGTAAGGAAGATACTTGATTCCATCACATCGAGACCCGTGATACTGACTAGAAGGTGCGGTCATATCGCCACCGTAAATTCGCCTTTGATCAAGCTCTTCAGTCTTGAAGAGCTTCACGGACTGGATGAATCCGATATCGACCTCGGACTCCTGAAGGAGCGAGCCCTTGAAGAACTTGATCGCATGATCAAGCTTTTACCCAGAGAAGTAGAAGAAGCGATTCACGCAGGAACGCAAGCCTTCCTCAAGTACGGAGTTACAGCCGTTCACAGCGATGATTATCACGGAATCGATTACGAACTGCTGATGCAAAGCCTGTCCAGTACGACTAATATGAGGATTTACGAAAAGTTCTGTGTCTCAAAAGAAGAACAACTTGACTTGATCAAGCTTGGACAGCAATTCGAAACCCCTTTTTTCAGTCTTAGAGCCGCAAAACTGTATCTTGACGGCTCGCTTGGGGCGCGAACAGCCGCAATGATAACACCTTACCACGATTCCCCTGCCGAAAGGGGAGTTCTATATATGACCGCCGAGGACTTAAAGCCAATTGTTACGAGAGCAGACAGAGAGGGAATCCAGGTTTGCGTCCATGTGATAGGAGATCGGGCGCTTGAAGAGGCGTTGAAAGCCTTCGAAGGTTCGGCAAGCGAGTCGCTTAAGCACAGATTGATTCACGTCCAAATTGCCTCTGAAGAACAAATAAAGCGGATGACAGATCAAAGGCTAACGGCCTCTATTCAGCCGATATTTGCTGATTCCGACAAAATCATCGCGCCGGCGAGATTCGGTCCGGCCCGTATGAAAGACGCCTACCCATTTGAAAAGATGAGAGACATGGGAGTGCCGCTAGCAATATCAACCGACTCCCCTGTTGAGAGCACTTCCGTGATTCGCAATCTCACTTCGGCCGACAGGTTTTTCTCAAGAAGAGATAGCATCGAAATGTACAGTTTGGATGGACACATTCTCGCAAATAGCGCAGAGTCATTTTCACTCAACTATGGGGATCGGGCGGACCTATTTGTGATCAATGTCGATTTACTGAAGACAACTCAAGATACTCCTGCAGAAATGACCTTTGTTGACGGGAGGTTGGTCTACAGACTTTGATAAAAAAGTCTTCGGAACTAAAGCCTGTATTCTAAATAAATAATCCTTAATCTTTATTTATGATTAGTCACTTATATGTTAACTTTAAGCAAACTATCTTGAAGAATAGCAGCAAAACTGATAGAATTAGTGCAGAAAAAGGCGGCATTTAGCCGCCATGTCTGGTGGGCTCGGGTGGAGTCGAACCACCGACCGCCCGGTTATGAGCCGGAAGCTCTAACCAAACTGAGCTACGAGCCCAGGCACAGAATTGATTATAATATTCCTCATGGCTTGTGTCAAGAGGTTTAGGAGATGGTCCAATGCTAAACAACAGCTCTGTGGGTCTTCGGATATCTGCAGATCCGGTTCAGGAAATGACTGTGAAGTATCCTCGAGTTCTTGTGATAAGAGCTGCATTTTGTCTTTTGAAAGATGGAAAGGCAATTGAACATAGAGATCTGGAGAAAACACTGCAGACCCTGCTATCTGGATAAGATTCGAACTTGGTTCTGATCTCACGATTTTTTCTTGCGCTTAATGTGAAATGAAAGATTCATTATGTCGGAGGGTGTTAAGCCCGGGATCCTCGTTGCCTGACCTATAGAAGCTGGTTTGGTCTTCTTCAGCTTCTCTTTTCCTTCGGTTGAAAGATTGGAAACTCCATCATAATCAAGATCTACGGGAATCAGATCCTCATCAATTTCCTCAAGTCTCCGGACCTCCTCCTTAAGCCTTTCTACATAACCGCGGTATTTGATCTCTATCTCCACCTGTTCGATCACATCATCATCGAGAATCGGTTCCGGATCATATACCGAGATATCTCTGTAACAGACACCGGCCCTCTTCATCAATGCTGAAAGCTTTGTGGCGGAATCTAGTCTTGTGCTTCCCTTGCTCAAAAGCAGTTGATTCAGACCTTCGGACGGCATAACCGTCGTCTTGTCAAGCCTGACAAGCTGCGACTTTATCTCCAGTGTCGATCTGACCACTTTTTCTCTAAACCACTCGGGAATCAGTCCATATCTCCAACCATACTCCGAGAGCCTTATGTGAGCGTTATCATGCCTTAGAAGCAATCTATATTCCGCCCTGGATGTCAGGAGTCTATAAGGTTCATCGACACCTTTGGTTACAAGGTCGTCGATCATGACTCCTATATAAGCTTCTGAACGGCCGAGAACGAGCTGCTCCTCTCCCATCAATTTCGCAGATGCATTTATGCCTGCTATCAGTCCCTGTCCCGCAGCCTCTTCGTAGCCGCTCGTACCATTCACCTGACCGGCGAAATAAAGATTCTCGACCCGCTTGCTTTCAAGAGTGGAAAAGAGCTGAGTCGGATCTATATAGTCGTACTCCACTGCATAAGCTGGCCTGACTATCTCAGCTCTCTCAAGTCCAGGGATCGTCCTTATCATCTCCAGCTGAGTTTCATAGAGAAGGCTTGTGGAAAGGCCGTTCAAATAGTATTCGTCACTCAGGGCGCTTTCAGGTTCAACAAAAAGCTGGTGGCTTTCTTTAGAAGAGAATTTGATCACTTTGTCCTCTATTGAGGGACAATATCGCGGCCCTCTGGAATCGATAAGTTTCACATCTCCATAAAGGGGGGAGAAGTGAAGATCTCTCCTAATGATGTCATGAGTCCTTTCATTTGTCCTGGTAAGCCAGCATGGGTGGTCGTCTGCAAGCACGAATGGTTCGGAGAAATATGAGAAGGCCAGCTGACTCTGGGCTGTTCCTTGACGTTCCATCCTGTCGAAATCTATGGACCTGCCCGCGATTCTTGCGGGAGTACCGGTTTTGAAGCGTCTCATTTCGAATCCGATCGATTTAAGAGAGCCCGTCAGTTCTGTAGCCGGGAACTCGCCCAGCCGACCGGCTGGAAACTCATGCGGCCCAATGAATATCTTCCCTCCCAAAAATGTACCGGAAGAGACTATCACAGACCGTGCAGAATATCTGAGACCGAAGTGAGTCACTATACCCGTAACACGACCCTTCTCGGTTTCAATAGCCTTCACGATTCCACTCTGCAACTGGAGATTGTCCTGCATTTCGAGGGCTCTTTTCATAATCTGACTGTATCTGTTCTTGTCTACCTGTGCCCTTAATGCCCTGACGGCGGCTCCTTTGCTGGTGTTAAGGACACGAATGTTGAGCGATGCCCTATCGGTCGACTTTGCCATCTCTCCGCCAAGAACGTCAACCTCTCTAACAACGATCCCTTTCGCCGGACCTCCCATTGCCGGATTGCACGGAGTCCACCCAACGGTATCAAGGTTGATATTTAGAACAAGTGTTCTCATACCCATCCTGGCACTGACAAGACCAGCTTCAATCCCTGCATGGCCGGCACCTATGACAATTATGTCGAATTCGTAATCTCTTTTATTTGATCGCATAACATCACTCCTCTATCATTGTATTGTACACAGAGAGGAGGCACTAAATTGAGAAAAGTCTGTTTCGTTGATACTACGATGAGGGACGCTCACCAGTCACTTCTGGCTACAAGGGTCACAACTAACGAATTAGCGAAGATTGCCCCTCTTGTCGATCAAGTGGGTTACCATGCCGTTGAAGTCTGGGGTGGAGCGACCTTCGACTCCTGCGTGAGATACCTTGATGAAGATCCCTGGGAACGACTCGATGTCCTTAAGGAGAAATTCAAAAAGACGAAGCTTCAAATGCTTCTCAGGGGCCAGAATTTACTGGGTTACAGGAACTACGCGGATGACGTTGTGGAGCTCTTCGTGAAGACTATGTCAAAGCACGGGATCGATGTCGTAAGAATCTTCGACGCCCTCAACGACTTCAGAAATCTCGAAAAATCCGCAAAGGCAGTTAAGGCAAGTGGAATGCATCTCCAGGTGGCAATGTCATACACAACAAGCCCCGTTCACAATGTCGACTATTTCGTGGAGATTTCCGATAAAGCCGTGGAGCTTGGCGCAGACTCCCTTTGTATAAAGGACATGGCCGGCCTCCTTAAGCCTGGAACGGCAACCACGCTTGTAAACGAGATTAAGAAGAGACATTCGATCCCGCTGGAAGTGCATTCTCATTTCACTACGGGAATCGCAGGCATGACTTATCTAAAGAGTGCAGAGGCGGGAGCCGATATACTCGATACGGCGACCTCGTCAATGGGATTTGGGACTTCACAGCCCGGAGTAGAAAGTATCTGGACAGCTCTACATGATATCGGACTTGCAGACCGGCCAGATTATCCGCTCCTGAAAGAGATAAACGACTACTTTGCCGGTGTTAGGAGAAATCACAGCGGCACCGATGCCGGCTTTACGATAAACACCTCGGTCTTGGAGAATCAGATTCCCGGAGGAATGTACTCCAATCTGATCAATCAGCTCAAATCACAGAATATGAGCGACAAATTCGAAGAGGTTCTTGAAGAGGTACCAAGAGTCCGCGCCGATCTCGGATACCCCCCACTAGTGACTCCAACGTCTCAGATAGTAGGTGTTCAGGCCGTCTTGAATGTGATGAACAAAGAGAGATACAAAACGATCACGAAAGAAGTCGAGAGGTATATAAAAGGCTTTTACGGCTCTCCGCCCGCAGAAATCGAGAAATCCTTGAAATCCCGTGTCATGGGAGTCGAAGAGTCGATTTCGCACAGACCTGGCGATACTCTCGATCCCGAAGTGGAAAGGGGCAGGAGCGAGTTAGGTCTTTTGGCACAAAATGATGAAGACCTTCTGATCTACCTTCTTCTTGGCGAGGTTGGAAAGAGATTTCTTGCTCAAAGATACCAGAACTCATTAAGGATCGACTTTGACGTTGCAAAAGACTTCAAAGAGGGAATCACAGTATATCCGGTTTGATTCGTAATATTAACAATGTTTACCTGAACTAACGCACTTTTAGAGTCAATAGCGGATCATCAACGAGGAATGGACGCCTTCACGGAGAATGAGGGCGTTTTTTTATTTCTTAGCAGCAGTAACACAGCTTAAATAAAACGGAACTTTCTGATACAATTTACTCAGGGAGTATCCCTACTCTATTAAAGGAGGGTTCTAAAGATGAGAAAGCTTACAGCTGTTCTTGTTTTGCTAATTGTGATGTTATCGTTTGCAAGCGCGAAATTGGTGATTTGGTCCTCGGAAAATCAGATCCCGGCACTTGAGAAGCTTGCCGCTGATTTCGAAAGCGACTATGGCATTCAGGTGGAGATACAGCAGGTGAATTTTGGAGACATAAAGTCTAAGTTCCTCACAGCGGCTCCTGCCGGAGAGGGCCCCGATATTATTGTCGGTGCACACGACTGGGTCGGAGAACTTGCAATCAACGGCCTTATCGAACCAATTCCATTTCTTCCCGAGGCAGATCAGTACTACGATGTTGCTCTAGATGCCTTCAGTTACGGTGGAAACCTCTACGGTGTCCCCTACACTATTGAAGCGATTGCAATCATCTACAACAAGGATCTCGTATTCAAAGCTCCGAAAACAATCTCAGAGCTTGAAGAACTGGCTTTCGAAGTTTCGGATGATGAAGTTGTCGGCCTGATATACGCCGTTGGGGATTTCTATCACTCTGCTCCTTTCATACTGGGAAGAGGCGGCTACATCTTCAAGGAAACCGCTGAGGGGCTTGATGTAACCGACATAGGTTTGAACAACGAAGGCGCGATTGCAGGCGGAAATCTCATCAAATCTTGGTTCGACAAAGGCCTAATTCCAGGAGGTCCAAACTACAACCTTATGGACTCTCTGTTCAAAGACGGACTGGCCGCATTCATCGTTAACGGTATATGGGCAACCCCAAGTTACCGTGATACAGGTATCGACTACGCGATTCTTCCTTTCAGTGAAATCACATTTGACGATGGTACAACTCCGAGACCATTCGTCGGAGTACAGGGCTTCATGATAAACTCCAAGTCTCCAAGCAAACTTGAGGCCACTGAGTTCGTTGTAAACTACATCGGCAGCTTCGACGGTCAGTACGGCATGTTCCTCGGGGAAAGAAGGGGAACGGCAAGGGCGGACGTTTTCTCCTTCATTGAAGCCGACGCAGGTCCAGAGCTGTATGACGTTCTGCAGTTCTCTAAGAGTGCTTCCGTAGGAACTCCAATGCCTAACGTACCTGAAATGGCAAGTGTATGGGGCGCTATGGGTGACGCGCTTGGCCTTATCATCAATGGCCAAGATACGGTAGAGAACGCCTTCAATTCGGCAGTTGAGAAAATAAAGACCTCTATAGGAAACTAGTATCCCTTTTGTATTATTCACATCTCTAAACTTGGTTAGGCTGAGCGCGGGATATCTCCCGCGCTCTGGCTTAACTGCCTGGAGGGATTACCTTGAGTGGAAGGCGATTTGTAATCTTTCTCTTTTCTCTGGCTATTCTCGCAGTATTCAATGCATTTTCCTTGTGGAGCATATATCTGCTGTACGCCGATGGAAATTTCGGTCTTATGGTCACGATGGTCGTCTTAACCTTGCTCATCGACATAATCGCTTTGAATCCAAAAGGCTATCCATACAGATACATGATTCCCGCTATGATCCTGCTTTTCATTCTCACCCTATATCCTATGTACTACACTTTCAGAACTGCCTTCACTAATTACGGAACCGGACATCTCTTCACCAGACAGCAGTCGATTCAGAAACTTCTCAGCGATTACTTCTACATCCCTGAGAGCCCTGAAGAATTCGAGTTCTCTATTTTTATCGAGCTCGACAACTACAACCCCACTGACAGATTTATTACTCTGCTTACTTCCAGGGATGACGGGAGCTTATTTGCCGCTCCACGACCACAGGCAATCAGCAGAGACGCTGCAGGAAATATCACGCTGGCCACAGCCAAAATGTTTGAGGTAAGCGGGGACAGCTTTTCGATTGGGAGTGTTAACTACACTCTGTCGAGATCTCCCGATGACAGGATCCTCGCAATCCGTGCAGACTCGGGTGAGCGCTTCATATACTTCTATTCTCCGCAGGACAGTTCTACGAGGCCAAACGCACCATTCTATTTCAGTGAAATAAGAGGAATCTGGCTGCGAAATGCAGAGTTCACAAACAGTGAAGGGAATCAGGTCAGGCTGTTCCCGAACTCTCTCTACACTACCTTTGCAACAACGGAAAGGAAATATGCTTTGAGGGCCGAAACGACCTTTTCGGCCGGAAGAGCCGTTCAGGAGACCGTTGTCTATAATAGGCAGTCGGGGAGGACCCTGTTAGAAGAAGGCGGCTTTTTCTACGATATAGATGCAAATGGCAACGAATTCATAGTTGAGGGTTACATATCTGATGTCGGTTTCTGGAATTTCGTCAGGATGTTCCAGGATCCGAAAATTAGGGGACCGTTCTTTCAGGTTTTTGGCTGGACTTTTACCTGGGCAGGACTCAGCGTTCTCTTCTCATTCGTGATTGGCCTGGCGCTGGCAATCACGCTGAATGATCAGAGACTTAAGGGAAAGAAGATATATAGAACACTGTTGATCATCCCCTGGGCCGTTCCTGCATTCATTTCTGCGTTAGTATGGAGAAACGGCTTCTTCAACGAAACCTATGGGGTTCTGAACAGGTTCATAGTGCAAGGACTCTTTGGACTTGAACCGATAAAGTGGTTGAACGATGCCTTTTGGGCAAAGGTTTCTGTCTTGATTGTCAATACATGGTTGGGCTTCCCATATATGATGACGGTAAGCCTGGGCGCTTTGCAGAGCATTCCTGAAGAGTTTTACGAGGCCTCATCAATAGATGGTGCAACGAAATTCCAGAGATTCAGAAAGATCACCTTTCCCCTGCTTATGGTCACCATTGCTCCTTTGCTTGTTGGCAGCTTCGCCTTCAACTTCAACAACTTCACTGGAATCTATCTTGTTACGCAGGGTGGTCCGGCCATTCCTGGAGCTTCGACACCGGCGGGGGCAACAGATATTTTGATCTCATATACATTCAAGCTAGCCTTTGAAGGGAGAGGTCAGGATTTCGGCTTTGCAAGTGCTATCTCAATAATCATATTCATAATCGTCGCAGGCTTCAGCTGGATAAACTTCAAACTATCCGGTTCCTTTGAAGAGGTGAGCAGATAATGGCCGTTGAGAAAAGGAAGTACTGGCTCAGACACATAATTCTAATAGCCATCGTCGTTGTGGTCCTCTTCCCAATGGTCTGGCTCGTAAGCACATCGATCAGGAGAGACCAGGCTGCATTCTCATCGAACCTCTTCTCCAACAGGGTAACTTTACAGCATTACCGAAATCTACTCTTTCCCGAGAGAAGTGTAGGGAGACTCATTCTCGATCTGCAAAGTGCTACATACGCAACCGGAGATTACAGAGAAAAAAGTCAGGAGGATCTGAAGAAAACTGTGGAGAGGTATCTTGCTAAGTTCGACTCACTCATGGTTGAAAGCGAAGTCATGGTTGCAGCCATCGATGGGGGAACGACCTCTATAGAGAATGATCTGACAGACAAAGATAGCCTGATCATTAAGGAAATGAACGAACTGAGGCTCAAAGACAAAAATCTTTTCGAAGAAAGGCTGAAAGAGATCGGCGAAGTCAGTGAAGTAAAAACCGCATATGCTATCGGTGAAATCCTTCAAACGACATCACCTTCGCTGGAGAGGGGCTATCAATTCTACCTGGATTTGCTTGGTGAACGAGCTGCCCCAATCTCCGATTCTCTCGAAAGATACAGGAAACTCTATGAAGAAGTCTTCATTCACAGAGACGAGACAATAAGCGCAATCGAGACTCTCGAGTTTGAGAATAAGGACGAAGTAATCAATTCTCTGCAGTCGATTCAGAACTACATATCTCTGTCCGAAATAGACTACTCTGAATGGAGAAAGGTAGAATGGCTAAGAGTAATAAACAGATATCTCAGGGACCTTGAATCATCGATGCCAGAAGACCGGGCCGCTGAACTGAATCGAGTAAGAACCAGTCTCTACGATTCCTTCAAGTCGGCCGGTGAAGCTTGGGAAGCTGCAGCAGAGGCTGCTGAAAGCGTCTCTGAGCAGTTGTACTCTCTTGCAGGAGAAGCTTTCGGCGCGGAATACTATGAATATATCGAGGCAACCGAAAGGCTGTCGGTTGTGGAGAGCACAATAGAGTCGACTAGAAAGTCTCTTGCCGTCTCAGAATCGGCATTGGCAGAGCTGGAAGACTCACTGCAGATTGCCATGCCCACACTGGTATCGGAGACCAGAAAGCTGTCTGCCTTGATTCTTCCACTGCAAATCGTTATCTCGAAGGATATCGAAAACCGAACAGCCGTCTCGGAAGCCAAACTCATGACTTCACTGAATGGGATCATTTCGGCAAGAGAGACTATCGACATTGTTGAAAGACAGCTATCGCAGATGGAGAACATCCGAGAGCTGTCGGCAGCGCTTTCCGAGTTGTCAGGAGAAATGGCCTGGTTCTCAGACAACAGAGAGGCACTTTTGGGCGCCTCGGGAAATTCTGAAGTCTCAAACGGAGCGGACGTAATTAATACTGTTCTGTCTAATCTTTCACGCATCTTGCCGGTTCTGGAGATCAGTGTCTCTGAGTACGTTGAAGTCTCAGAAAATACAAAAGAACTCAGGACGGAGTTGGAATCTTTGAAAGCGGAGAGCGAGCTTCTGAACGAGAAGATCTCCTCACTTCAGGAAGAGGTAGACAGAGCAGAGGATGAATACGCAAAGGCTCTGGAAGCGGTAAAAATAAGAATGGCCATGTTGTCTGTGGAAGAGGAGATCAACTCATTGGATGAGGCCAGGGACTATGTTTTAAGGCTTAGAGACGTCTTAAATGATTATTTCAAAATAAGATCCTCAAGCCGCTACAGAGCGCTAACCTGGTACGACGATTTCGCCAGGGCGAACACAGAAGCAAAGGAAGGAACGGTCCTGTTGAATCAGCTGATTTCAAGCATGAGGTCGATGAAAGATGAACTCGCTTTGAAGGTTAACAACTACATAGATCTTAGATTTCTCGGAACTTCAGTGACACTGGAAGACTTCGGAAAGATGCAGGAGACTTACAATTCCTTCTTTCAACAAGTCAACGCCAAATACCAGCGTGCCTCCAGACTCATATCCGATCTGATCGAAAAACCCGCCTCTTATTCATCGTCATACTCTCAAGATTTGAGAGAGATAGACAAAGCCCTTTTCAGGACCAATCAAATCTGGGCTCAGAAGGAAAGCACTTACTTCTATTTCGTCAGATGGCTGTTGAATTCGGTAATCGTTGCTCTATCCGTGTCGCTTATCAGCGTTGCGGTTGCCTCTCTTGCAGCCTACCCGTTTAGCAGGATGAGATTCCGCGGAAGAAAGCAGGGACTCCTTGGTCTGCTGTTGATCCAGATGTTCCCGACGATAATGTTCATGGTTGCACTCTACGCATTGCTTCAATTCATGGGGAGCCTGATCCCCTTCCTGGGGCTTAACACACTCGGTGGACTAATTTTCGCTTATTCCGGCGGGATAGCCTTCAACATCTGGCTGATCAAGGGATACTATGACACAATATCAAACTCGCTCGAAGAGGCCGCAATGATAGACGGAGCCACAAAATTCCAGGCCTTTTCGAAGGTGATTTTGCCGCTAGCCAGACCGATTCTGGCTGTCGTGGCTATTCTTACATTTATGAACATCTTTAATGAGTATCTGATTGCCAGGATACTCCTTCAGGATATGAACAAATGGACTTACGCGGTTGGCCTCTGGCAGTTTTCGGGAAGATTCGAGACAAGCTGGGGCCCATTCACGGCAGCAGCTCTCATCGGGGCAGTTCCCATGGTGATCTTCTTCCTGGTGTTACAGGATTACATCGTAGGAGGGCTGACACAGGGAGGAGTGAAAGAGTAGTTTTCACTCGACATGTTCTTCCCTGCTGGAATGTTTTGAATTGCGAATCAACAAGAACGAATTCTGAGCCCGCTCCGGCTGTAAGGCCGGAACCGGGCTCTTTTGACGAGGGCCGTCTCTAAGACAAGTGCTGGTTCTGCGTTTGTCTGTAAAAAAGTCAAAGCAGCGATCGTATATAATTGTATAAGTGATTATGAACCCAAGCGAATATTGACTTTCGGAAACAGGCATTTCTTTACGGAGTCTCGACTTGCTTTGTTGTCCGAAGAGTGGAAGGAGTTTCCAGTGGGGTCTATCTATCCAGGATACGACAGTACTTCTATAGTGAACCTATCGGCGGCCATTCTAAAACACTTTGGAGCTGAGGTGAACTCCGGGGTGAAGGGATACTCTTTCACTGAGAACGGGCTGAATCTGGAAGGAATAGAAAAGCTTGTCGTGTTTATAGTAGATGCTGTCGGTTACTACAATCTCTCGAAAGTGCTTGAAAGCAACTGCTTCAAGTATTTCAACAGAGAGGACGTAAGAATTCTGACATCCGTCTTTCCTTCGACCACTTCGAGTGCCCTCACCTCGATATTCACCGCATCGGTACCGGGAGAACACGGAATACTGGGTTACCTGCAAAATATGCCGGAGTACGGCGGACTTGTAAATATGATCGAATTGACTCCTTACACTCAGGACAGAGACAATCTCACCAGACTTGGCTTCGATCCTCTTAAGTTCAATCAGAGACCCACCGTCTTCGAATCTCTCAAAGAAGCGGGCGTAAGAGGATACCATCTTACATCGAAAAGCTTCGTGAACACCGGCTTGACGAGGATGCATTCGCGCGGAGGTATAGCTCGAGGCGTCCACGGCCTCGGCGATATGTTTGAAGAGCTAGATGCAATTCTTTCATCTGAAGAAGGTTCAAACCTGACCATTGTCTACTGGGGACTTATCGACACGTACGGCCACAGATACGGACCGAACTCCCTGTCGTATATTTCGGAGACCGCACTACTGTTCTCCGCAATTGAAAGGTTTTTCGAAGATAGGGCACAACACGAAACAGCCTTCTTGATCACGGCCGATCACGGTCAGATTGAGACCCCCTGGGAACACGAGATCTGGTGGTCAAAATTCGATCCTGTCTTTGAGCAGATGTACTCGATGCCCGGAGGCGAGCAACGGATGTCCTACATCTATTCCCTCGAAAGAGAAAAGACCAGGAAGAAAATGGAAGAGGAGTTTGGGGATTATATAGAGATTATTGAACCATCGGAAATGGATGAGATAAAGCTCTTTGGAAAACCTCTGACTAATACTTTCAGAAAGAGAAGAGGCGAACTAATCACTGTCTCTAAGGGCGATTATTCGTTGTGTTTCAAATACACCGGGCAGGAACACTCTCTCAAAGGGAGACACGGGGGACTGACTCCTGAGGAAATGCTTGTTCCGCTGATTCTTCTGAGAAAAGATTAACGCTCTCCCTCGGACTTCTTCTTCTCCCAGTTTATCTCGGCTATTGACTTCTGAAGATATATTGGTGCCAGACTGGAGTAGTTTGTTGTGTCTCCTGCAGAGAATTTGTCGACCGCAATGTCCCTCATTACAGAGGGATCGTACCGCTCCACTTTACTAATTCTGAAGCCGTCGAATAACGGATCGATCTCGCCATCTAGGAAGAGCTCGATCTCTGAAGCATCGATTCGAGATACGAGTTCTGCGGAACTTGTGAAACCCGTCTCTCCAAACGGAATTCCCTTTCTGTACTCTCTCCAGTAGTAGTGCCCCTCTCTTCCGCGTCGCAAGACTGCAAATCTTTCGCTATCGATCGGCCTTGCAAGAATGTCAAGAGAGTTGAACTGGACGGTGGGAAGATCAAAGGAGAAGGCCATTCCTTTTGCAGTTGAGATTCCAACCCTCAGTCCCGTTAACGAACCGGGTCCGACCCCAACTCCAATAAAATCGAGTTCCGAGGCCTCGATCTTCAAATTCTCTATGGACTGTTTTATAATTACGGCCAACATTGAGCCGTATCTGTCGATCTCATGCGCTCTGATATCAATAACTGCCCTGCCGTTACTGGCAGAGAGAAGCAGAGTTCTTGAAGAAGTATCGAAACATATGTACTTCATACAATCTCCTCAGGTGAGATTCTTGAAGCCCTCACCGAAGACCTCAGAATTGTTTACAATTATCACGAAGGCCCGTTTATCTGTAGCTTTCACAATGTGCCTCAACTGTCCAATCTCTCTTCGCCTTATCGAAACCATAAGTACCGGCCTCTCCTCGCCAGAGAAACCCCCGGTAGCCTTCAGCATTGTTGTACCGCGCTCCATTTCTTTGATAATTCGATTCTTGATCGATTCGCTTTCCTTGCTTATCACAAAGGCCGTCCTGGTGTTTCCCACACCCTCGATTATTCCGTCTATTGTCTTGCTGGTGGTGAAGATCGTGATAATTCCGTACATAGCCGCTACTGGACCGAACACAACGACCGCAAGCATAGTTATTAATGAATCGCTGATCAGCAGACCCGTACCCGTGCTGAAGCCCAGATACTTGGAAAATATCATGGCAAGGATATCTGTACCACCTGTCGAGGCCCCTCGCCAGAGAACCAGCCCCATTCCCGCGCCTGCAATTACACCGCCGTAGATTGCCACCAGAAGAAAGCCGTCTTGAGTCGTAGAGGCATCGAAAACTGGGAATTTCGATCTCTGAAGGATATCGACAGTCAAGGACATCAGCACCGCAGAGTATATTGACTTTATTCCAAAACCTACTCCCAGAATCACGAAGGCAAGAAGAAAGAGAACAATGTTGTACACAAACATCTGGGCACCGACCCAGAGGCCGAAGACCCTGAAAACAATTATTGCCAGTCCGCTAACCCCGCCGGCAATAATGTTGTTCGGGATCATGAATGACACTATTGATATCGCGGTCAGGACTGATCCAACCGTGATCAGAAAGTAGTCGAGAAAAGTCTTCCTATTCACTTCACTCTACAACCCTCGAATTCTTGAGCTTTGCAATTTGCTGGAGAAGTTTCTTCTCCTTGCTTGAAGGTTTGCCAATATTGACTCTTACAGTTACCAGGAGATCTCCGCGCCTACCCCCAGACACACTGGGAACGCCTAGATTCTTCATTCTGAAGACCGTGTTGGGACTTGTCCCCGCCGGGACTTTGAGAGTCTCCGTTCCTCCCTCAGGAAGCGGAACCTCTGTGGTGGTACCCAGAGCAGCTTCGACGTAGTCTATCTCTTTGCTGACATAAAGGTCATTCCCGCTACGCCTGAACTCAGTCGGCATTTCGACTCTTACACTGACATAAAGATCGCCGTACGGGCCTCCATTCTGTCCTGCATTCCCGTGACCGCCGATCCTCAAAGTTGCGCCATTTTCAACACCCGCGGGAATCGTTACACTGACCTTGTGTCTCTCCTTCTCGTAGCCTCTTCCACCGCATACACCGCATCGCTTGTCTATTATTCTTCCTGAACCATTGCAGGTGTTGCAGGCATGGGTGTTGGTGAACATTCCAAAGAATGATCTATGCTCATCCTTCACATAACCGCTACCGTTACACGTGGGACAGGTTCTATAACTTGTACCACCCTCTGCGCCCGTTCCGTCGCAGCTCTGACAAACCTTGTTCCTATCGTACTCGAGAACTACTTTCTTTCCAAGGATTACGTCCCTCAGCTCAATAACGACCGAGGCGTGAATATCCTCTCCCCTAACTGCTCGCGGTCCCTGCGATCTGCTACTGGCACCGGACCTGCTTCCTCCAAAAAATACGTCGAAGACATCCTGAAAATCTCCAAAGACTTCGTCGAAATTTCCTCCGGCATTTCCGGGTGTCCTTCCCGAACCGCGACTGAAGGAAGCGGGGTCGCCGACATATCCGAAACGGTCGAACATTGCCCTCTTTTCCTTGTCGGAGAGAACCTCATACGCCTCCTGGATTTCTTTGAACTTCGATTCTGCATCCTTCTTGCTGGATCCCTTATAAGCGTCCGGATGCCATTCCTTGACCAGTTTCCTGTAGGCCTTTCTTATGTCTTCATCGGAAGCGTTTCGAGAGACTCCGAGAATCTCATAATAATCTTTTCTTGACTGAGCCATCTATATCACCACCGAAGGCTCTCATTCGAACTCGGAAGAGTTGTTTACGGCAACAACGACTCTAGCAGGCTTGAGAACCTTGCCATTCAATTTGTATCCACTTTCCACAACACCAAACACGGCCATGTCCGGAACATCGTTTGAAGAAACGGTCTCCTCAACCTCATGAGAAAAGGGATCAAAAGGCTTACCGATCTCGGGAAGTATAAGGGACAGCCCTTCGTCAAACATGAGCCGCTCGATAGATTTGTGAATCAATCTTATACCAGAGACGAGACCCTCGCTTGAATCTTCTGCGTTTTCCAGGGCACGCCCAAGATTATCGTATATATCTATGAGCCTGAGAATCATCTTCTCCCTATGCCTTCTTGAATTCTCTTCCGACTCACGAATCAGCGCATTTCTGTAGTTGATGAATTCCGCTCTAAGTCTAGCGTTTTCTTCCTTAAGAGCTTTTATCTCTTTCTTCAAGACCTCCGACTCGTCTATCTCAGACTCCTCTACAGCGCTATTTGATTGTTTATCCTTCTCTTCCTGGCCTTCCTTGGTTTTTTCTATTTCCGATTCTTCATGAGTTACGGATTCCTGTATCTCGTTCTCTTCCGGTCTTTTTCTTTCATCGACTTCTTTCTTAATTTCCTCAAGATTCTTTTCATTTTCGGCTTGCGTCATATTGCTTTCCTCCTATCTATTCGAAAAAACCTCTGATAATCTATTTATCGAAAAGTTCAAGTACGCGTTTATCTTCTCGTAGTAGGTCAGTTTTGGCGAAATAATGAAGACATATCCTATCTTCTCATTTTTTCTTCTGTATGGGGAAGCAAATACTGCGAAGTTCTTGAGCTCATCCCTGCCCACTTCATCGCCAATGAAGACCCTGTAATCATCGAATTCGCCAAAGGAACTCAGTAACAACTCAAGATTCTTCGGATTTTCCACAGATCTTACCAGCCCAGAGATATCTGAAGAATCGAGATGATCATTCGAAATTATGAACTCAAGGCCGTACTTGTAGTACTTCTCTTCGTTTTCCTTCTCGAATATGCTTTGTAAGAACTGTATGATATCCTGCAATCTTCTGTCGTGCCACTCGTCGTATCTAAGCTCTACATTCTTGATTCCCTTTCTTATCTCACCGATTGTCTTTCCTACAACGGCCATATTTACGTACTTCTGAAAACTGGCAATATCGAAATCGCTGGTTCCTACAAAAACAGTCGTGTTAAGACTGACTCCCAAATCGGTGACTATTGACACATTGAGGTAGCCGTCGGTTATCTTCGAAATCGCTACACTATTAACAAATAAGCTGTCAAACTTAGGCTTCTCTATCACCACAAATCCCGACACGGCACGAGCAAGTATCCTTGTCATCCCCTGCAAGAGATGCTCCACATCACCAACAACGCTTGTCTGCCTTATGGCGATTGCAACATTACTTTCCCGGAGGTCTTCAGTGATAGTCTTTACCGAATCAAAGTAGAACCTCAGTCCCTTGTCCGTCAGAACACGGCCCGCAGAGGTATAAGGCTGGTATATATATCCTAGAAACTCAAGTTTTCTCATATCATTTCTTACTGTTGCAGAACTGAACTTGAGATTAGAGTGCTCCAGAACCTGTTTAGAACTCACAGGTTTTCCAGAAGAAATGTATTCTCTAGAAACGCAGTAGAGCACCCTTATCTGCCTGGGATTCAGTTCTGGGCCACCTGTTCGTTTTTTCGACACTTAGCACTCCCTCCCATAGACTGCTAATAAATGTTACCATATGCCGCCTCTGTTGTCAACTTCAGAGACCGATGATACAATCAATAAGAGCGAAAGGGGTGTGATCAATGAGGTTATCTCAGGTCATAGAACTCCTCGGCAACAGTGTTCTTCAGGTGGTGAATCCCGGCAACATCGATCCGGAATTTGATCATATTGAGAGTGACTCAAGGGTTCTTAGAGAGAAAAACCTCTTCATATGCATCAAGGGCACGAATTTCGATTCACATCTGATTGCGAGGGAACTTCAGAGAAAGGGCGCAGTCGCTTTGATAGCTGAAATGCCGATAGAAGACGAGGAACTGAGTGTTCCAGTTATTTATGTTAAGAGTTCTCGTTTTGTTGAGGCATTGCTTACCATGGAAGAGTACAGCCATCCTTACAGAAAGCTAACCACTATCGGTGTAACAGGCACAAATGGGAAGACAACCATCACGACCCTGATCTACCATGTTCTCTCTTCGTTTGAGAGAAAGGCATCATTGATAGGCACGGTGAGAAATGTTGTGGGTGAGCGTATTTACTCGAACCCTAAGAACACAACTCCCGGACCAGTTGAACTGGCGAAACTTCTTCAGCTTTCGGCAAAGATGAAGAGCGAGTATTTTATTATGGAGGTCTCTTCTCACTCGCTTTCAATGAACAGGGTAGAGGGAATGCGCTTCGATGTTGGAATAATCAGCAACGTGACCAGGGATCACCTTGATTTTCATCCCACCTTCGACGACTACTACAGATCTAAAATGAGGATGTTCTCTTTGTTGAAGTCAAATGGAATCGCCATAGCAAATGCGGACAAAGTGAACATTGCAGACATTCACATCGCCAGAAACAGAATCACTACGTACGGTTTTGGCGATGAATCGGATTACAGGATCGAGAATCTGGACATTTCCCGAACGGGAATGGATTTCACGATACAGACTCCTTACGGCTCCTCGCACAGGATCTATTCGAGATTGATCGGGGAACACAATGCCTATAACATTGCGGCCGCCATTGCCGCTCTCAATTCTCTTAATTACGACCTCGATCACATAGCCAAAGCGATCTCCGCATTTGGCGGCGTCCCCGGAAGATTCGAGTTTGTCGAGGAAGCAACAAAATACGGCTTCGATGTTGTAATTGACTTCGCACACACACCTGACGCTATGGAAAAACTCCTGAAGACGGCAAGGAGGCTGACTCCGGGAAGGTTGATTCTTGTCTTTGGAGCCGGTGGTTCGGCCGACAAAGGAAAGCGGCCGTTGATGGCAGAAGTCTCTTCGAAATTCAGTGATGTAGTTATTCTCACTTCCGACGATCCTAAGTTTGATGACCCTGTAGAAATTCTCCAGGATCTTGAAAGCGGCGTGGACAAGTTCAAGCCGTATCTGGTCATTCCCGACAGACGGGAGGCAATATCGGTTGCGCTTACGCTGGCGAACCGCCAGGATATGGTTTTGATAGCCGGACGCGGCCATGAAGACTTTCAGATTCTGCGCGACAGAAAGATTCCCTTCAACGACAAACTTGTAGTGAAGGACATACTGGAGAGCAAGTTCCGGAGGCACATCAAGAAGTGACATCGAAATCGGCGGTTGAAGAATTTTTGATTCAAACGGAAGAACGGCGGATAGCAATAGATTCAAGAAGAGTGTCGGACGGTGATGTCTTTGTGGGACTGGAGGGCGAACGGGTCGACGGCAACGACTTCGTTGACGAAGCCCTCTCGGCAGGGGCTTCTGTGGTTTTTTCGAACAGATCATCTGCGAACAGTAGAGTAATAACTGTTGACGATACGAAAGAGCTATTGATGGAAGCGGCAAGAGCAATTCTGTTTCGTTCAAACCTCAAGAGCAGGATCGGAATAACGGGTTCTAACGGGAAAACCACAACGAAGGAGATAACGTCGTATCTTCTTTCGAGACTTGGAAAAACCTTCAAAACGGCCGGCAATTTGAACACTGAAATAGGTCTGCCTTTGTCTCTGCTCGAAAACAGGAGGGAGCTTCTCTCATCTCACTACGGAGTCTTCGAATTTGGAACAAGTGCAAAGGGGGATATAAAGAGACTTGTCGATCTGGTGGAGCCCGATCTCTGCGTACTTCTAAACGTTGGGACAGCTCATGTAGGGAACTTCAAGCACCCGAAAGAACTGCTGCTGGAGAAGCTCTCGATATTCGACTCGAGCAGGCTTACCAAGGCAATACTGGGAGGGTGTGATAAAAGGCTTAGAGAGTTTGCCGCCGCCCTGTCGGTGGAAACACGCCTCTTTGGAAGAGACAACTCCGACTTTTCCATAATTGATTTCTCATACGACGGGTGCGACACGATGCTACACTTCGACTGTCAAGGCGATCGTTTTGCCAGGTTAAGAGGCATTTGGAGCTACGGCCAGCTTATGGATCTCGGTGCCGCCTATCTTGTGGCACTGTTTGAGGGCCTCCCCGAGCCTTCTATCTTCCTTAATGCCTTCAAACTGCCCTTCAAGGACAGATTTGCTGTCGTAAGCCTCCATGGGATCACCTTGATAAGTGATTTCTACAACAGCAGCCTCGAATCCTGGGAATCGGCAATGGTATCAATAGAGAAACTCAAGCACTCCAGAAAAATCGCAGTTGCAGGTTCAATACTTGAGCAGGGGGAAGAGGAGACGCGTACTCACGTAAAACTTGGAAAACTCTTGAAGAGTTTCGACAAAACGGTCCTGTTCAACCAGGACAAAGCAATTGAAGCTGCTTCAAAGAATATGGAACCTTCCCTGGTCAGCAGCGAAATTGGAGAAGTGGCTTCCTGGCTCCAAAGAAACGTAATGCCCGGAGACCTGGTCTTCTTCAAAGCCTCCAGAGCTGTCGCTCTTGAGAGAGTTTACGAATCTTTTCTGGAGCTGATTAGAAATGCATAGAGAAGCCCTCTCCTTTCTTCTGGCGTTCCTGTTGAGCGCACTTGCCATCGAACCCTTCAAAAGATATCAGAGAAGAAAGAAGATCGGTCAGTATATTCGAGAGGAAGGGCCGGATCTCCACAATTACAAAACCGGAACGCCTACCGCGGCGGGGATCATTTTTCTTCCGATTGCGCTCGCTGTAGCCTTGATCTTTACCTTCAGTGTCGAGATCTTGATCGTGATACTCTCCGGCGTACTCTTTGGCATTATAGGACTTGTAGACGACATTTCAAAGATCGTTAAGAAGAACGCGTCGGGCCTGAGCGGCAGAAAGAAACTGATGCTGCAGTTGTTGTCTGCCTCGATAATTGTCTTTCTCATTCAGCTTGTCAATCCGCACACTCATATAGTACTTCCCCTTATAGGGAAGATCGACTTCGGTTTTGCCTACTATCCGATCTCGGCAGTAATAATTGCTGGAATGAGCAACGCAGTGAACCTCTCGGATGGAGTTGACGGACTGGCAGGTTCGATGTACATTTTCTCGCTGGCTCCGATGCTTATGCTTCCGGCTTGGCAGAACGGAATAATCGCACCAATTTGCGGTGCTCTCGCCGGGTTTCTATGGCACAACTGGTTTCCAGCCACTGTTTTTATGGGAGATACCGGATCGATCGGACTGGGTGGAATGATCGCTGTTATGTTTTCCGTGGACGGCCGAGAGGGCTATCTCCTCTTCTTCGGTATGATGTTCCTTGTCGAGATGTTCAGCGTCATCATCCAAGTCTTTTCCTTCAAAACCTTTGGGAAGAGGGTGTTCAAGATGTCTCCCATACATCATCACTTTGAACTTTCAAATTGGAAAGAAAGTAAAATCGCCTTCAGATTTTCGTTGATCGCTTTCATTGGAGCAGTCTTCGGACTGCTCACCTGGTAGGTGCGTATGATGCTGAAAGGGAAGATCGGGTTCGTGGGATTCGGGAAATCTAATCAAAAACTCCTAACTACGTTCGTTGAAGAAAGAAGTCCACTATCTCTGTTTGTGTCCGACAGCAACGCTATAGCAGAAGAAGCAAAGACGTTCATGAAAGAGCATTCTATAGAATTTGAAGAAAATGGACATACAGATAAGCTGTTTGGCTGCGATTCTTTCGTCGTTTCACCTGGGGTTTCACCTTTTTCCGAAGTGGGCAGTAGAATAATCGATTCGGGCAAGTACTTTACGACCGAGCTTGAGGTCTCTCTCGACAGATTGTGGTCAAGGCCCAGGGGAACCGTGATAGGTGTGACCGGAACAAACGGAAAATCGACAACCGTAACGATGTTGAACCACATCATCTCCGGAAAGAGGCGAAAGGTCTTTCAGGGAGGAAATCTGGGAGATCCTCTTGCCGGTGTCGCAGGCGAAGACTTCGATTACTACGTCCTCGAAGTCAGTTCCTTTCAGCTTCGATGGTTTGCAGAGGAGCAAAAGCGTTTTCATCTCTCTGCGATCATTAATCTGGGAGAAGATCACCTCGACTATCATAAGAGCCTCGACGACTACTTCAAATCCAAGCTCCGGTTGGCAAGAATGACAGAAGGAATGACTATTCTGCCAGAGGGGATTCTAGAGAGTCAAAAAGAGTTTCTAGCCGGCTGCAGACTTCGTCTCTTTTCGATGTCGGACGCGGGTGACGATACTTTCGACAGGGAATACTTGAGAATTTCCGGTGCAAAGTTCAAGACGGCAGATCTCCCATACGCCGGTCTTCATAACTTCGAGAATACACTGGTAGTTCTGATGATCTCACAACTCATCGGCCTTTCGGCCGAAGATGTCTTCCAAGAGCTGAGAAGCTACTCTTTTCTCTCCCACAGGCTCCAGCTAGTAAGAGAGCTTGAAGGAGTGAAGTACTACGACGATTCGAAGGCGACCAACGCCCACGCAGTCAGCGCCGCTCTGAGAAATTTCGAACCGTCGAAGACAATTCTGATCCTCGGAGGCCAGGAGAAGGATGAGACATACGTCGAGTTGATCGAACAGCTAGGTCAACTGAAACACCTTGTCATGATGGGAACCTCAATGAAGACTTTATCTGCTAAACTTCAGATGAGGGGAATACCCTTTTCTAATGCAGGGAACATGGCCGACGCAGTGTCCTTAAGCAAGAGGCTCGCCCAGGAAGGCGACTGCGTAGTTCTGAGCCCTGGTGGGTCGAGCTTCGATCTTTACAGGAACTACGGAGAGAGAGGAAATCATTTCAGAGAGATAATAAACGCATTGGAGTGATCATGAAGAGAACATACCTAATGCTGGCGCTGTACTCAAGTGTCTTCATTATATTTGGACTAGTATTCATTTACAGCGCCGGAATAAGCATGGAGGCGAGGCATCTCGGAGTGACTGCTTCTGAGTTTCTTGAGAGGCAGCTGATTGCCTTTGCTATAGGACTCGCAGGTGCTCTGATTATTATATATATGAAGGGCTCCTGGCACTTCAAGAGAGCCTTCACGGTCTATTATCCACTTACGCTAATACTGCTTGTCTGCGTTCTCTTCTTTGCAGACAGGGGTGGTTCACACAGGTGGATATATATCGGAAGCTTCACTCTCCAGATTTCGGAGTTTGCAAAGATCTCTCTGTTAATCGTGCTCGCTAAATACTTCGGAGGACTTAAGAAGAGGAATTTTCTTACCACTTTTCTGATTCCGCTGGGAATTCTTGCTCCACTTGCAATGCTCGTGTTCATCGAACCAGACCTTTCGACCACTGGCATCATGGTTGCGATCACATTTGTAATGATGATAATCGGCGGCATCAAGATACGATATATAGGTCTTGCGTTGATCTTCGTGGTTGTTCTGCTTCTTGTTCTCTACAGCGGCGGATTCATAGAAGAATACCAGATTCAGAGAATAACTTCCTTTTTGTCCTCCTTTACAGGCGAGGAACATGAACAGGTTTCATACTCGCTCATGGCCATCTCTTCCGGTGGCCTCACAGGTAAGGGTCTGGGAATGGGACTGGTCAAGTACTACCTTCCGGTCAGTTACTCCGACTTCATATTTGCTGTCATAGGAGAGGAGCTCGGCCTGGTTGGCCTGCTTGTGTTGATGCTTGCATATGTGGGCTTCATAAGGGAGCTCATCGACGCTGGTCTGAGGGGCTCGACCTCTCTTGAAGGCAAACTCTATATAATCGGATTCGCTCTTTACATAATGATCCAGGCAACTATCAACATAGCGGTCAATCTCGGGCTTTTCCCGGCGACCGGTGTCACCCTGCCATTTGTAAGCTACGGCGGTTCTTCGATAATGTCCTTGATGATCGGCTACGGCCTGGCCTTCTCCATACTTATCGAATCGGAAGAAGAAAAAGAAAATGCAGAAGCTTAAGGTAGCCTTTTGCGGCGGTGGAACCGGTGGGCATTACTATCCTGCCGTTGCGATCTTGCAGGAGCTGAAAAGGTTTGCGCAAATCGATCTTCTGTACTTCACTGTCTCTGGAAAGATAGATGACAGGAGCCTCGAAAAAGACTTCCCCGAGGCACAGAGAGTCCCTCTGGAGCTGACGGGTCTTAAGAGGCCTCTCTACAGCCCGTCGAATGCGGGGATACTCTTTTCTCACTTAAAGACCGAGAGATCGGTAAGAGAACGCCTGGCCGAATTCTCACCCGATTTCCTGTTTTCGACTGGGGGCTACGTCTCCTATCCCATTGTCAAAGCCGCTCATAAACTAGGGATACCGGTGTACATTCACGAACAGAACTCAGTAGTGGGAATAGCAAACAAGAGTCTTGCGAGGCATGCAAGGCTCTTCTTCATATCATTCGAAGAGAGCCGTAGTAACCTCGAAATCCCGGCAGAAAGAATCATCTTCTCGGGTAACCCGGTGAGGGAGGCAAAATCAACGAAAAGCGAAGTGATGAAAAGATTTAATCTCGCAGAGGAAAGTCCTTTCATTGTCGTGCTGGGTGGAAGTCTTGGATCGGAAGTGATAAATAGCGCTCTAGAAAGGTTCTACAGCGAACTTGAAATGAGCCGTGACAGGTTAACTTTCCTCCATTCTACAGGTGACGATAACTGGGCCCTCTCTCTTGATCGATTCTCATTTGTTCGCTCTTTTTCTTATATAGAGGACCTCACAGACGCAATAGCCTGTGCCGATCTTGTCGTGTCAAGAGGAGGAGCAACTACTATCGCAGAGCTACAGTATTTTGGAAGAAAGGGTATAATAATACCGTGGCCTGGTGCTGCGGAAAATCACCAATTTCACAACGCTCGCTCGCTGGAAAGAGTTGGATTGGGTTATGTTATACTGGAAGAGAATTTGACCTCCAAAGCTTTGAACATTGCAATAAGAGAAATGTTGCAAAGAGAGATCTGTTACAAACCTCCAAGAAGACCAGTTGAAATTATTTTGGATAATATACTCCGGGAGGAATCGATTTGAAATATCATTTTATTGGCATTGGCGGAATTGGTATGAGCGGTCTGGCAATGCACTTAGCATCTGAGGGTGACCAGGTTTACGGATCGAATTACGAGGAAAACGAAAGGGTAGACTACCTTCGCGCGAAAGGCATAAATATCTATATTGGCCATTCTTATGAAAACTTCGAAAAACCCGATGTAGTGGTGAGAACTACTGCCATTAAGCAGGGAAATCCGGAGCTGGTTAGGGCTCTTTCTGAAGGTGTACCTACAATATACAGAATGGAACTGCTCAAGAATCTTCTTTCGAGAAACACTTCTCTGTGTGTAACTGGAACCGATGGAAAGACAACCACTACAGCTATGATTTCAAAAATTCTTGTCGACTCCGGAAGAGATCCTACAGTTTTGCTCGGTGGAATAAATCCTCTCTTGAGCGACGGAAACTATAGAAAGGGCGAGGGTCTTATCGTAAGTGAGCTCGATGAGAGCGATGGTTTCTTTGCTTCATTTAAGCCCGACTATGCGATAATCACCAACGTACGGGGTGATCACCTCGAACACTACGATAACTCATTCAATAATCTCAAGAATCACTTCAAGTACTTCGCCAGAGGCGTCGGAAAGATGTTGGTTACGAATGCCGATGACTCTATTTCCGAAAGGATTTTCAAAGGCTCTCTAACCTTCGGAAGAGACAGAGGCGATTATCGCTTTTCCGACAGAGTTACTGGAATCATGAATCAGACCTTCAGATGCTGGAAAGGAGATACCGATCTCGGTGTCTTCAAACTCATGATCCCGGGGGAGTTCAACGCTTACAACGCCACTGCAGCCGTTGCTCTTACTCATGAAATGGGAGTCTCTATTGAATCGATAAAGAACTCCTTGGAGTCGTATAGGTCGGTTGACAGAAGATTCACTTTCAGAGGTCTCGATGATTTCAGAAACCTCTTTTTCTTTGATGACTACGCTCATACTCCCGACGAAATAAGCTGTACCATTCGAGGCGCTCGCGAATTCTTCCCCGGAAAGAACGTTGTGGTGGTCTTTCAGCCGCACAGGTATTCGAGATTGGTCAGGGAAAACGGCCGCTTTGCGATGTCTCTTAAGGATGCAACCGAGGTCTGTGTATACAAGCTCTACGAGGCTTACGAAAAGGGACAGTATGCAATCGACGAGACCGAGGTCTTGAAAGGTTTGAGTAGCTACGGTGTTCCGGCGGTACACGCCGTAAACTACTCTGAAATACTCGAATGGCTGGAAAAGAAAAGAGATGCAGTAATCCTCTTTCTCGGCGCAGGCGACATCACCGAAGCGTCAAAAATAAGCGCCCTCAAACTTTGCGAAGCACATTAGAGACATTTAGAGTCTGACAGACGGCGCAGCCGGTACAGCCTTCCCATCTGCAGTCATCGGTGGTCTCTTCTCTTAGAGCCTTCTCGTATTCTTCAATAAGAAAGCTCTTCGAGATTCCAGTAGAGATGTGTTCCCATGGAAGCTCTTCATGTGTATCGTAGCCTCTCATATAATCATCTACATCGATTCCCGCAGCCCGAAAGGCTTCGTGCCATATTGCGGAGTCAAACTCCTCGTTCCATTCGTCGAAGATTGCGCCCAATCTATAGGCCTTCAATATCGCTTTGCCGACCTCTCTGTTCCCTCTGCTGAGAACACCTTCGATCGTACTGCCAGATGGATCGTGACTGCTAAGCTGGATCCCTCTTCCAGAAAGCCTCTTCAGAATGCCTAGTCTTCTTGCCGCTTCGACTTCGCCTATCTGTGGCGAAAACTGGAACGGTGTGTGGGCTTTTGGAATGAAGATTGCCGCCGAAACTGAGACTTCCCTGAAACCAACGGCTTTGACCCGCCTCGCCAACCTGACTATCTCTTCAAGATCCTCGTCTCTTTCGGTCGGAAGTCCTATCATGAAGTAGAGCTTGACTCTCTGCCAGCCGTTCTTCCTCGCCGCCCTAACGGTAGACATAAGATCGTCTTCCGATACGTTCTTGTTGATCACGTTTCTCAGTCTTTGAGAACCTGCCTCGGGTGCGAAAGTCAAACCGGTCTTCCTTATCGAAGCTATCTTGGAAGCGATCTCCACTCCGAAGGAGTCTATGCGCGTACTCGGCAGAGAGAGGGCGACCCTTTGGGGTTGGAGCAAAGGTAGGATCTCTTCAGTTAGAAGATCTATGGAAGAGTGATCCATAGTCGACAGCGAGAGAAAGGAGATTTCTTCATACCCCGTCTGCTTCAGAACCTTCCGCACAGACCGGCTTATTTCCTCCACTCCTCGCTCCCTGACAGGCCTGTAGATCATCCCCGCCTGGCAGAATCTGCATCCGCGATTGCAGCCGCGCATTACCTCAAACACCGCCCTGTCGTGGACAGTTCGCATATATGGAACTAGAGGATTACTGTCTATCTCGTAGGCTGAAAGATCTCCGATTACAGCCTTGACTGTCTCCTTCTTCCCGATTGAAGGCACGTAGACTCCCTGAATTTCCGAAAGCAACTGGAGTAGCTCGCTTCTTCTCCCAGATTTCAAAAGGTCGATGTTTTCCCTCACCACGTTGCAGAGAATCGGGGTAACTGCCTCTCCATCGCCAATTACGAAGACGTCGAAGTAATCGGCCATGGGCTCGGGATTTGTCGAGCACGGCCCGCCGCCAAGCACTATGGGTTCGGTTGTTCTCTCTTTCTGGAGAAGGGGAATATCTGCAAGATCGAGAAGTGCAAGAACGTTGCTGTAGCAAAGTTCGTACTGAAGAGTTATTCCCAGGATATCGAAGTCGATAGCCGGGGTGTATGTCTCCATAGAAAAAAGAGGGATCTCGGCATCGCGCATTTCACCGATCATATCCTTCCAGGGAAGATACGCTCTTTCAGCGTAGAACCCATCAACTAAGTTTAGTTCTTTGTAAAGTATCTTGAGCCCCAAATGGGACATGCCGACTTCATATGTATCGGGGAAGGCAAGAAGGATCCTCAACTTCTCCGCGGGATTCTTCGTTACCCTGTTCAGTTCCTTGCCGATATATCGGCTCGGTTTGCCGACTCTATTGAGGACTCCCGAAGAGACGAGCCACTTCCTTATTCGCTCTGGACTGTTCATCAGAGCGTAAATTCAGTTGAAAGAAGAAACATCAATCTCAACAGGTTGTCGTAGTCTTCCATAGAAATGTATTCTGTCTCGGAATGAAGATACTTCACCGCAAGCGCCAGAGGAACCATCTTTGTTCCCTTCTGCTGGAAAGGAATTCCGTCGGTGCCGCCACCCGTAACTCCTACCTGCAATGGAATTTCCTTCTCTTTCGCAAATTCCATAAGGCGCTTTCCAAGACCGTAATCACCGAGCGATGAAGTGTCCGACATTCTTAATACGGCCCCGTTCCCAGGCTTAACGTCCCCTGTCAGTCTCGAGCAGCAGGCAAAGGAATCGACCGGGAAAAACAGGTCCGGTTTCAGCTTCTCCGAGAGCTCTCTCGCTCCAATCAAACCTATCTCTTCCTGGACCGTCCAGGCAAGAACGATTCTCCTGTTTAGGTTAACCTTGATCAACATATCGAGAAGATCAAGCAGAGCAAGACAGCCGGATCTATCGTCAAGAGATCTTACGGCCACGAATTTGTCGTTCAGTATAGAAATCTGTTTTCTGAATACTGCATAATCAAGTACGTCAATTCCAATTCCGGAGGTTTCATCTCTGGAAGACGTCCCAACGTCGATAACAAGGTCTTGCCACGATAGATCTGGCTTTTCTCGAAGATGTGGAGGTGCCATCCCAATAACTCCGTCTATTGATTCTCCCGAAGAGGTAATGACGTCGAGATGTCTGCCAACGAGAAGCTCGTCGGCGATTCCCCCAACCTTTTTAAAGTTGAGAGATCCATCGGAATTAATTCCCGAAACAAGCAGGCCAATCTCATCCATGTGAGCGGCAAAGGCGATTGTCGATTCTCCGCTTCCGGCCTCAACCATGACATTTCCAAGATCATCTACAAAGGCCTCAACACCTTCGGGAAGCATCTCGATTATCTTGGCCCTTATCATCTCTTCTCTTCCGGTCATGCCCGGAACAAAAACCACGTCTGTCAGTCTGTCTAGATTCATGAAAACACCTCCCCACCAATTATAGCCTAAGGCCAAGAAGTTAGGAAGTTGGACTCACAAAGAGGTTCAGGACGGTTATAATCGTAATAGCAAAGTCTGACTGCAGACGATAATTGGTCAATCTTCAAATCATCATACAGAACTCATGAATGGAGGAGATTTTGTGAGCAATCTCGAGAGACTGGAGAAACTGAAAGAGGAATGGAAGAATAAGAAAGTGGTGCCCCTTCTGAAAAGGTTCCCCGAAAGGAAGAAGGAGTTCAAGACATCATTCGATGAGCCGGTAGAAATTTTGTACACACCGCCTGAAAAGGACGAATATGAGGAGAGAATCGGTTTTCCAGGCGAGTACCCTTTCACAAGAGGTGTTCAGCCGACGATGTACCGGGGCCGTCTATGGACCATGAGACAGTATGCGGGCTTCGGAACTGCCGAAGAGTCAAACCGCAGATACAGGTACCTCCTCTCTCAGGGTCAGACAGGACTTTCCGTTGCCTTTGATCTCCCGACACAGATCGGTTACGACTCAGACGACCCTATGTCTGAAGGCGAAGTCGGAAGGGTGGGAGTAGCGATCGATTCTCTGGAGGACATGGAGACTCTTTTCGAAGGGATTCCTCTGGAAAGAGTGAGCACATCCATGACTATTAACTCCACAGCCGCTATTCTCCTTGCGATGTACATAGCCGTAGGTGAAAAACAGGGAGTAGATGCCTCGAAGCTGACCGGGACTATTCAGAACGACATACTGAAAGAATACATAGCAAGAGGAACTTACATCTTCCCCCCCGATTCATCCATGAGGCTAATTACGGATATCTTCGAATACTGTTCCAAGAACCTCCCCGATTTCAATACTATAAGCATTAGCGGATATCACATAAGAGAGGCCGGAGCGAATTCAGTTCAGGAGATCGCCTTCACTCTCGCCGACGGGATAGCATATGTACAGGCAGCGATTGATGCAGGACTCGATCCAAACGTATTCGGCAAGAGATTGTCTTTCTTCTTCAATTCGCACAATGGCTTCCTGGAAGAAATCGCGAAGTTTAGGGCTGCGAGAAGACTGTGGGCGAAGATAATGAAAGAGAGGTTCGGTGTATCAGACGAAAAGGCAATGATGCTGAGATTCCACACTCAGACTGGAGGATCGACCCTCACCGCGCAACAGCCAATGAACAACATTGTCAGGGTTGCTTTCCAGGCTCTAGCCGCCGTTCTCGGAGGCACACAGTCTCTTCACACGAATTCCTTCGACGAGGCACTCGGTCTGCCAACCGAAGATTCCGTCACCATCGCGTTGAGAACACAGCAGATAATCGCCTCTGAAACGGGCGTAGCGGACACAGTAGACCCGTTGGGCGGCGCTTACTTCATTGAAGAGCTTACAAACACGATGGAAGAAAAGGCTCTCGATTATATTAAGAAGATAGACGATCTGGGAGGAATGGTCGAGGCCGTGAGAGCAGGCTTTGTACAGAAGGAAATCCTCGACAGCGCCTACAAGTATCAGGTCGCGATCGAAAACAAGGACCAGATAATTGTCGGTCTTAATGAATTTGCTGCCGATCAGGAGCAAGACAGAGACCTCCTTAGACTCGACCCGGCCATTGAGGATAGACAGAAGAAGAAGATCAAAACACTCAGAAACAAGAGAGACAATGAGGAAGTCCAGAGGTTACTTGAGGACCTGAAGAAGGCCGCTCAGGGAAGTGAAAACCTTATGCCGTTCATACTGAAGGCCGTCAAGGCATACGCGACTCTGGGTGAAATCGCGAACGCCCTGAGAGACGTCTTCGGAGAATATACCGAAGCAGTGATTCTGTAGAGAGAGGTGGAGATAATGAAGATAAAAGTACTCGTGGCAAAGCCAGGACTCGATGGACATGACAGAGGCGCCAAAGTCGTCGCCATGGCTCTTCGAGACGCCGGAATGGAAGTTATCTACACAGGTCTCAGGCAGTCTCCCGAATCGGTCGTGAAGGCCGCCCTTCAGGAAGACGTTGACGTTGTGGGGCTCTCTATCCTATCCGGCGCCCACATGAAGATTTGCACCAAAGTGCTTCAACTCATGAAAGAAGCAGGAATTGGCGACAAGCCTCTCTTTGTCGGCGGCATAATTCCCGCAGAGGACGCCGATGAGTTAAGAAGGGCCGGTATCTTCGAAGTTTTCGGACCGGGAACCTCACTGAAATCAATCATAGATAAGATAGAGGAAACGGTTAAGAAATGAACTCAATGAAACCCGGGATAGACCAGCTCAAGATTTCGAGATCGCTGAGCATAATCGAAAACGACACTGATTCAGCAAGAAAGATCATTGGAGGACTGCCAGCCCGAGATTACTGCGTAATAGGCGTCACGGGAAGTCCGGGCGCCGGCAAATCGTCTTTGACAGACCGCCTGGCCTGCATAAGCGCAGAGGAAAAGACGACGGCCGTTGTTGCAATCGATCCGTCAAGCCCCTTTACGGGAGGCGCCTTTCTCGGCGACAGGATCAGAATGAGACGTGCAACCGAAGATCCAAGGGTTTTCGTGAGATCGATGGCCAGCCGGGGAAACGTCGGAGGTCTAAGCCCTTCAATTTATAACAGCGTTGAGTTTCTTGGCAGGATCGGCTACGACAGGATTTACGTGGAGACGGTCGGGGCGGGCCAGTCGGAAACCGACATCGTCAATCTTGCAGATATCGTCCTTCTCGTAATGGCGCCCGGACTTGGAGACGATGTTCAGACAATGAAGGCTGGAATAATGGAAATCGGAGACATATTCGTGATAAACAAGAGCGATCTTCCCGGAGCCGACCAGCTTGCTTCCAGAACCAGGGCGATCCTGGAACTTTCCGGGAAGAAATTCCCGGTAATGATGACAGATTCCATAAAGGGCAGTGGCGTTGAGGAGCTTCAAGAAGAGATAGAAGAGATACTTCTCAGTTATTTCAGCTCCGGAAGGCTCGCGTCGAAACGCGCTAAGCGCAACCTTTACAATAACTTGAACAGCGCGTACCAGATTATAAAGGAACACTACGCCGAAAATGATAAACTTGAAGAACTAATAAGGTATCTTCTTGAGAATATCGGGAGGTAATCAAATTGAAATCCGACAGAATAGACCATATTGGCATAGCCGTAAGATCGATCGAAGAGAGGCTTTCCGTCTACCGAGACCTTCTTAAACTGGAAGTTACCGGGATCGAGGAGCTTCAAGACCGCGGACTGAAAGTTGCCTTTGTAAAGGCCGGCGACACTCGAATTGAGCTTCTCGAATCGATATCGGAAAACAGCCAGATATCAAGATTCCTGGAAAGCAGGGGAGAAGGCATTCATCACATCGCTTTTCACGTTGACGATGTCAAAGCCGCGATTGAAGAAGCCGCTTCACTTGGGCTGAAACCTCTTTCCGCGGAGCCCGAAGCCGGAGCCGGGGGAACAAAAGTAGTCTTCCTCCACCCCAAAAGCACGGGCGGAGTTCTTACTGAACTTGTCGAAGGACACCACTAGGGGGCGAATGAATTGGCTGGTAGACTTGAAGAGTTTTTTGAAAAGAGTGAACAGATCATCCTTGGTGGTGGTCAGGAAAAGATCGAGAAGCAGCACAAAACAGGAAAGCTAACTGCCAGAGAGAGAATCGATGTTCTCTGTGACGAGGGAAGCTTCGAAGAGTTCGACAGATTTGTCAAGCACAGAGCGACGAGCTTTGGCCTTGCGGACAAGGAATTCCCGGCAGACGGAGTCGTGACGGGAATAGGAACAGTCGACGGGCGGAAGATAGCCGTCTTCTCTCAGGATTTCACAGTTCAGGGCGGATCGCTTGGTGAGATGCACGCCAAGAAGATAATGAAAGTGCAGGATATGGCTTTGAAACTAGGTATACCGATCGTCGGAATAAACGATTCGGGCGGAGCCAGGATTCAGGAAGGTGTTGACTCTCTTTTCGGCTACGGCGGAATCTTCCACAGGAATACCCTCTCTTCGGGAGTGATTCCTCAGATCACCGTTATCTGTGGACCGTGCGCAGGCGGAGCCGTCTATTCTCCCGCAATAACCGACTTTATAGTTATGACCGACAGGCACTCACAGATGTTTATAACAGGTCCGCAGGTAATAAAGGCCGTGACTGGTGAAGAGACGTCGATGGAAGAACTTGGTGGAGCTCTTGTGCATAATACAAAGAGCGGAAACGCCCACTTCCTCACCCCGGACGACAAAAGCGCAATGCTTCTCGTTAGAGAGCTTCTGGAATATCTACCGCAAAACAATGCCGAGGAACCAAAAAAGGGAGAGGCCGATCGCGGCGAGCCTCAGGAAGCGCTCCGGGGGATTGTGCCGGATAATCCAAAGCAGTCATACGACGTGAAAAAAGTGATCTCCCTTGTAGTCGATGGAGAACGATTCCTCGAGGTACATGAACACTATGCGAAGAATATGGTCGTGGGTTTTGCAAAGATAGGCGGAAGATCGGTGGGAATAGTGGCAAACCAGCCTTCAGTCTTCGCCGGTTCTCTCGATATAAACGCTTCAGACAAGGCGGCGAGATTTATTAGATTCCTGGACGCTTTCAATATACCGATAATCACCTTTGTAGATACCCCAGGATTCCTCCCGGGAGTCTCCCAAGAACATGGAGGGATAATTCGCCATGGTGCAAAACTCCTGTACGCCTACAGCGAAGCCTCCGTCCCGAAGGTAACACTGATTCTTAGAAAGGCCTACGGAGGGGCATATATCGCAATGGGCAGTCAACATCTGGGGGCAGACATTGTTTACGCCTGGCCGGGAGCCGAGATCGCAGTAATGGGCCCCGAAGGCGCGGCAAACATAATTTTCAAGAGAGAAATTGACGGTTCCGACCAGCCTGAAAAGACTAGACAAGAAAAGATTTCAGAATACAAAGACATGTTTGCAAATCCATTTGTAGCGGCGGGAAGAGGCTACATAGAATCAATAATAGATCCGGCTGCCAGTAGAATAGAGATAATCAAGGCTCTGGAGACGCTAGATACGAAAGTCGAAGGCAGACCAACCAAGAAGCACGGGAATATACCACTTTGAGGTGCATTTGATGGAAGAGTATATCCAGATCACTATTATAGGCGTTGCGATTGTATTCCTGGCGCTGGCGATGCTTTTTGTCATATTCAAGATTCTCGGCCGCCTCTTCTCCAGAGAAGAGGAAAACAAGCTTACTGCAGTCAGTAAGAAATCTGTCCAGGCAGCGAGTTCGAGAGTCTTTGAGACGGAAGAAGGCGGCGAGGGCGAAGTGATTGCCGCCATAACCGCTGCAGCAGCTGCCTTTATGGGTCACAGCAACTTCAAAGTCAGAAGTGTCGCCCCGGTTACCGTGTCGGCGACCTCACATTGGAAACGACGAGAACCAACCGTCTACTGGAAAGTGAGGAGGAGCAAGAATTGAGAAGATTCAGAGTGAGAGTTAACGGCAAAGATTACGACGTCGAGATTGAGGAGCTTTCTTCTGCGGCCGATTCAAGTTCGGGCGGAGCAGTTAAAAAAGCGGAACCCAGGCAGAAAGTCGAACCTGTGGATTCGCCCAAACCGTCCGAAATAGTTAAGGAAGCTCAGAAACCGGCTGAACCCGTTAAGAAATCCAGTGGACCGGGAGAGGAAGCCAAAATACTGTCGCCAATGTCGGGAACTATACTCGAGGTTCTCGTTTCGGTAGGAGATTCCGTCGCCCCCGGTCAGAAGCTTGTGATACTCGAAGCAATGAAGATGGAAAACAGCATTCTCTCCGAGAACTCGGGCACGGTAAGCGAAGTCAGGGTCAAAAAGGGTGACAATATAGACGCAGGCGAGATAATGATAGTGCTGACATAGGAGCGGTCTTGCCGCTCCTATGCTCCAGGCGCAAACAATCATTTTCACGGTGAATCTTCGGGACATCCCTTCCATGAGAGGAGTGTGTACATAGGATGACTTCCGCCGACAGAGATCTTTCCACCAGAGCGAGAGAGCTTTCTCTGAGGGCATTCGGTGTCTTTCCGGATATACCCTTTTCCTTCAACTCAAGGCTGAAGAGGGTCCTTGGCAGACTTGTCTACTCGAAAAGCCGTGGAACACTTACTCCTCTCAGAATAGAGATCTCTTCTTCGATATCCTGTAACGAGGAGCTTCTCAATAGAACCTTGCTTCACGAGCTTTCTCATTTCTACTTAATGAAGAATGACAGAGATTTCTCGCATAGCTCGCCGGAATTTCAGAAGCTGTCCGAAGAACTGGGATTCGATATCGTAGCCGAGTACGAGGGACTTCCGGTACACAGATGGGTATGTTCTGCATGCAAAAAGACTGTGGCGCTTTCCTTCAACCGCAGAGAAAAAAAGGGTCTATCTTCCTGCTGTAAAGCCCCGATAGAACTTCAGGAAAAATAATCGAATAAACACTTGCCTTTCTAGAAATTCATCTGTTATAATAATTTATACCTAATACTTAAGTGGTGATATTTATGAAAGCCTATAAGAAGCTCACGAAGGTGCTTGTATACTTTCATGAAGATTATTTTGTGCCGGTAAGGTTCAGTTACGATGGTATAAAAATAATCGTGAATGCCGTTACCTCCTTCTGGGTGGAGGCCGTGGGGACCCAGAAAGTCTATCATTTCTCAGTAATGACCACTCTTGGAGCTTACAATCTTGAATTTGACGAAGATGCGAAGAAATGGTACAGCTATCTTCTTGGAGGGTGATTGCCTTGAAAGGAATTCCTTACGTATCTCACATAGACATGGACGCATTTTTCGCAAGTATAGAACAGGCGGCCAATCCGACTCTGAAAGGCAAACCGATCGCAGTGACCGGAATTGGAAAGCGGCATTCCGTTGTGACTTCGGCGAGTTATGAGGCAAAGAGACTGGGCGTGAAGTCGGGTATGGCCTTTTTCGAAGCCCTGAAGCTGTGCCCCGATCTTATAGCCGTGGGAGTGCAGTCAAAAAAGTACGGCTATATATCGAAAGAGATAATGAAGATGATGACCTCTGTATCGCCCAGAGTTATGGTGGCGAGTGTAGACGAGGCTTACATAGATCTCAGCTTTCACACTAAACTGGAGGAATCGATTAACAGATTCATTTCCTTTAAGAGAGATTTGAAGGAGAGATTCGGAATAACCGCCTCGGTTGGAATCTCGGTAAACCCGATCATATCTAAAATCGCCAGCGATTACTCCAAGCCAAACGGATTCGTAGTGGTCAAAGACGGCATGGAAAGAGAATTCTTGAATGAGATACCAGTAAAGGACGTTCCGGGAATCGGGAAGCACACCTTGATAAAACTAGAATCTATGGGATACAAGATGACAGGGGAGCTTCTGGAAGGTTTGGAGAAGTCCCCCATGGATCTTTACACAATGTTCGGAAATGCCTTCATGGGCTTTCTGCAGAGTCTCACAAAAAAAAGATTCTCCAGGAATGAGTTCTTCAAAGAAGAGAGGCCGAAATCCGTGGGCCATTCTATGACGCTCTCGGGTGATATAAGCGATTTCGATCTTATAGTGAGAGTAACAAACTTCCTGGCTGCCAGGGTAATCTACAGGATGGGAAGATACAAAATGGAAGGTTCCGGCGTCAGTTTCTTCTTCAGATACGCGGACAGAAGTTCCAAAGCCATTTCAAAGAAGCTGAACTTCACAATTTCCTCGATCAAAGATATGACGGAGATCACCCCGTGGCTGATCAGCTCAATCTGGAACGGAACGGCCGTCAGGGCGATTGGGATCTCATGCTGGGCTCTTAAAGAAAAGAAGAATCAAAGGCAGCTCTCTCTGTTCGAAAAAGAAAAGGAACTGCTGGAAACCGTGCTCCAAATAGAGAATAAATTCGGAGAATACGCCATATTTCCGGGGAATATACTATTCCTCCCCGAGATCAGAAAGCTTGAGAAACCTTCTGATCTCCATTACCAGGGCTTCTGCCGTCGCGAGGTTAGTTGCTAACGGTTTGTTGTGAACATCACACACTCTTAGAAGGGCGCTCACATCCGGCTCATGTGGTTGGGCGGTGAGCGGATCTCTTAAAAAGATGACGAAATCGATCTCATCATTGGCGATAAGAGCGCCAATTTGGAGGTCGCCACCCAGCGGACCAGACTTGAATGAAGTAAGCTCCAATTTGACCTTTTCCCTGAGGATATTGCCCGTAGTGCTGGTCGCAAAAAGGTCGCACTTTCTGAAGACATCGACGTGCTCTCTGACGAACACTATTAGATCTATCTTTTTCTTGTCGTGCGCTATCAAAGCTACTCGTGGTTTTTCACTCATGGCTACCTCCGTCTCATGACAAGAAAATGATAACACATACTGACCGTCGAAACTCCAGGCATTTAGCTGAGGTGAATTGATCTGTCTCTTTCGTTCAACGAGATAACAATATATGGACAAGCCATTACAGACCCGGAATCGACTGTGTGGGGCGGATTCTTCAGGGTGAGGATATACGTATACAGGAGCGGGGGCGAAACCGAAGAAATCTTCGACATTCGTTTCGAAGAAAGGGAATCGAAAAGGGTATTCGCGGAAATCTACAGAGGCTGCTATCTGCTCATCAGGGGTGAAATAAGAGTAAGAAAGAACCTTCACATAAAGCTCAGGGAGTTCACCGTGACGACAAGACCCTACGACAGAGATCTCGATATCGACATACCGAGAATACTGACACGGATCAAGAGCGACTACTTTTGAAAAGTCTCGTAATACTTGCCTCTAAGATCGGTGAAGATAGATCTGTCTACCACGGTCTTGAATTCGTCGACCTCCAAGAGAAGATACTCGTCACCGACTCTATCGGTTATCTTCACATACTCAATCTTCGGGAAGTAACCCTCTCTCCTGAGGAAAGAAACGTGTATGTGCATCAGATTGGGGACGTAGCCCCCGCCTCCGATAAGGCCAAGTATTCTGAGTCTCTGCTCGGAAGGATCAATCATGTATATCCGCCTATCATCTTCTGTGCTAACGGTCCATGTGAAGTTGGACGACTCTAAGAGACCGCCGAAGAATTGATCTGTAAGGTTGTTGATCAAATCAGTCTGGTAGCTCGATCTGTATTGCTTCCAGGGCACGCCGTCAACAACACTGAAAGTGACTTCCTCCCTTGAGAGATACACCAGGGCAATTCCGCTCAGTTCCTCAGGCTCGAAAAACTCTACATAGATATCTTCGCCCCCGACCATAACGAGACGAATCTTTAACTTGAGATCTTCGTATTCAGAATCGGGGTTTTCTGTATCTGCCAAGTGAAATTGAACTCTTACAAGTGCTTCAATATCGCCAGAATCAACGACCTGTTGTATGAAAAGAGTCAGGTCATCGTACTCGCTGACAGAAGAGAATAACGAACCCCCAACAAGCAGGGAGAATGCGACGGCCAAGACCACAGAAAGCTTCATCTTACTCACCTCTCGCGAGATTATAACATGCGAAGAGACACAGAAAAATGATAAGATCAGATTGAGGGGTGATGATTTGAAGGTAGCGTTTCCCGCCCAGATGAGGGAAATCGACAAGAAGATAATAGACGGAGGAGTGCCTTCGCTTCTTCTAATGGAAGAGGCTGCTCGCAGTGTTTTCGAAGAGATTCAAAGACACGCAGTGAGCCGGGCAGTTGTCCTCTGTGGCGGCGGTAACAACGGTGGCGACGGCTACGGAGTGGCCAGGCTTCTTCTCGGTCACGGAACTGATGTTGCTGTTGTGCGGTGTTATACTCCCGAAAGCGATGATTGCAAAAGGAATGCAGCAATTTATAGTTCTCTTGGAGGGCCGGCTGTGGACCTGGAAGAAACTTCCGCAGTGGAGGATCTGCTCGACACGGCCGACATAATAATCGATGCCGTTTTTGGAACGGGATTTCATGGAAGTCTGGAGGGCAGCATCGCGAAGCTATTCGGATTTGTCAATGGACTTGAAGCTTATAGATTGGCCGTGGACATCCCTTCGGGGGTCTCCGGATTCGATGGCAGTGCTTCAGACTCGTCGTTCAAGGCGGACAAAACCGTCACTTTCGGACTTGCGAAAGTTGGCCATTTTCTCTATCCTGGATGTGAATTCTGTGGCGAGATTCTCGTCGAGAGCGCCGGCTTTTCCAAGAAAATAAAGGACTCTCTGGCCGATTCCGAAGTCATCGATGAAGAGGTTATCTCCGCCCTTCTGCCTGAAAGACCTCGTAACAGCTATAAGGGAAGCTACGGTTCTGTCCTGGTAACAGGCGGAAGTGAGGTTTACACTGGAGCTCCGTATCTCTCTGCTCTTGGCGCTTTCAGATCCGGGTGCGGAATGGTTTACTCGTACACCCCCGGGGGATCTGCGAGCGTTATACGAAACAATCTGCCGGAAGCGATTGCTCTGGTGAGCGACGGCGACTTTCTTGGACCAGGCGACATCAAACACCTCTCAAAATTGATGGACAGAATAGATTGCGTCGTAGTCGGTCCAGGAATAGGAAGAAAAGAAGACAGTGTCGAATTTGTACTTCAGTTGTTGAGGAGTTTTCCCGATAAGAGCTTTGTTGTAGATGCCGACGGCCTTTTCGCTATCTCAAAGGATCTCTCGGTCCTATCAAGGTCAATGGAGATTCTTATAACCCCTCACCCGGGAGAGTTCGGCCGGCTTAATGAAGGAAGAACCGATCTGGAGTCTTTCATGGAGTTCTGTTCCATTCACGGGACAAGTGCGATTCTGAAGGGCGCCTCATCTGTGTTTTGTAACGCAAGCGGAAAGATATCGATCAACACAGCGGGAGACACAGGCCTCGCAAAGGCGGGAAGCGGTGATCTCCTCTCAGGATCGATTGCTGGTTTTGCAGCCCAAACAGGAGATCTCGATAAATCTGCGATACTGGGAATGTACTTCATGGGCAAAGCAGCCGAGCTTTCAAGAATTTCAGAGTCCTCAAATTCTGCCTCAAGAATTGCAGACTCCTTCTCACTTGTCTTTAAGCAGTTCGAGCAGAATGCAAAGGAGAGATTGCATGGAACTAGGCCATAATATATCTCAGCGACTTGAGCAGAAACTCGGCCTCTCTCTGAAGGCTCAGCAGGCCCTGAAACTGCTTCAGCTCAATTCACTCGAAATCTCTGCCGAACTTGAAGAGATAGTACAGGCAAACCCTCTTCTCGAAATAAAGAGAGAAGACTACGAACTGATAGAAGATAGAAAGGAAAGCGATAGAGAGCCTGAAGACGAGGAAAATATCGACGATGGAGATTATTACTCACTCCCTGCGAGCAACTCCATCTACATGAAACAAGAAAGCACGGATCGCGACGGCTGGGACTTCGACAGAATTGAAGCCCAACAGCCGACCTTCAGAGAGATACTCAGGGACTTTGCTTTCTACATACTTGACGATGACCTCTTCTGTCTCTTCGAGATTCTGCTGGATAACATGGACGATCTCGGCATGATTACCTCAGACCTTGAGACAATTGCCCGGGAAAATCACTGCCCCGTTGATGGACTTTCTGCAGTCATTTCGGCTATGAGGGATAGTGGCTTCGACGGCGTCTTTGCCTCGAATCGCGAAGAACTCGAAACCCTTATGGGGCCAGGCCTCTTCCCTTCATCGGGGTACAGCGACGGCTCCTATGTAAGATACGTCGAGCCGGACGTTTATATTGAGTTTCTCGATGAAAAGTTCATAGTCACCGTCAGGGATTACTCGCTCGTCTTGAACGTTGATGAATCATATGAAGAGATACTTGAATGCGGCGAAAAGGCGGCAAGAAAATACCTTGAAGACAAGCTCGAAGAAGCAAAGTTTTATATAACGGCCCTTGAAAGAAGGAAAGCGACGCTTATCACAATCGGAAATGAGATAGTGATGAGAAATGCGCCCTTTCTTCTGAAAACAAGCGACAAGATCAGGCCTCTAAAGATGAATTCGATAGCAGACAAGATAGGCGTCGTAGTCTCCACCGTCAGCCGCGCCGTGAAGGATAAGTTTGTTCAGACTCCTGTCGGGACCTTCCCGATAAGATACTTTTTCGGCAACGTGCAGGAAAAGGAACAGGCCCTCGAAGTGATAGCCGAGATCGTCCGGGAAGACCCCGAGATTTCAGACGCGCAGCTTGTAATCGAACTCAAGAACAGGGATGTCTGCATTGCCAGGAGAACCGTCAACAAGTACAGAAACCAGCTTGGGCTGGGAAAATCGAAATGATGACAAAGGCAGTGCTTTTTGTCGGTGGGGAATATATATCTTCTACGGAATTCTACATGAGAAAGTTGCAGGAGACTTCTTTTGTGTCGGCCGCCGATTCAGGCGCCGAAATGCTCAGAAGTCTTGGGAGGCATCCCGATCTCCTCGTTGGAGACATGGATTCGATAAGCGAGACAACTCTTGATTGGTGCAGAAGCAAAGGGTCTCTGATTCTAATCTATCCGTCTCAAAAAGACGACACAGACACCAAGATCGCGCTTCAGGCCCTTGAAGAAAGGGACATAGCGGAAGTCGAGATTTTTGGCGCCACAGGACTCCGGCTCGATCACTTCATGGGCACTCTTGCTTCGATCTACGGCGTGCGAAACACCTTGAAAGCAACAATAGTGGAGGATAGCGTGGAAATCGGAATGGTATCCAAAGAGCTGGTCTCCTCAGTAGAACTCGGTGAAATCTGGTCTCTATTCCCCTTCGGAGGACAGCCGACCATGATCAGTCTTAAGGGCTTCAAATACTCTTTGAAAGATGCCTTTCTCGAGTACGGAAACCCGCTGGGTGTTTCAAACGAGACGAAAGAAAGCGAAGTACAGATTCTTTGCAAGGGAGGTACTGTCCTATACTTCAGATGGTTGAAAAAGCAGTAATAATTTCGGACACACACGGCTCTCCCGGACCAGTAAAGAGAATACTTGAGAGAGACGGCGAAAACTTTCCGATTATTCACTGCGGAGACTTCCTGTATCACGGCCCCAGGAATCCTCTTCCTGGTGACTACGATCCAGAAGGACTTGCTGCGCTTTTGAGACAGTATTCCCGAAGAATCGAAGGTGTGAGGGGGAACTGTGACAGCGAAATTGATCTAATGCAGATCGGTTTGGTCGACCTGCCTGAAGCGCGAACGCTCGTCATAAACAATATTGAACTCTTCATTTCACATGGCCAGAAGGAGTTCGGTCTTCCCTTCGAAGGAGGAATAGTCATATCCGGCCACACTCACATCGCGCATCTCTCCAGAGAAGGGAAGATCATATTTCTTAACCCCGGCAGTCCCTCTATTCCAAAAGATGGGACCTGTGGATCCTACGCAATAATCGACTTCGTAAAAGGTGTCATATACCTCAAGAGCATAGAAGGCCTCGAACTCAAAGCGATGGCTCTTTAGGAGCGCCTGCTTTCCGTAAACATGTTACTGAACCCATGATATAATAAGTATCTGGGTGATGAATATGGTTTTGAGATGGCATGGACATTCGTGTTTTTCGCTTGAGAGCGATGAAAAGACTCTTTTAATCGACCCCTTCGACGAGGGTGTCGGTTATGACATGCCCCCGGTTAAGCCGGACATTATTCTGGAATCCCATCAGCACCACGACCATAATGCTCATGATAGATTCGAGCAGGGATTCGTGCTGATAAACGAACCCGTCAGTAAGACTGTGCAAGGGTTCAAGATCGAAGGTCATTCGGTGTTCCATGATGACGTACAGGGAAGGAAACGAGGAAAGAACATAATTTTCGAAGTTACGACCCCGGACGGATTCAGGGTCGTTCATTGCGGCGATCTCGGCCACAAACTTGATTCAGAGCTTCTAGATCTCCTGAGGAGCCCCGATGTTCTGCTTGTACCTGTGGGCGGGTTCTACACAATCGACGCAAAACAGGCAAGAGAGCTAACAAGAGATCTAGCTCCCTCGTACGTCGTTCCGATGCATTTCAAAACAGAAGCCCTGGCCTTTGAGCTAGGGGGAGTTGAAGACTTTCTGTCTGGCGACCCGTTTGAACAGCTTGAAGAACTGAAGCTGGAAGAAAAGGCCAATGTGGGAACCAGGATAGTCGTCCTCAATTATCGTTGATCGAGGGCATAATATGGATGAAAAGAGAATTGTATCTCTCCTTGGATTAGGAAGAAGAGCAAACAAGGTTGTGTTTGGTAAAGAGCAATTGAGAAGTTATTTGAGGCAGCCGTTTAAGAGAAAGTTTCTCATTCTGGCTTGCGATACCAGCGATTCGATAAAGGAAGACTGGATCAAGAGATGCAAGAGCCACGGGGCAAGCTGTATTCTCCTCAAAGAACACGACCGTGTCGCTCTGGGAAGGGCCATCGGCAAAGACAACATCTCTGCAGTGGCAGTTGCCGATAACGGCCTTGCAGACGAAATCTCAAAGATAATGACGCAGGCGGGAGGTGACTGAGCTATGCCAAAAGCCAGAGTGTACGAACTTGCTAAGAGGCTAAATATAACGGCAAGAGAGCTGCTGGATGAACTTGAGGAGCTCGGTGTTACCGTCAAGAACCATATGTCGGTTCTTGACGAGGAGACCGTGAATATTATAGTTGGTCTCTACGAGGAAGAAAAAAAGGAACTCTTAAGGAAGGCCGAAAAGGCAAAAAACAAGATTCAGGAGAAAGAAGTTAAGAAGCTTGAAAAGAAATTGGTCTCCAAAGAGGAGCCCCCAGTAGAGAAAAAAATTCCGGTTGAGCATAAAGTAAGAACCATCAAGCTGAAGAGCAATGAATTCAAGCTCGACGTGCTCGCCAAGAAGATAAACGTTCCAATCTCAAAGGTGATAAAGGATCAGTTCATGAACGGGATAATTCTTCGTCCGGGACAGATTCTTTCGCTTGAAGATGCAATGAATATCGCGAAGAACTATGAGTGGGAAGTAGAACTCGTTCACGAAGAGGAGATCAACCCCTTTGAGAGCATCTCAAATTCCTACGCCGAAGCTTACAAGGAAAGCTCAAGACTTGTCCAGCGGCCACCGGTCGTAACTGTTATGGGGCACGTTGACCACGGAAAGACAACGCTTCTTGACAGAATAAGAAAGGCCAAGGTCGCCGAAGATGAAATCGGAGGCATTACGCAGACAATAGGTGCCTACCAGGTCGAGATAAGAAACAAGAAGATCACTTTCATTGATACGCCCGGTCACGAGGCTTTCACTGAAATGAGAGCTCGGGGAGCTCAGGCAACGGATATCGTAGTTCTTGTAGTAGCGGCCGACGACGGAGTTATGCCGCAGACGATAGAGGCTTACAACCACGCAAAGACCGCAAATGTTCCCATAATTGTTGCGATAAACAAGGTGGACAAACCAAATGCAAACGTAGACCTCACGAAACAACAGCTCGCCTCGAAGCTGGGACTCGTTCCCGAAGACTGGGGCGGGGACACCGTGACCGTTCCTGTGTCTGCGAAAACAGGCAAGGGCGTTGAGGATCTTCTGGAGATGATCCTTCTTGTGGCCGAAGTGGCAGATGTGAAGTGCATTCCCGAAGGAAACGCGAGAGGAATCATTATAGACTCGAGACTTGACAAGGCCGTAGGTCCCCTGGCAACTCTCGTTGTAAAAGACGGAGTCTTGAGACCTGGCGACTACGTTGTTGCCGGTTCTGCCTCAGGCAGAGTGAAGGCATTGATTAACGAACATGGGAAACGAATCAAAGAGGCCTATCCTTCAGATCCTGTGCAGATTATTGGCTTTGACGAGGTTCCAGATGTCCACAGCATTGTGTACGCGGTTGAAAACCTTGACACTTCACGATCGCTCGCCGAATACGCAAAAAAACAGGCTCAGAAAGAGAAGTCGGTTACCACCAGGCGCCACATCAGACTTGAAGAATTCCTCTCGATGACCGGAAACACTGATGAGAAGAAGGATTTAAAGCTGATACTGAAAGCCGATTCTTTCGGTACAGTTGAGGCTCTGAAGCAGGCAATGGCCAAGCTAGAGAATAAAGACGTCAGGATTGAGGTCGTCCATTCTGGTATCGGCTCTGTAAACTCGAGCGACGTAATGCTGGCATCAGCCTCCGACGCCGTAATAATGGGCTTCAAAGTTAAACCCGATGCCCAGGCAAGAAAACAGGCAGAGGTAGAGGGAGTCCAGATCAAAGTCTACGAGATCATTTTCAACCTGATAGACGACCTCAAAAAGGCGCTCGAGGGTCTCCTCGAACCCGAGGAAGTCGATGAAGTGATAGGCCACGGACACATAAAACAGTTGTTCAAAATCAGCAAAGTTGGAACTATCGCCGGTGTCCAGGTTGACGATGGACACGTGCTGAAGAAGGGCAAAATGAGAGTTTACAGAAAGAACGAGGAAATTGCAGACGTCGCGATTGAAGTACTCAAACATTACAAAGACGACGCGAGCAGGGTAGATGCCCCAAAGGAATGCGGAATAAAGGCGTTCGACTTCGATGATTTTCAGGAAGAGGATCAGCTTGAATTCCACAGCAAAAAGAGCGTAAAAAGAACAATAGATTTCACCGAATAAGTCCCCTAATAGATCGAAGAGGTCCCTTAACGGGGCCTTTTTTTCGCATACTCGAGATCGTATGTGGCGTAAACGGGGTAGCGGGTGGCATTAACTGAAAAGACGATCTAGATTGCTAGTAGCACACTCCCGAAATAGCTTCTGCTAAAAACGCCGTTTGATGCTAAAAACGCTTCCCCGCAATCTCTATCATTCCCATTCCAAGGGAATTCTTTTCTCCAAGTCCGGTGTCGTACAGAAACGCAATCTCCTCTCCGGTACCGGAAATCTTTACTGGGACGACCGATCCGAAGACTTCGATATCATCAACAATGTTGATTCTTATGTTGCTCTTCCTCCCGACTTTTTCTACATATTCGCCATCGACAACAATACTGACACTGCTCTCTCTCCCGGAGAAAACTCTGAATTTCTCTCTGGCATTCTTAGTCAAGAATTCGCCAAATTGGGCAGGATCCTGATAGGCCCTCAAATAGAAAGGCGTCTTGTGTTCATCGTTTCTCGTCGAAAGAACGATCGGCGTAATACATTTGAAGAGCTCCTCTCCGCTTTCAAAACTCTCCGTCGATGCAAAGGCGTTTTGAATCACAAGATTATGATTGAGGATTCTAATTCCCCTGTTCAGAAGCAAGAAATCTACTAGATGTTGCATGATCTCTCTTACCGGCGAGGATATATACAGAGTAGCAATATCTTTTGTGAAGACAATCATCTCGCCATTATCTCCGGCCTTGATATAAGCGTTTTTCTCTGGGATGAGCTTCGAAAAGCAGAAGAACTTGAAGCTCTTGCTTCCGTCAAGAAAACCCTCGTCGTGCAACCATTTTGAATAGTCGGGATTTGCCTTCTGTATCATAGCGTAAATAAGGCCCGAAAGCTGGTGAAAGTGATCGCGGGGAACGGCCTTGTTCTTCAGACCGCTAAGTGTGAGCTTAACTCTCATATCTACCTCCCATAGAACTAAAACTGAACATCTCTAGACAGAACAATCTCCCGTCCATCCATCTTTGCGCTCATCATAGCCACGGTAACAACTCTCTCGAGTTCTCGATAGTTGCCGGGGTATTCGTAACCCTCCAGTTTCTCTATTGCAGCGATGCTTATCTCATCTATACTGAGATTCAGAAGCTTCTTTTTCACCTGGAGAAGATGACTAAGAATATATCTGAAATCTGACTTTCTCTCAGAAAGTGAAGGCATGTGAATCTCGTAGGCAAAACGCTGAAAGAAGTCAGATCTGAAATTGCCGAGGCTCATTTCCTTTCTAACATCTCGATTCGTGGCGGCGATAATCAATACGGGTACTTTCACACCCGAAGGATCTGAAAAGCCTTCTATGAGGACCTTCATATCGTCCAGATAGGTCAAAAGCTTTGCCTGGATAGCAGGAGAGATTTCCCCGATCTCATCGAGGAATACCGCTCCTCCCGCCATTGACACCATTTTACCAACCTTATAAGAACTCCCGGTCCACGACCCCGGAAAACTTCCGAATAACTCACTTTCAAGCAGGTTGTCTCCCATATTGACCAGCGAGATTCTCGAAAAGGTATCCAAGGAGCCAAATAGGCTGTTTGCTATGTACTTCGCCAGAAGAGTTTTTCCGCAACCGGTAGGACCTGTGAGCAGAATACAAACCGGCTTTCTGAACTTCATTTCGGATGTCAGATCATTCAGTCTTCCTATAGCAAGTTGAGCTCCTGTGAGATTCTGATCGTTAGAGATCTCTTTCTTTTCAAGCGCTTCAAGAGTCTTGTTTGCCTTATCTCGAAACTTCTTTAGTTCTTTAACATAGGGCATTACAGACGTTATTATTTCGTTAGTCTTCTTGACATTCCTGTGGGTAATATCGTCTCCAAAGAGCGAAATATAGGCGGCTTCTTCAGAATCTTTATCATTTTGGAAAGCTTTGTCGTCGAGCTTCACTTTCCAGTCGATCCTTTTCTTAAAGTCCCATTCAGGAAAACGGGTTGATAGCTTATCTCTCAAAACGTTTTTCAAGACATTCTCAAACCGTGAAATCTCACCATACTCCATTCTCTCTCCATAGAACCGATCGATAGGGAAGATTCCGACAGCACCCATTCTTTGCGCGAATTTTACTATGTTACTTTCAAGACCTCCTTTGAACATTATGAATAACTGGCCTGAAAACTTTTTATGACTCGGTTTTCTAGTAATTTGCTGAGATATGATCGTTATTCCCTGTTCTTCGCAAAACTCCGGGCACTGCACAATTTCTACTTTTTCTCTTAGGTCTTCTTTTGATGAGACAAGACTTCCAACGATCTCCTTAAGTACTCTTAACTCATGCTCTTCAAAACCCTTCTCAATAATGAATACTTTCATTTTCCAGCCTCCCCGCAATTTGCCTGAAGATGAAGTCTTATGGAGCTTCTGTTAAGCTCTCTCAATAGACTCTCCGGTTCGCCCAGTTTGCTTTTGGGAAACCCGGCCTTCATAATGGTCCTGTTCAGCCGAATGACTATTCCCAATAAATCTTCCACTTCAAGCGAATAGTCAATTAATCCGGTAGACTCTGCAATCATTTCTTCAAACTTGTATTTGAGCGCTTCTCCCACCTCCGGGTCCCCCATAGCGATTCTCATAATCGCCAGTGCCTGCTTCGAAAGATTTGGAGCACCGCTTCTGGGAGTTAGGCAGTTGAGAGTGTATAGAACTCCGTCGGGCATCCGGAAGAGATACCAGGATAACTGGTTCTTGGATACGTCATTCAAATCGGAGACGCCAAAGAGAATCTTTGAGCTGAGCGAGCCAAAGAGATCTTCAATCGAGGCCGTCTCTTCTTCGAGGTATCCATTGAGAAAATTCTCTATAATCCTGCCTGTTCTTCTAACCGTTTCCCCGAAACGCCTCATGTGTTCTTCTTTTTGGGAAGAGTTTTCAGAGAATTTGAAACTCCACCTGTATCTTCTCAAACAGTGGTACCGCTTTCCTTTGACGATTTCCAGAACAACTCTCTTCTCGGAAATCGGATTCCTCTCTGCCGGCTCAAAAACCAGATTCTCAAGGTTCTCTACAGATGCGAACGGATCGGAATTTGAAGTCTCGTCATTATCGTGGTCTTCAGTTTCAACTTCTTCAAACGCTTCTTCATCTGAAAGCGCTTCTTCACTTTCTTCGCTGGTTTCAACGGGCCTGTTTCTAAAGGACGTGGTCAGCGATTTAAACTTTTCCTTGTTTTTGCCTTTCGACTTTTCACGTATCTTTTCTCTTATTCTTTGCCTGCCCATTTAGCCACCTCTCCCGGCCTAAGCGCATAATTCGCCTTAGGAGACTTCTCTTCAATTTCCTCTCCAATTCCGATTTTCTCTGAACGGCCGCTCTTCTCGAAAGAGAGCGCAGAGAATATCCCAACTTCCCTTGGATCAGAGAGTCTCTTCTTCAATTCCCCTTCAGTATGTATTCCGGTATCCTTCAAATGTCTAAAAAGAACTTCCAGATAAATAGAGGCCACATCGATGGTACCGAGAACGGGCGATCCCTCTTCAACAGAACCTGCCTCCGACGTCGAGGAACCCTTCATTATCCCTTCGATAGATCTGTCAGCAAGCCGTTTGAGATAACTGGAAAACTCTTCTTCGGCCTTGAAGAATTCCGAAGAGACTCGCTGCATACTGAACCCTGATGAGCCCGTCTGGAAGGTCTTCATCGAAAGCTGAGTTCCCCGCTCTCCTATAGTATGGCCTGAAAGAACTCCCAAAAAGCTGCCGACTCTAAACTTCTTCATACTGGAGAGATCGAGACCCGCACACTCCGAACAGATGCCGTACCCCACTGAGGATGCGCACTTAACCGGACTCCTCAGCAAAAGATCGCAGTCTCTGAAGTCATTCAGATTACTTCGCGTTACAGGCATCCACTCTTTGTCCATCGGTCTTCTGACATATCTGCCGAGTATTAGTCTTTCAAGAGAGTACTTTCGCATTTCGAGATGCTTGATAAATGACTGCTTAAGTTCTATTCCGTCATCTGTACCACAGTCTTCTTCTGTGACAGAAACGGGATACAGAAACTCGACCAACTTCCTGGTAAAGTATCCCGCTTCGGCGACATGGAGTTTCTTGTCGATTAGACCTGTTCTTGACCTTGACGCGATGTTCAGCTCAAGACCACCTGTACGACCAAGATAATCTTCTATCGAAACCCCTCTCGCAAAGGCTTCAGCTCTTCTTCCATCGAGATCAATCCCCTCAGCCATCTGTACGAAGTGCTCTGTTTTTCCTCTACTGCCCGAATCTTTAACGCTCTTGGCAACCTCGCTCATCAAAGCGATATCGCTCAGATCAAGACTCAGTTCCGATTCATTTGACGCTGCAAGGCTTTCATTCTGCCACTTCAGAAGATCTTTCGAAATATTATTGGAATTCTCAATTATCTCAGTGAGCTCCTCTTTTACTTTCTTAGAGATTAGTCCTCTTTTTCTGTATAGACCGTATACCAAATCCTGGGTGACCGAATAAGTGAGTTCTCCCGTTCCAATTCTAAATGGGTTGTTGGAGGGAAGCATAGATTTCAGCTCTCTCTTCAGATCGTCATCCTGATCTACGGGCAGGTAAACAGCCATGGAGTCGCCATCGAAATCGGCGCCGAATCCATCGCACAACATAATCGGCAATCCTATTGTCTTGTTCTCCCAGAAAATCGGCCTAGCAGAGGAAATACTGTGTCTGTGTAGAGAGGGCTGTCTGTTGAGAAGCACATAGAGATTACTCTCCTTCGCCAGATCATTAGCAATCTTAATCCCTTCTTTAGAATCCTCTTTCAGAGGAAGCCAAAGTTTTGCAAATTCGTAGGGAAGATAAACATGGTCTATGTCTATGTCTGTCACCGGTGTGATCACGGTTCTGCCGGAAAAATGTATCCGTCTTCCAAGCATGTACTTTCTCAAGTATCCCGATTTCGATAGCAGGAATCTTTTCTCTTTCCTGTCTTTCGCCCTTCCTTTTATTTGCTTGAAGAACTCGCTCATGGTTTCGTCACTCGCAACTTTCTCCAGGAAGTCATTTGAAGTCTCCTTAACTATTATTCTCAACGGGTCATCCTCGATTTCAACATCAAAATCCCTGTAGTAGTTCATAAGAAGCCTGAAGGTATCGAAATAGCGCTTTCTGAACTCTGAAGCGTCGCTGATGTTAGTTTGAGAAAACCTCCCAACGGTCTCAAGCGCATTGTTGTCGAAGAGAGTCCAAAACTCCATTTCGCCGATTCTCTGTCCGCCCTCTCTCCGCTTTCCTTTCACTGGCTGTCCCGTAATCTTGGAGGTCTCCGCAAGATCTACTACATGGAGTTTGTCCCTTACGCAGTGATCTAGCCTAACAAAATATTGATAACCAACTGCTGCCTCAAACGAAGTTCCATCTGCAAAAAAGAGTCTCTTCTTCAGCTGTGGTATGTCTTTTCCTTCAGCGACCCTGGAAGCGAGATCCAGATTCTTAAAAGGTCTATCGACATATTCACCTTCAAGTGATTTGTGCGTCTCTAGTAGTTGACCTAGATTCATTCTGGTTATAACCCCGAAGGGACTCAGAACAATGTCCAGAGGTCTGCGTTGACCATCTATCTCAACATGCGGCATTTCTCTGTCGGAAACGATCTTCGATATAGTGCCCTTGTTTCCATGTCTTCCAGTAATCTTGTCACCAATTTCGAGCGGCTTTGTGATAGTCAAGGGAACACTTATGGAGACGACGCTCTCGTTCAAGTTGTCTACTAATTTTTCCCCCTTCTTTATCTTCCTGGCGGTTGGTATAGTTCTCATAATGAACGAGATCATTCTCTCTTCTGGACTCTGCAAGATTTCCCCTGGATATGAAAGGTCATAGTAGATATTCTTTGAATACGACTTAGTGGGATTATCGTTTCCACCAAAAAAGACATTTCTTCTTATCAGCCAGTCGCCCTTATTGACAATCGAACCTTTAGTTCTGAAGTTGTATACAACCCTTATCGAACCTTCCTCACTGGAAAGCTCTATAGTAGACCTGTTCTTCACACTGACCCTCGCATTTAGCAATACAGGAACTGAGTCAACGATTTCAATTGTCTTTTTCTCTACGATGCACATTTTCGTTGCAAACCCTTCAGAACAGACTATTCCATCTTCGAAGTTCAAGCCGTTGAACAACGCATATCCGGCTAGGGCATTGACACCGTAGTCAAGATCAACTTCCTCATCTATGGGAGTCCGAATTATTGGCTTTTCGCTGGAAACGACCTTTACTGCCTGCTTCAGATTCTTGCCCCCCATAGTAACCCTAACGCCATCTGAGTATGCAATGAAAGGAACAGCACAAGTAGAAGGGCTAAGAAGGGCTTCGGAATCTTCGCCACTGCTTTCTATCTCAAGATTCGAAGCATCATAACGGGCGCCGTTTGCAAGGAAGAGATTCATTCCGATTCTCACGGATTCAGGAGTTTCGAGAAGATCCAGCTTCCCTAGATGGGAGAAATGAGGCAACCTAAGCGACTCCTTTACCTTGTCTCCGGGTATGACCGCCTTTCTCAGCTCGGATATCTGCAGAAGCCCGTTTGAAGAGGGCAGTTCAAAGAGGATCGGGACTTTCAGATACTTCGCCTTCTTTATCTCGGGTTCTTCCTTAATGTCACCTTTGTCGTATTGCTTGAGAATCTCGGTTCCAACAACCGTTCTGTTGAGAAGAGTTTCAGCCGTTTCGAGGACTGTATCTAAACGTTCCATGCCGTTTTTTGACTGCAGTTCTCTCAAAGCCTGCAAGCACACAAAGGCCATTCTCAAGTAATACCCTGGCACTACCCAGAAGTTCTCGAGATCGAGATAGTCAGAGGAACGCCCCCTCTTCTCAAGCAGAACCAGCGGCGTTGAATACATTTTCGAAAGATATGAAAAGGCACCATCCTGATCGGGATTTAGAACCTTGAAACCTACAGAATAACGATCTTCTTCGAATTCAAATGAGAACTTCGCTAGAGCAGAACCGGAAGGCTCCTCGAGCGTTTCGATCAGTCCAAACTCCGGAGAAAACTTCTCGAACAAAAGTCTGTAGTCCTCTTTTATCAGAAGTTCTAGACCGGCGAAGACCTGCTGCAAGGAATAAGTGATCCTCTTAACCATAAATCCTCCAAATACAGACAGCTGCAAAGAGCTAGTAATTCAGTTTCAACGATATTATACGCTTTCCATTTGAGAATCCAAAGCCTCGTAAAAAGTGTGATTATAAACCCTGAAAGGGAGGTGAGATAATGGTTACGAGCAGTAATCCCTTACAGGCGTTCGGAGTGAAGCATCTCTACTATCTTTCGCCAGTAAAGAATATTCCTTCGATACTCGAACACGGAGTAATGAGCAAGATGGCAGTAGAGACTCTGGAGATACCATACGATGATTACTCCGATCAGACCGTTCAAACGATCAGAGAAAGAAAGTCCCTACATGAATATGTACCGCTGTTCTTGAATACCAGGAATGCGATGACCTTCCGCTACCAGAAAGAAAAGAGAGATTTCGCGATTCTAAGACTGAATAGCGATCTAGTAACTCACTATGACTGCCTGGTATCTGACAGAATCGCCGCCTGCAGTGATGCCGAGATCTATGTTCTGAGCGAAGCCGCTCTCAAGAAGATAGATATTGAAGTGGTGCTTTCAGCAAGAAACTTCTACGATAACTGGTTGCTCAAGAAAAGACTTGGTGCCGAGATCTTAGTGAAGACCGACATGATCGAACCGGAATGGATCGAATGTATAATTCTAGACAGAAATGCGGAAAAGATAAACGGAGTCTCCATCAGACAGCTCCGCGATAGCGGAAACAACTACTACTTTTGAGGGTTGTGCTTATGATAACTGTATATCAGAAAAGCGTATTTGCCGCATTTGAAGAAGAGAATGTCCCCGTAATAGCAAACACAGTCAATACAAAGGGAGTTATGGGTGCCGGATTGGCGCTTGAGTTCAAACTTAGATTTCCTAGCTATTTTGATAATTACAGGGAGAGATGTTCCATCGAAAGACCTGTACCCGGTTTGGCCTGGATATTCCGGGAAAAAAATTCTCCGGCGATAATCAGCCTGTTTGTCAAAGAAGACTGGAAGATGCCATCAAAAATCTCCTGGATACGTTCCTCTCTTAAGCGTGCGGCAGAGATCATAACAGAAAGCAATTTTGAAAGAGTTGCCCTTCCTCTGGCAGGGGCAGGAAAGGGGGGCATAGATCCTCAAACATCTGAGAACATAACAAGAGAGGTATTTGAAAGCTCAAAGGCAGAAATACTTCTCTGTCTGGATAAAAGCCCTTCGAAAAACGAGGAATCGATGATAAAACAGCTGAGGGCGATGTCTGAATATGAACTGAAATGCCTTACTCTCAGGCCTTCGATCATAGAAAGACTTCTGGAAAAACGCGAAGACGTCACTCGTTTCAGAGAGATCCTCGACATTAGAGGAATAGGAATCAAGACCTACTCGCTTCTTTTTAACGCACTGATCTCAAGAAAATCCGGTCATGATAATCAGCTCAATCTCTTCTGAGCTGTCTTTGCGGCAATAATTTAAAAAGTGTGATTATATATCATGAACGTGCGAACTAACTGAGGGAAAGGGAGGTGAAACAGTGAAACCAAATGAGCTGAGACCATCTCGCAATCCAACAAACATCGCACAGGCAATCATGCTCATTGTCAAAGTAGGACTGGAAATATTCGATGCTGCATGCCATATAGCTGTACAGTACAAGAAGACCAAGGAAGAACTGAGCAAGTAATCTGCGCCACACAAGCTAACGAAATCTGGATCCCCGTTCCATACTTAAATTACCCGAAGACTTTCTCTCTCCTGATTCTATTTGTTATTAGAGAATTCAGATCCTATCTTCAAGAAAATCGTGCCGCTTATGGAATAGCAATCACTACATTAACGTTCTTCTTCATAAACACCATCTAGGTTGAAGAGGTCATTCTTCACCAAGCAAATCTCAGGAAAACCAAAAGACTATCTACTCATTACAGAAAAGTGTGATTATATATCCTGGGCTGAGTACCATGACCGTTAATATAAGGAGGTGATTTCATAGAGCTTGTCTACAAATACAATGCAAGAGCACCCTGGATTGTCGTCGATTACTTCAAGGAAAAACTGCTTGACTCTCTCGAAAACGGAGAGATACTTCCCGAAGGACAGATTCAAATCAGCCGCCGACAGGAAGACTTCAGCATATTTGTGAAATTCTCCAACTTCCTCGATGAAGAAAACGGTGTCGAAGAACTACAGTCCGCTCTGAACAAGATATCCGAATTGTTGAATAGGGTCAACATTGCCTTTGAGCCGCCGAGACTCCACAAGATTGACGGGGAATATGTGCTAGAGAACTGATGCTTCAACAAAGTGTGATTATGCACCTTGAGGAGGTGAATCATGTTGGAAGGCGAAAGAAATTTCTACGACGATGACTACCTGGATGAAGATGAGGGATTCGGTCTCGGAGGCAGCGCCTGTGCGACCTGCTGGTGCAATGGAGTCTTCTGCGACTGCTGTGGTTGCACCATCAAGGAAGGCAGAAACATCTGCGAAAACTGTGTAGACAATTCTTAACCGGAAGAGGTGTCCCATGAGAGTTCATATAAGAAGCTTCTGGCAAATGGCCGGAGCAGTGGCGATAAAGAGGTATGCCGCAGACTGTACTATAACTGAAAACCTTTTAGAGACGGCGACTCCCAAGAAGGTTATCTTCGAGAACGCCCTCAAAGATATGCTCAACAAGAACGACAAGCCCTGGGCGCCAAACCTCAGGCCTTTTCTAAAGCAGTACACAGTTCTAGATAAAGTCTCAAAGATGCTCGAGGAAAACAAGATTGGAAGGAAAGTATGCAGTCTTTGCGGTTCTAGAGTAGCAACTCTCGAAAAACTATCAATGCTAGGGGATCCTCTCTCTGTAAAAGCCGAGAACTTTCAAAGCTTCTTTAGCTTTGGCTCGGGAAGCGGTGAAGTTTGCCTGGACTGCCAGTTCCTGGGAATGATGGCCGGTCTCGCCCTCTTCTACACATCTTACAAAGACGGGCAGGACTACGTGATCACTTACCTCTTCCCGGAGAGCGATACTCTTGAATCGACCTACAATACATTTCTCTGGATGAAGGATCTCCACGAACCCGGTTCCTGGAGAAATCTGAAGGTCAAGGCGAGATTCTATCCTCAGGAACCCTACGAAACTCTTCTCCTTTCTCTTCACACCATGTTCGAGAAGACCAGATTCATTCCCCACTCCTCGTTTAAAGTCATGCAGGTCTCGAACACGGGAAGAAACAACTCGTTTCTCAACTTCGACTCATTCGAGAGAGTAGAGGAGTTGTCAGCCTTCTTCAAAAACGTAGAGACCCTCGGAGGCGACTTCTCGAAATTCATGGACAGTCTGGTAATCCCGGGAAGCCCCTCTGCCGATGTTTCAAGGCGTGAAGAGATAGCCAGGATGATCCTCTCTTTCAAGCCGCTCGAAGAAAGGCTTCAGATGATCATCTTCGATTTCGACTACCCTGTCCGTTCCATATACGAGGTGATAATCGCATCAAATACTATGAAAGGAGTGAATGGCTTGGATCAAACGACAATCGATCTCTCCAAAAAGGCCGGCGAAGTGATCGGCAACGCTGTCTTTGAAGCCCAGAGCTTCGGCGATCTATACTCTCTACGCAACAGCCGCTCTCTGGAAGATCTCTTGCTCACCATTGCCGATCTTGAATTCAAGTACGCAAAAGAGGATTGGAAGATCAGAATCCCCGAAGAGTTCATACGGATCCTAAATGAGGAAACCTGGAAAAAGCCCAAAGCCCTTCTCGTAATTTTCGCCGTAAACAAATACCTTTCAAGACATTACGCATCCTCACAGAATGGAGGTGAAAAGATTGCAGATTAAATGTCTCTCCTGGGGTTCGATATCCAAGGTTACAATGGGCAACCCCAACGCAGGCTTCACTGAAGGAAACATTCAGACCGCAAAAAAGATCGTCGCCCCAGATGGATCTGCACTCAACTACGTTTCCGGACAGTGTCAGCGCCACGGTCTGAGAGAGAGATTCGCCGAAATCGGAGAGGCTCTCTCCACTCCCGTAGACGGAGAAGTCGAAACGACTCTCGGAGATCCACTGGACTACATCGACGACGACCTCTTCGGCTACATGATCGCAGTAACCGGCGACAACAGAAAGAGAACATCTCCCGTAAGAATCGCTCCGCTCGTATCTCTCTTTCCTTACAGAGGCGATAGAGATCTACTTACAAAGACAAGAAAAGCCAGCGACAAGGGCGGAAACATGGTTGAAACCGAAGTCTATTCCGCTTATCTCAGAGGCGGCGGGCTCATAGAACTTGACAGAGTCGGCAAATTCGATCCCTCTGAGATCAAAGAGGCCACACTCGAGATACAAAAAGAAGAGCGCCTGAGAAGGCTCAACCTCCTCCTCGATTCCATGATGACTCTCTGGACAGGTGGAAAACAGACCAACATGCTATCAGACATCTCCCCGAAATTCATCGCCTTCGCCTTTCAAACCGTAAAGCTTCCCTTCCTCCTGGAATCCGTAAGCTGTGACGCGAAAGGAAAGATCATGGCCGAAATGCTGATCGACAGCATAACGAATTACTCAAGCATAATCGATCGCGTAATCATTGGAACCACGAAAGTACTTGACGCATCCGAGCTGGACGCCGGAGTTCCAGAGACCATTGAAGTTCTTCCCATGACAGATGCCTTCTCCAGAGTCAAAGAGATCCTTTCAACCATATAATACTGGCCCCTCTCGTGAGGGGCCCTTTCCAGTGGAGGTGAAATATGTTAGTGCTCGAAATCTCGATAAAAGGATACACAGCTTCCTTCCGCAGTCCTGCGTCCATGAATTATCAGGAGAGCCTGCCCTTCCCTCCGCCCACGACTATCACGGGAATAATCGGAGCCGCCACAGGCAGAGAATACTTCGAAGCGCAGAACTATTGCAGGGACTTATCCTATGGCGTCCGCATACAGGAGAATGAAGGAATTGCAAAAGACCCCTGGGCGATAAAGAAAGTGAAAGGCGGAGGAAAATCGATAGGGAAAGCAGTCGTGATAAGAGAGGTCATCTATCGGCCCAATATGGTACTAATAATTGCGGGCCACGATTCCAAGCTGGAAGAGATAGAGGAAGCTCTCACCGACCCCTGCTTCCCTCTAAGTCTGGGAAGAGACGACGAGTTCATAACCTCGATTCAGACTCAGCTAACACACGCCGAGAAAATCGAGGAAGCAGAAATAAGCAATACTGTCGTTAAGGGCAACCTCCTAGGCAAGATCAACATCACCGCTCTAAATGAAGGAACCATCCCTCATTTCAAGACTTACTGGCTGAACTCCGAATTCGATCGAGATGGACGAAACCCGAAAGCAAGAAGACCTGTAAAGAAACTACCGTATACATATATCTCCGAACCGGTCCAATACTCAGGAGAGGTAGTAAGTGTCTCGGGCGCTGCCTTTCCCCTCTGGAGGTAGAATGATGTCTCTCGCAAAGCCTGGAGAAACCCTCGTCGAACATACTCAGGGGGTTCTGAAATGCGCTCAGAACTATCTCGATCGAAACAAAATAACCGTAATGAGTACATCTATTAGTTCGAAAGAAATCTATGAAGCGATTCTTACTGCATGCGCCTTTCACGACATCGGGAAGGGTTGTGCCGAATTCTCCTTCGACAGAAAAGGCTTCTCCCACTCTTTAGCTTCGGCTCAGATCGCGATGGTCTCGCTGCAGGAATCCCCTTTGAAGAACTACATTCTCCAGTCTATACTTGGCCATCACGGGTCTCGATTCAAAGACTCCTTTTCATCATTGGAATACCAAAGGCAGAAGGCGACTCCAAATCCCGAACTTGTGATGGAATTCGAAGAGATAAAGGAGTATTCGAGAAAGGAGTTCGCCATTCAGCTCCCCGAGCTGAATCTGCATATACCCTCCCCCCGAGAGCTTCTTGAAAGGCTCTGTAAATTCTTCTTCAGTGAAGCCCGTGATCGGCAACTCTACACCGTTATTCAGGGGGTTCTGAACCTTGCAGACTGGCTGGCCTCATCAAAGCGATCATTTTCAGTCGAAACGATAGACTTCAATTCTCGTCCATTGCGACGATTTCAGGAAGAGGCCTCGACGGGAAAGGACACGATCATACTTGCCCCGACAGGCCGTGGGAAATCCCTTGCCTCCCTTGTCTGGACAAAATCGACGGGAAGAGAAAAATCCACCCTCTTCCTTCCCACAGTGACAACAGTCGAAGCGATGTACGAAAGATACAAAGAAGAAGTATCCGACAAAACAGGCCTTGTCCACGGCAATGTCGCATACTACTTGTATTCGAACGAAGGATACTCCGAAGACGCCCGCGACAGAATCTTCTGGATGAAAGCCTTTGACAACCCAATTAACGTTGCGACTCTCGATCAGCTTCTCCTCATGTCCCTTAACTGGGGAAGATGGGAGCCAAAGATCGTAAATATCGCCAATTCGGCGGTCATATTCGACGAGATCCACGCAAGTCAACCGTACACCTTTGGCATACTCCTTGAAAGCATAAGATCGCTGAAAGCCCTGGGCGCGCCGGTCTGCATAATGAGCGCCACTCTCCCTTCCTACATGATCGAGAAGCTCAAGGAAGTCCTTGACGACCCTGTGATAGTAAGAGATTACGAAGGAGAATCACTGAGAAGAATCACCATCTCTTCTCTAGAAGAAGTCGACCCTGTCGAAGTGACAAGAAGACATTATGAAAAGGGAAAAAGTGTGATTCTTTGCTTCAACACTGTCAGAAAGGCCACCGAAGCTTTCAGAACCCTGTCCGATAAAGTTCCAGATGAAAATATAATTCTCTATCACGGTCGCTTCAACCTCGAAGACAGGGAAAGAATTCTCTCTCGCATAACGGGAGATTCTCCTCCGAAAATCGTCGTTGCAACACAGACGATCGAAATCAGCCTTGATATAAGCTACGACATCCTGATAACCGAAGCCGCGCCGATTGACTCTCTGGCACAACGCTTCGGAAGAATAAACAGGGAAGGCACGAAACCCGATGGAAAGGTAATAATCTTCCCCCAGAATGAAAACTCATATTCGATCTATAACAAGAACCTTGTCGACAGATCTCTAGAACTCCTGAAAGCCAATTCGACGCCCAGCGGTCTCGAACTACGGGAAATGATGGAAGCCTCTCTATCTGAAATCGAGAATATAGAAGAAGAGATCTCGGCAGGAAAGGCGAGCTGGCAGTTTGTAAGAGACATGAACTTTCAGATATATTCGATGTCTATCGATCAAAGACTCACAGATGACCTGATTCGTCGCATCCCCTACAAGACCATCGAAGTCATTCCTTCTGAATTCAGAGCCGATAATGCAGGCAAGATGCAGAAGCTCGGCAAACTTGTCAAAGTACCTGTAAGAGATGTAATCGGGCGGTTGGAAAAGGATGATGACGGATTCCTCTACGCGCCAATCAACTACGATCCCTCGTTCGGTTACATCGGTCTGAAAGAAGATGAGGGCTCAATAATCGAGGACTTCTGATGGAAATCACTGAAAGACAGCCAAGGATAGGGGGTAATGCAATCAACTATCTCCATTACTGCAAGACACAACTCTGGTTCTTTCTGCACAACATATCTATGGAATCTACTTCAGAGAGCGTTCAGCTCGGCAAGCTTCTCCAGGAAGAATACAGCCAGGGCGAAGACAAAGACATTGTGATCGACGAAATCTCTCTCGACATACTAAGAAACACAAGAGAAATCGTTGAAATCAAATATGGCAAAGAAGTGAGAGAAGGTCACATCTATCAGGTCAAGTATTATCTCTACTACCTAAAGCACAAACTTGGCCTTCACGGATTCACTGCCCGACTTACTTATCCTAGAGCCAAGAAAATGATCATGCTCTCACTCACCGAAGAAGATGAAGAACAGATAAGAAGAGATCTCGATGAAATAAAGACAATCTTCAACCTCGAAAGCACGCCCGTTCCGCTATTCAAGAAAGGCTGCAAAGGTTGCTCTTACTTTGATCTCTGCTTTTCCTAGGAGGTTTGATCATGAAGAAGAACTTCTATCTCTTTGCCAGCGGACAGCTGAGCAGAAAAGACAACACTATCTTACTAGAACGCGAGGGTAGAAGAAAGTTCATTCCAATAGAAAAGATCGAATCGATTTCAACCTTTGGAGAAATCGATCTCAACACCCGTCTTCTCTCATTTCTTTCCCAAAAGGAAGTTGCGCTCCATGTATACTCGCATAATGGCTGGTACAGCGGGAGTTTCGTACCGAGGAAGCAAAAAGTATCGGGGAAACTGCTGGTAGAACAGGTCAAAACCTTTCTCGACCCAATCAAAAGGCTGAAGCTATCTAGAGAATTCATCGACGGAGCGATGCACAACATGCTCAGGGTACTCCAGAGATCATCCGGCAAGATTCCCGGATACAAGGATAAGATAGAGGGGCTGAAAAGCACTAGAGAAAGACTTCAGAACGCTACCGGTATTAACTCGGTAATGGCTGTCGAGGGCGCTTTCGGACAATACTACTATCCCATTCTTGCAGGGCTGACCGGTCAGGAATTCGTCACAAGAGTTAGACAGCCTCCACTGGGTATACTCAACTGCATGATCTCCTTCGGAAACTCTCTTCTCTACACCAGAACACTCAGCAAGATCTATCAGACTCAGCTCGACCCCACAGTAAGCTTCCTCCACGAACCCTGCGAAATGAGATTCTCGCTCTGCCTCGACATAAGCGAGGTCTTCAAACCTGTAATCGTAGACAGACTGATTATGACTCTACTCAACAAAGCCATCCTCACAGAGGACGACTTCGATAAGGAAATGAATTCAACCCTTCTCACTAATGAAGGAATGAAGAAATACGTTGAATACTTCGAGAAATTCATGGAAGAGACGGTATTTCATCCTACACTCAAGCGAAAAGTCTCATACAACACGCTGCTTCTTACCGAATGCTACAAGTTGATCCGGTCCCTTCTTTCAGAGGAGAAGTACAAAGCGCTTCACATGTGGTGGTAAAAGTTGGGACATCCGCCCAAGAGCAAATGTCTCAATTCCTTTCATCCAGTTCGAATTCTCTTGACTCTTGCAGTAAAATTCCCGCAATAATCATTATCGATTACTGCCAATCCAAACTACTTCTCGTCGAAATCGCTCTACTTCTGAAACCCAATTCCAGTAAGGCATTTCATGATTGGTTAATCCAGCTTATTGTCGCACTAGATTACATGGGATCACTTCATTTGAACCCCATATTGCGGATTATTTCCATCGGCTTTCATGAATCGAATTGTATGACTCTCCGGAAAGGCCTTTCATGACTTAATAATTGTGTAACACTTTCTCGTCGGATCTTTCATGAATCAGTTTTGGCGCTGT